>Ga0209086_10001831_pt1 | contig 17078 bp, 17 predicted proteins | sample M_130207_XF_Meta_FD_187312 | JGI IMG/M metagenome (GOLD analysis project Ga0209086, IMG submission 187312) | Freshwater microbial communities from Lake Montjoie, Canada to study carbon cycling - M_130207_XF_MetaG (SPAdes) (version 2) | ecosystem: Environmental > Aquatic > Freshwater > Lake... | reverse complement strand
TATTTCACCCGTTGCACCTGTGTGTCCGGTCGCACCAGTCGCACCTGTGTGCCCCGTCGGACCCGTCGCACCAGTTGGTCCAGTCGCACCAGTTGGTCCAGTCGCACCAGTTGCACCCGTCGCACCAGTTGGTCCAGTCGCACCAGTTGGTCCAGTCGCACCAATTGGTCCAGTCGCACCAGTTGGTCCGGCAGTACCGGCAGAAGTTTTCGAAGCACAACAACAAATGGTCCGATTTGCTAAATAATTTGAATAATTCATTTAACTTTATTTAAAATTACAAGTTATTATATTTTATTTTATTTTTTTTACAATTATTTTATTTTATATTTAATTGCTGGGTTTATAAAGAATGTACAAGTATTGATATTCGCGCTGACTTTTAATAAGGTCGTATTGACCGAGCATCATAAATCCGGCATCTTTTGCGTCGCCGATAATTATTTTTTGTCCCGTCATTTTCAATGACCTAACATTTTTTCGAACTTTACCGCGCTTATCCTTCATTGTTTCAATTATTGTGGCATTATCATTACTTCCACCGCCGCTTTTGTCTTCAAGTTCAAACTTGCTCTTGTAATTAAAATTATTAAATACGACATCTGATGTTGTTATGCGTTCTGGCGCGACAGATTGCGGAGATACGATTGTGAATGGTTTTGCCGCCGGCGCAACTGGGTCAAACATGTGACGATTTACGAGGTGAAGAACTAAATAACCGCCGGGTTTCAGCCAGTGGTAACAATTATAGAACAGCGTGCGCCTGTCTGAAATGTAGTAAATGGAAAAATCTAAAAGTAGGATGGTAGTTGCATATTCTGATGCAAAATTCATGAAATCGATTGGGTCTCCGTGAATAAATTTACAGTCGGGGTATTTTTCGGATGCATATTGAACCATGGCTTTAGAATTTTCCAACCCAATAATGTTATACCCGCTACTTTTCATGGCAGAAACATAGTTGCCAGTTTTTGAACCAATTTCAATAATGACATCTTTAGAAGTGGGGTGTGTTTCGTTGATAATAACCCCGACTTCATAAACATTGTAAATTTTCTTATAAAATAAATCATCGTATATTCCGACATAAAATGGGTCATTAAATACTTCGTCGTCTTTTTTAAATATAAAGTTGGCTTCTTGTGTGAAACCTTCGAAACCTTCATGTGACACATTATAAAAAAAACCAACACACCAAACAATAATAATTACAATTGCTAAAAATAAGGTGAGTGCTGCCCAACATGGCAGGCTATAAATTTTATTTGAAATTTCGTCCATAATTTTTAAATTTTCCATGATATAATAATTTCCAATGTGTTATATTTATATATTATTATTATTTTATAAAATATAGAAAATAATAATATAAAATAGGTGTTGTAATGTCAAGAACAGAAATTGAAATTAATGACATGAGGTTAATATCCGAGTTTAAAGGAACTACATTTTCAAAATATAAAAAAGCAGATGTTAGGAGCGAATTAATCAAGTGCATTATTGACGGGAAAATTGAACCGGCATGTAATTGGAGTTCGGAATTTATTTGCGCGGGTCAATATTTGGAACTCTGGGATATTATTCTGACAATGGTGGGGAAACACATTCATTTAGCAAACACTAAACTTCCGCTCTATGTTGAAATGCGATATGGCGTATTTAAGCAAATTATGTCCGGAGGGTATGTTGGAAATGAGCTCGCGCTAAGAAATAATCAGAAGATTAGAAATTTATTCGCTGAAATTATTTGCGTGTTGTGTTTGTCAAATAAAAAACACAGCTTTCAGCGTGTTGACATACGCAAAGATGAATATGAAATAACAACACTCTCTACTAAATTAAAGGCACCAAATGTTGAATATGTAAATATTGCATTTATAAAAGAGGATCCGAAAGAATTATACATTGCTCTAAACGAATTTGCGTATCATATATCCGGCGACTCTAAAAATAATTTGTTGGCTTGTTATTGGTTGGAGTGGATATTAGAATTTAATGCCATGTGTAAAACGAAAAAGAAGGAAATATGCAAATGTTCGCGCCGAGCGTCAATCCCAGTAGAAGATAAATATCAAATGGACCCGGTTTGGATACTATGGGAAATTATCATGAAGAGCGCCGATTTCGATAAATGCATTTTGCCGAAGAAACCAATCATTCAGAAGATTATTACAAGTTTATTGCATCTATACTGCATGCGATTTACTCCGGGCGCGAAAGCAAAACGGCGTTACCTGTTGTATTTTGCGATTTCATTATTGACCGAATCATATACCACCGATAAAGAAATTATACTCCCTCAAAATAAAGAAACGATTGATTTAGTCGTACAAAAAATAAATTCGGTTTATAAACAAATAAAAAAAAATGAGGTGGCGCCGGCAACAGATTATTTAATGCAGGGTATAAATCGCAGCGACCTAGATAAAACAATTGACAAGATTGAAAAAATTAACAATTTAAATTTTATTGCAAGGAAATAAATATAAAAAATTAAAACTAAAAACTAAATTACTACATTAAATGTACAATTAAAAAATAAATTGTAAAATATATATATAATACATATATTTTATTTTTAAATGAGTTTATTACCGGAATCGTCGAATGCAGCAGCACCTGCATCTCTACCTGCATCTGCATCTGCACAATTAACCAATTCATTAAATTCAATTACATCTGTGCTTACAGGCACTGAGGGAAACGAGGCGATTTCGTCGTCATCGGATGACTCTGGATACAGTATTTGGTCTGTAATTTCTGTAATATTAATTATATTAATACTGTGGGTTTTGATATATAATCTATTTAATTTAGGTAAATTTACAGATTGGGTAGAATCAGCACTACAGTGGATTGGATATTCTACAGGCGAAACCGTAAAAACAACTGCAAGCGTGAGCGCCGCAGGTTTAAAGGGCAGCGCAGATGTAGCATCTAGTGCAGTGTCTGGAAGTGTCAACATATTAGAAAAAGGGTTGAATTTGACACCAGAAGCCAAGTCAAGAGCGCAAACTCAGCAACAGGCGCAAGCTACGGCGCTTTATCCACCCCCCCTCAAGCCAGAAGAAGATATAAAAACGTCTGAAGACAGTATGTTATCTGCGGGTCTCGCGAATTTAAAGAAAATAGCCCCCATGCCGTCTCCGGATGACGCAACAAGTGTTACGCAGAGCAGCGGTCGTTCAAAATCCGGATATTGTTATATCGGTGAAGACCGCGGATTTAGAAGCTGCATAAAAGTGGGTGAAAATGACCAGTGTATGTCGGGTGATATTTTTCCAACAATGGATATATGCATCAATCCGAATTTAAGAGCGTGAGCGTAGATTCAGGCGCACATATTATAATGTCTCTACCACCACCATCTGCGCTTTCCTTTTCCTTCATAATACGTTTTTTATTATTTTTAGTTTTTCCCATTTTTTTTGACACTTTTGTATTTCGGCTTATAGATTTACGTTTTTTTACGTTCACGTTGATAGCATTAGAATCCGCAGACGCATCCGCACCCGCAGCCGCAGCATTTTGATTTTGTGTATTTGATTTTTTTAATATACTTTTGATTTGTTTTTTTTGTTCTTGTTGTTGTTCTTGTTGTTGTTCTTGTTGTTGTTCTTGTTGTTGTTCTTGTTGTTGTTCTTGTTGTTGTTCTTTTTGTTGTTCTTGTTGTTGTTCTTGTTGTTGTTCTTGTTGTTGTTCTTGTTGTTGTTCTTGTTGTTGTTCTTGTTGTTGTTGTTCATCATCGGCATCATTGGAATGATCTACATCTAAAGATATCTGATTTCCCATTTTATTATTTCTGTAGTCTATAATTTTATACAATTATGCAAATAACTTATATTTCGAATTTAAACTAATATAAGTTATTAAGTTATAAAATTTATTTAAATTCCGGCCATTTAGTTCCGCCTGATTTATATGTTCTTATAACCTTGTAGTTATATAGAGGGACTTCTGAATTGTAGCAAAGTTTCTCGATTTTACCCGGAACATCGGAATCGCTTGTAAGAGAGCACTTTATATCATTGTTGTTGCAAACAAGAACATCTCCCACTCTTTTAAGTGAACTTGTATTTGGGTTAGTATAAGTATCTGTTTGTGTAGCCCAACTTTTTTTCCTGCCAGTTAACCACCTATTACTACCTGCATTGGCATATTGTTGTTTTTTTGTAATGCAACTGCTATTCGCTTTATATTTCAATATTTCTGCCTTTCGTCTTTCATTTAATTTTTCATAATTTGTTGTACAAGATGAACCTTGTTTTTTTTCACAATAACACACATAACCGAACCGTGACCATACGCGCGGCGGATTTGGGTTTACTGTTTTTGTAAAATAATTAAATACGCAACAACTTGTTTTACAATTATTGGCGTTATTGTTCGATATCGACATTATACTATAAATATATAAATTATAATAAAATATATTTTATGATTATAGTATAATGATTTCAAAACTTATTGTTGGGTTTGATTATCATACCAACTGATTGACAAGTAAGGCGGTATATTATTTTTCAATGTTGAAGAATTAATGCTCGTGTTCGGTCCGTTTGAAACAATTGCATTTATTTCAGATGTTCCAATTGCAGAATTATAATATTTCAAATCTGAAATATAACCATTAAATCCGCCATTTTGACAAATAAAAACATCATCATAGTTTTGATTTGGAACGTTGCCCAACGGCACCCTCTTTGTCAACCGTCCATTTATATACACGTCCATTGTGGTATTTATGAGACGAATGACAACATTGAACCATTTATTAACGGGCATATTTGTAATTGTGGTTGAATCAAGAATTCCGCTTGGCGATGAACACGCCGGCGCGGTTGCGGTATCCATAAGTATTAATAATGTGTTTGAGGATAAGTACAGACCTGGAGCATTATTCGAAAATTGTGACTCTGGAGTGCACGCCGATGATGCACCCGCACCTTTACTAAAAACATGCGAGATTGCTGTTGATCCGGTAACCGGTTTGATAAACATCCAAACGGACCACGTGAATTCTATTCCATCTAATTGATTTGTAGAGCGAATAATGGGCATTGAACTTGAAGATGAAGGATCTTGGCTAATTACAATGGGCTGCGTTGCATCCACCATTCCGCTAACCAGCGTCATATTTTGACTTGGAGCCAGCAACCAGGAAAGAAGCGAAATGCATATTCGTAAAAGAATAAAGAATAGAATAATTATTAATAATAAAAATGCCGTTTTTGCAATAAAAGTATTCGATTCTAAAAAGTCTTTGCTGCTAGAAACGTTGGATGAGCCAAATGAGCTTAAACCGGCATTTGAAAAGAATGATGATGAGGGTCCCGATGATGAATCTATATCTGAAGATGATGACGGATAACTAAAAGACATATTATATTATTTTAAATATATATATTTTTATATATATAAAAATATATATAAAAATATAAAAGACTGTTTTATTTATATTTCAATTAAAGTATAAACTTAAAATAAAACATTCCTAAAAGCTGTTATGTATTATTATTGTTATTATTGTTATTATTGTTATTATTGTTATTATTGTTAATGAATTCATTATATTATATGTCGTATGTTTTTACTTCTTGATTGTCTTCGAGTAAACTAAATCGAAGTTTATATGCGAAAATATTATCCAGAATGCTTCCTGATTTTCCGTTTAAAAATATAATTTTTGCATCTTCTGTGGAACACCCATTTTTAATAAATGTGCAATTTGATATTGTTCCGCTTCCTTTACTACTCGCATTTACATCACCAATGGTAATATTATTTCCATCGCTCACAATGTAGTTCATTGAAGCATCAGTGTATGTGAAATTATTAGAACTGTTAGTTGTTCCGGTTAATGTGTCTAAAATAATTGTATTATTCAATCTGCCATTTATATATACGTCTAACGCGCGTTTTTTTGATTGGAATCCGCCTGAATTATAGATTGGTTGTTTATTTCCTGAAGAATCATAGACGTATTCGGTTTCATCTTCATTATAGTCATCGTCACCATTATAATTTAAAATTATATTAACAGGTTCTCTGATTGGAAACATTATAATAGGAGTTGTGTTGGTTGGGTTGGTTGTGTTGACATTTAAACGACCATTATTATCAAGATTTAGTGAGAAAAACGTACTTGGTGTGTTTGTAACGGTTAAAATATTTGAACTATTAGTCGTTGTAGCCGCAATCCACGAATCAATATTTAACCATAATGAGATTGCGAATGCGCCTTTATCCAACTTTATCTCATTTATCTTATTACTTAGGATGGGAAAAGACGTTGGAGTTTGAATGGATGTTGAACCGGCTAACATTAATATGGATTGTTTTTGTTGCGTGTAAAATGAAAACAGTATATAAACAACTAGAATCAAAATGACAAGCACGATAATATAAAAAAAATTTATTTCTTTCCCATAAAATAACATTGTTTGTTTGGTTTTATTTGTGTATGTTTTATGATATATAATTAAATTATAATATTTATTTAATTATATTATTTATGGCGAATGGGTAAGTAAGTAAAGTAAATGTGTAATTAAATGTCAAGACGAGATAACTCTACATTATCTTTTACAAAAGCAAATCGAACTTTATATTTATTAAAAAAATCTGAAACCGAACTTCCGCCGCCGCTACCGTAGCCGCTTGAATAAATATCCCACGCGTCTTGCGGACCAATCGGCACATTATGATATGTTGCCATAGTAATGAAACCGTCAAAACTTTGAGGAGAACCCACATAAATGGTTCCGGCGGTTAATTTCCAGGTATTCAATAGAGCAGTTGTTTGCACAAGCTTGCCATTAATATAAATGTCCGCAGATATTCCGTTGTTTACATTTACAATAATTGACACCCAAGTTTGAAGTGGTATATTTGGTATATCTGGAATTGTGGTGGTGCTACTACTGCCGTTTAGTGCAACGCGCAAAACATTCGTTTTATCTCCTAAACTTATTTGTAGATTCGGGGGGGTTGCAGCGCCCGCCGTTTTAACTGAAGTTGAACTTGATATAATCGGTTTTACGTCCGGCGTAACGTTCCAATCAGTAACATAAATCCAAGTAGAAAATGCTAAAGTATAGTTATTACTAGTGCTTGGAATAGGTATGGACGTTTGGGTTTTTGCATCTTGCGAACTGCTTATAACGGTGCTAGTAGAAGAAGATGATAACATTGTCCAGATAAAATAAACAATAATAATTAAAAGTATGGTGATAATAATTGTTGTCCAAGAAAAATCCATATTAATTATCTATAAATATCTATATAATGTGTATTAGATTATTTATTATAATTGTTTTATTAAATTGTTAATATTTCTAAATTTAAGAAAACAATTATAATTAGAAAAATGCGAATCTAAACCTAAACCAACTCGATCAAAATTTAAAAATTCGGTTTGAGTGGCGGATTTAAATCTTTATATGCATTATATATCCACGAAATTCCTTCTGTTCCCAGCACATTTCTATAATAGACCACGTTACACACTTGACCATAAATACCCGATGCGCTTCCCACAATTAAACTGCTTGGTAGTTTGGGGATAATGTTTGGTGTCGAGCTTTCTAAATTATTATTTAAAAATACATCCATTATGCCGTTATTGTTAAAGTTAATAAATATATGATTCCATCGCTGTAACGGAACGGTTCGTGGCGCGGATGTGACATCGGGTGGTTGCGCTGGTAGTTGCGCCGGTATTTTAACGGGGGGGGTAGAATTTGCACCGGCTGTGTCGACATTTATAACTAGTAAATTATTGGATGCGTCAAAAGATATTTGAGGTGCGCCGCCATTTGCGTCTGTTGTTGTTGAAAAATTGATTATATTCACACCACCGGGAGTAGTATAACTTGGATTCGTATTTTTTGGTTCTGGATGAATATAAAACCAGGCAGATACTCCATATTCATAATTTGGTTTTTTATTCATAACGTTATCTAACAATGATGGTGTCAACGAAATCGTTGGGTTATTGTTTGAATCCAAGGTAACTGTGTCAAATGGATCGCTATTCACTTCAAGCGGTAAAACTTTATTCAGTATAACTTCCCCGTTATGATTTATAATTACATCGAATACTTTCGGGAGAAGGAATAATAACACAATTAGCACAATTTCGATAATTAAAATGATAATATACGTCCATTGTTGTTGTGCCAATTTTAATTCATTTCGAAAAAAGTCAACTAGGTTTAAAAATAAACAGGGTATGTAAATAATTATTTTAAATATTAAACTGGACCATGTAGATGGACCGGAAATATAGCCCGGTGCTTCTGCGCCAATGTATTTTACAATCATGGCAAATATTCCGACAAGTATTGCAATATTAATGGCAAACAGCACTGTGTTTGCAACTATTGGGACATTTTTATAGACGTGCAGAACTGCGAGAATGATTCCAATGACTATGCCAAACAATACGAGATATTTTAAAAATGACATTATAAAGGGTACGAATGCTTCAACCCCCATTACAAGAAGCGATAAAAGTGAAAACCCGATTAGCAGGAATATGCACAGGAAAATCGATTTATTGTCAGAGACGATTTGATACGGTTGTTTTGTGTAAATGTATACAACCAGAGCCAAATACATTAGAAACACAATAAGCATTGATTTGGATATGAGCTGAACCAAAAATCCCTTTAAAAAGTAATTGCAAATGAAGTTTGCAATTTTATTTATAGAATATAGCGGATTTGTTATGGATATATCGCTAAAAAAAATATTTACTAAAACATTTAAGTTTTCATTTTTTATATACGCAACATATAATAAATATAGTAGTAATAATCCAACACAAACAGACATTACAATTCCTGCAATTTTATTAATTAAAAAAAGTAAACTAGATAAACAGACCAAAATGAATATTAAAATATATAATATTGAAATGTTAAAATACACGTAGATGAAACCCGCACACGCAAGTAATAGTATTGCAAATACGGCAAACAACCAGTTTGTTGTAGCAAAATTATGAGTAATTCCGTACGTTGTTCCACATAAGATGAGTAAAACCAGTAAAATAAAATATTTTATATATTTCGAATTATTTCCAATATAAGATCCAACTTGTTTCATATTATTTACAATTTGTGATGATTGCATATTTTGGTTGTTTGTTTTAATATCAAATATTATATATATAAAATGCCTATATTAAATATAATTAAATCAAGTGTATTTGCACTTTTAATTATATTTTAAAGAAAAAAGATAGTTTATATTTTACATTCTAGAGAGAAGAGAGAATAAACTGTTTTATCCCCTAATAATAAAAGCAATGTACATTAATAAGAAAATAATCGTTAAAATAAATGAAGCCAAAATGTTACCGTTGCTTGACCATCCGTTTTTATTTAAGTCTGTTATGGTCAAATAGAATGATAGTATAAAGGATAGCAATATACAAATATTCAATAAAAATGACGAGAGGGTTGAATTCATCAAAATTCGTATTATATTTGTTATAAATGTTGAGCCGTATTGTGTTGTTTTAGTTAATAATAAAATTAACATTGTCAATGCCATAATGGTAAATATAATGTTAACTGGATCGCCTTCTTCATCGCCAACCGTTGATTTGTGGCGAAAAAAAACGATTATACTTGAAATCCACAACATGATATAAGCAATAACTGTAAATATATTAAATGGGGCGGAAATATTACTTATAAAATTTGTTGGAAAAAATTTAATGACGTTTATAATGATGTTGTCATTCTCGTTGGGAATAAATGATAATATTATAAAAGCTATAGTAGTTATAATAAAGGCTAATAGCGTTGCGTATGCGGCATATGTCCAACAAACTGTATCAGTAATACTCGAAACGTTGCACCTTAATCTCAACACCTGCAAGTAATAACAAAAAGAACCAAATATAAATGCACATATACTTCCTATAATAACCCAAACAGGTGATAAATTGTAATAAGAAAACAAATTTTTATAATAAAAAACGCTCATTACAATACTCATTATAGAAGTGCAAGCGAAAATCACAATGGCAAAATTTCGAGACGCATTGTCATCTTCCGGAAGGTTTGACGAAGTTTCATCATTTATACTTTGTTGAGCTCTTAAGATCCAATAAGATACACCTATTAAAAAAATATAGGTTAATATTGGCACAAAATATGTATTTAATAAACCGGAGAAAGTGTACGATGTTATATTTAAATTGAATGCGCGATTATAGACAATGGTGACTAATGTTGAAATTACCCAGACAGATGTAAACCATTCGGCAAATGACTTGTCTTCATATAGATACAAGGGTATATTTATAAATAAACATAAAATCACAATTAAAAAGAATTTTGCCGCGGTTGAGATGCCATTATTTTTTGAAATAATTGAAACGTTTGTGATTGGAATTGAATTCATTATTATATATTTATATTATTACAAATTACAATAGGTATAAATATAATATAAATATATAATAATTAAATTAATTCTCTAATTATATTTTTATATTTTTATATTATTAAAAATTTTCAAATGCAGTTTTTTTCCCGTGACAGTCTCGGCACAATGCTACTAAATTGTCTACCGCGTTGGAACCGCCATTTTCGAGGCGGATTTTATGATCAACTTCAAACCAGCTAGGCAGCTGCCGTTTGCAGTCGCCGCATTTCCAAGACTGTTGGGCTGCCACGAATTTCTTTTTAGATTCGCTTACACTTCTTTTTGTGGCTTTAATTCCACCGCCGGCTCCACTGGCTCCACCACCACCACCAGTTGTACCCCCCGAGCTCATCATTTTATTTATACTGTATTGCTGTCGCTTAGTTGTATTAGACCAATCTTCTGTTTCGTCTCCGTTGTTTTTATTATCGTTGCTAAAAAATGCACGTTTATTTGTCATATCGAAAAACGGCGTCAACATGTCTGCCGATTCTCGACTGATTGGCATATATTTAATTAATTCATTTGCATGATGCATAACTGTGTGAGAATTTGCCGGATTTTTTTTTAGAAATAAATACATGGATAATCCAAAAAATCCAATCGTCGCCATCTTAATATATTTTCTCGCATTCGTCGTTTCAACCATTTTAAAATACTTGCCATCATGATAAGTATTTAAAATTAATGCTGCTGTTATAATAAAAACAATGAATTCGAATTTGAATTTCATATATGTATATGTATATGTATAATAATCGTATAATCTAATCTAATATAATCTTATTTATTTTATTTTGTAATTTATTATTTATTTAATAATCATTTATCTCTCCTTCTCTCTAGAATTCAAAATGTAAACTATATTTTTCAAACGATTTGGTTATGGGGGACATGCTTTTAACCGACAATTCATTAAAATAAGAGTTTACATTTTGAATTCTAGAGAGAAGGAGAGATAAATGATTATTAAATAAATAATAAATAATAAATCAATGATGATATATTTATTTACGCCTGGTCTTATTTGTAATTGTTAATGCGATCCACTTATATACACCATTTTTTCCTACAACCGATTTAAAAAACTTCCCATTATTACCTTTCTTTTTTTTATTTTTGCATTCACTTGCAGGAAAGGGGGGTGACGGTCTTGTAGTGTATTTTTTTTGAGTTTCTTTGATACTGCATTTAGGCATGATTATTATTGTTATATATATAATAAATAAAAAAAAATAAAATAAAATAAAATAAAAAAAAATAAAATAAAATAAAATAAAAAAAACATTTATAATCAATTGAATTAATTATAAATGCACTTGTTGAAATTCGCCGATGCACGATGACAGTGGAATATATGCATGTGGTTCCACAATTTGAATGCAGTTCGAATATGGTTTGGGTTCAGTGGAAGGCACTTGCAAATGACCGTAGTCATTGGTGAATGAAATCAAATCATTTGCTAAATACTTTCCAAAATCATCCGAGATATTTTTTTGAGGGTTTTTGAATATGTCAATGTGGTCGGTGTATGTGTCGCGTGTGACAATACTGCATGCAAGCGGTGCGCGGTCTACGCGAGTCAAGTATGCCAGCAGTATGAAGAGGTCGTCATTCAAACAGGGTGGAGTTACAATGTTTAGAACGCCCCTGACTTTGCCGCCTTTTCCGTCGTGTCGTTCAAGTATTTTGTTTATGTGTGGCGCATACGTCGGATTCCTTTTGTCATCAGTGTGTTTTTTGTGAATGACAACAAGCGGCGTATGTCCACGCGCTTGCAACGTTTCAATCATTGTTTGCAAGTCATTTGGATTGGGGTCGCCATTTCGCGAATGTAAAACACTTCCGCCATCGATAATGATGTCGTAAGTTGCGGCAGCGGCACGCAACTTTTTCACAATGGAAACGTGGCTTTGTGTTAGATTTTTTGGATTCATGGCGATTGTTTGAATTATTTTTTCAATATAGTGATGGCAATTTTGAAGTGAAAAGCGGCGCAGAACAGATTTGTCAAAGGCGGCGGCGGCTGTGGTGGCATTAGCAGCATGCAAAAACTTGCCGTTCAAGTAACGAAACAAGAATGTCAACTCGTTCTCAAGCATAAATCGGATATCTTTTTGGTCCAACAGTGCAAAGTCAATATGCGTTTGAAACAATTGAGCGCTGTATGTCGGGTCACGTTTGTAAACCATCAACTCGAAAAACTCGCGCTTCATTGAAAAACGATCAACCAATGTGGCTATTAATGCGTCGTCGCGCTGTTGAATTGCAAAACGTAAAAGCATCGTTATAATGCCCTTTTCTCGTGTAGTTGCAATGAAATCGCGGTTATCGCTAATCATTTTACGCATTTCATCATTTCGACCATTTTGAAGAATGTCGTTCATGTTTCTTTGAAAAAGTCCCAGCTGTTTTTGTGTCATCGCAGTCACAGCAGTCTCAGCAGTCCCGGTCGTAGTATTGGCAAGTTCCATGTTGATACAGACAGATAAATACAAACACGTAAGTAAGTATTTAAATCTCGAACTGAAATAAATAAATATAAATATTTTATTTTCAATTTATAAAATATTCAATTGATTTATTGAATATTTTTGCGCGAATTTATTTGTTTTATGTTGTTGTAAAATAATATAAATGTATATATAATATAATATAAAGTAATAACCAATGAAATCAGATTCTAGTGAAAAACCAAATAAGGAAGAAAATATATTTTTATTTTATACTCAATATTATATTATTTCAGGTGTTTATCATGTTGTTAATGTTGTAAATAGTATATTGAACTATTCCGCGAACTGTTCATCTGGTGTAAAAGAATATTTACATGATAATAAAGTTTTACTTCAAAAAACGATTATGAAGAATACTAAGAAGGATGAATTCGACGAAGATGATTATGTTGTAATAAAAATGCGAAAAGTAAAAAATGTTGATATTATTGTAAATAACAACAGTGCTGATGCTCTTGATGCCGATGCCGATGCCGATGCCGATGCCGATGCTGTTGCTCTTGATGCCGGTGCTGTTGTTGCTGCCACAATTTATAATGATGCTACCACCAATGCTACTAATGTTGTTGATGTTGATGATGCTACCACCAATGCTACTAATGTTGTTGATGTTGATGATGCTACCACCAATGCTACTAATGTTGTTGTTGATGATGCTACCACCAATGCTACCAATGTTGTTGTTGATGATGCTACCACCAATGCCGCCACCAATGTTGATGTTGAAACAATGGATGCTGTTGCTTACGTGATTGCCCGCATGATGAAGATCGTCGTTGCAAGTGTTGCGGATGCAGAGAACTGAACTAATTATGCATTATGCAAGTATCTTATTTATGTCATTGAGTGATTTAACCAATGTGCGAATATTAATCCTTTCATGTCCATTTACCATTATTTGACCGGTAAATATTGATAACAGCCTTCTAAGGAAATCATTATATTTCAACAGGTGAATATTTTTAATAACGTCGGGTTCAGATTGTATCGAAAAAAATACATTGTAACAACACATTGTTCCCCATATATCACAATTAAAAATATATACTTGTGTGAAATATTTCACATATTGAAATCTGCCAATAGTGCCGCCGCCATAAACATATGTGGCTGTTGCTGCGTCGTCATAAAATTCTGTGAAATGGTATAACACATCTGCAATGTATGCGGATGCATATGCGTGATATGTTTTTTCGATAATTTGGGATTGGGCAGAGGCAGATTCTCCGCCTTCAACTTGGTGTGCATATGCAGCGAGAAAGAACTTTTCAACATATGAGTAATGTCCAATATCTTTAAATTTTAAATACTGCGAAATTGCAAACGCTTTCAACTCTTGTTGAAAGGTGGGCAACTTATTGTTGTGCGTTTTTAGAAACTCGTTATAACTCGTGATAAAGTCGGTTGTGAACATAATGCTGCTAAACGGATTCGACACGGAGATGTATCTGTCCATGATAATTTCTGGAATGGGGTGGTGTTCAGTAGATATTCCTGATATTCCCCAATCAATAATGGTTGGTCTTGGATTAGTTTTAGAATGACTAATAAGAATATTATCTTCCTTCATGTCATTATGAATAACTCCCGATTTGTTCATTGGAACAATTGCGCGCACAATGAGTTCAGCCATTAATTTATTGAAAACAATGATACGCGAAGCTGTAAGCTTTGTATTAAAGAGCCACTCGTTTATAGATATTCCGGCGTCCGGCATATTTATTATCTTCACAGTATCAATGTATTTATTAATATTTGATTCATTAACTCCACGTTCTGTAAAATTCGTGCACATGTCATTGAATCCGGTTAAGTCGTGTGTAGAGATTGTGTGAGGTGAACACATTTTTGTTGTTTTTAATAAAAAATATTTATGTGATTTGGGAACTCTGCGAAGTGCATTGTAAAATGAACGAATGTTTTCCATTTCTGATTCTGCATATTTTTTGAATAATAATTTCGATATTCCATTCGTTTTTAATGTTTTATTTTTATTTTTGCATTTTAGTTGTGGTTTGAAAACACAACTAAATCCTCCTGGATATATTGGTATTCCCCCGCGCATTGAGTATTTTCTTTTTTTTATTGTTTTTTTCATATAGTGAATTATGAAATGATATTTTCACTACATATACAATATATTTTAATTTATGTTGTTAAATTGTTTAATTAAATCCTCCATAAATTTTAATAAAAATAAGGAATAATATTATTATAATTATAAAAATAATTTTTTGCCAATGTTTGAATTTCTCTCTAATTATAACGTGCTGTGATTTATAATTATTATAGTACGTTTCTAGCGCTTCGTGCAATGTGATTTCCTCTTTATTTAACGACACATTTACTCTATTGTGCATAAAGTGAACCCATTTTATAAATGATTCGCGGCTATCAAGATAAGGCGTTACAGGAAACGCATCTAATAATGTGCTAAACTGATTCCCAATTGCGCCAGATGGCATAAATAATGGTAAATTTTGAATGAATTCATAGTATTTTTTTTTTGTTACATCATTGGGAGTATTAGGATAAGATGTTGCCATTGTAAGCAGAACGAACCAATAATGCGGACCCCACACTTTTGAATCTAAAGTTATCGTTGTTTTTGTTGTAGATTGCATTGATAATTTGATTTGATTTGATTATATTATAGAGTATTGTAGTATTGTATTAAACGATATAAAAAGATTATATCTTTTACATATAGGTTAATAATAAATCAAATCAAATAATAATTAATGTACAAGTTTATAAAAAATAGTAATAATAGTAGTAGTTACTGTAATAATTGTGGTAAAAATGGACATTTATATTCCAATTGCAGTGTTCCAATTACAAGCATGGGGGTTATCGCATTTCGAACGTCGTCGCATAATAATGATAATGGCGTAGAATGTGATGACAATGATGATATAAATAAAAATAAAGAGTATGAATATTTAATGATTCAACGAACCGACAGTTTTGGTTATGTTGAATTTATTCGGGGAAAATATCCTTTGCATAATTACCAATATATAAAAACGATAATTGATGAAATGACAATTCATGAAAAAAATATTATATTAACCAAGCAATTTGACGAGTTATGGTCACTATTGTGGGGCGAATATTCTGGAATACAATATAGGGGAGAAGAACAGTTATCAAAAAATAAATTTTTACAATTGAAAGATGGAGTTGAGTCGATGGGTGTAAAATATAATTTAGAATCTCTGATTCGTGCATCTACAACAAAGTGGGAAACTGCGGAATGGGGATTTCCAAAAGGGCGCAGAAATCATCAAGAAAAAGATCTAGATTGTGGATTTAGAGAATTTGAAGAAGAAACCGGATATGATAAATTAAGCTTAAAACATATTCACAATGTTGTTCCATACGAGGAAATATTTATTGGATCCAATATGAAATCTTATAAAAATAAATATTATTTGTCGTATATGAATAGAGAAACAGTTCAAAAGAATGAGTATCAAAAATCAGAAGTAAAAAATATGAAATGGTTATCATATCAAGACTGCATGAATATAATTCGACCTTATAACATCGAAAAAAAAAATATAATTACGAGTGTTAACAATGCTCTTCATAATTTTTTGATTTGCGAATAACTCAAATAACCTTATAAATAAATGTCGGACTTTAAACATGTATAATCATATTTACGTAAAAAATATGATTATACATTATTAAAAAATATATTATTTGTTTATATATAGATATTATTAATTATAATTATTAATGGAAAGACCGGATATAAATATAAATAAAGAACAAACATTGGTTAAAAAAAAGATAAAAATAAAACCGAAAAAGACGGCATTGGAACAAGAAGAAATATTTTGCAAGTATAACGAAACATCTGAAAGATGTATTTTTAATCGCGATTTCGATACAAGAACAAATGACCAGGAGTGTTATAAAACCGAAAAAAATAGGTGTGCATCAAAAATGAAAATGAAAATAAAAATAAAACCGAAAAAGGCGGAGAAACAAGCAATAAATAAAGAGATTTTAGAAGAAGGGATAGAACGACAACATGAAGAAGTAAAGGAAAATAAAGAAGAAAAAGAAGAAAAAGAAGAAAAAGAAGAAAAAGAAGAAAAAGAAGAAAAA
>Ga0209086_10001830_pt1 | contig 17083 bp, 18 predicted proteins | sample M_130207_XF_Meta_FD_187312 | JGI IMG/M metagenome (GOLD analysis project Ga0209086, IMG submission 187312) | Freshwater microbial communities from Lake Montjoie, Canada to study carbon cycling - M_130207_XF_MetaG (SPAdes) (version 2) | ecosystem: Environmental > Aquatic > Freshwater > Lake... | reverse complement strand
GTGTCAATGGCACGGGAAAGACCACAACGACTGGAAAGTTGGCTCGACTTTTGGCAGCCGAGGATCACGATGTCTTGCTCGGCGCAGCCGATACTTTTCGCGCTGCCGCTGTCGAGCAGTTGGTCACCTGGGGAGAGCGCGCTGGCGTGCCAGTGGTTCGCGGCGCTGAAGGCGCTGATCCGGCCAGTGTTGCCTTTGAAGCAGTCTCCGCAGGAGTAGACAACGATGTCGATGTCGTCATTGTGGATACCGCGGGTCGCCTGCACACCAAGACTGGCCTGATGGATGAATTGAGCAAGATCCAGCGGGTCATTGAAAAGAAGGCACCTGTGACTGAAGTGCTCTTAGTCATTGACGCCACGACCGGGCAGAACGGTCTGGTTCAGGCTAAGACGTTCGCCGATGCCGTTCCATTGACCGGCATTGCCCTGACCAAGCTCGATGGCAGCGCCAAGGGCGGCATCATCATTGCTGTGCAGCGCGAACTCGGAGTGCCGGTCAAGCTGGTGGGGCTAGGCGAGGGCCCGGATGACTTGGCCCCCTTTGAGGTGGTCACCTTCGTGGATGAACTCTTAACTCCTTAGGTCCTGTAACGCCTGTTTCTGCGTGTAACGCATTGTTCACACGATTCCAGGCTTTGTTTCGCGACCGAAACATCAGCGGAGCGCTTTCGCAATACGCCTGGAGCACCTTATAGATCACAGTCCACCGCGGGACTGAACAAACGTGCTGGAGGCCTCGATGGAAATCAATGCTGGCGATACTTCGTGGGTGTTGCTCTGTACCGCCTTGGTCTTTGTCATGGCCCCTGGCCTGGCACTGTTCTATGGCGGCTTGGTTCGAGCTAAGAGTTCGCTCAACATGATGATGATGACCTTCATTGCGGTGGGCATTGTTGGTGTGTTGTGGACCTTGTTCGGGTTTTCGATTTCATTCGGTGATTCCGGCAACGGATTCTTCGGTGGTTTTGACTCTGTTGGTTTGGGTGAGTTACTCAATCAACTCGCAGTCAACGGTGGTAAGTACCCGATCCCAGCTCTCGCGTTTGCGATGTTCCAGTTGATGTTCGCCATCATCACGGTGGCCTTAATCTCTGGGTCAATTGCCGATCGCGCGAAGTTTTCCTCGTGGGCGGTCTTTGTTGCCGCGTGGGTCACGTTGGTGTATTTCCCCGTTGCGCACTGGGTCTTTGACTTTGGTGGCGATCAACTCGGTGGTCCAGGAGCTGGTTGGCTCGCTAACCGCGGAATCTTGGACTTTGCTGGCGGGACGGTGGTGGAAATCAATTCCGGTGCCAGCGGTTTGGCTTTGGCCCTGATCGTTGGTCGCCGCGTCGGCTGGCCAAAGTCGCCGATGAAGCCCCATAACTTGCCTTTGGTTCTGCTGGGCGCTGGTTTGTTGTGGTTTGGCTGGCTTGGGTTCAACGCCGGATCCTCATTGGGAGCGAATCAATTGGCGGCAACAGCTTTGGCCAACACGGTGTTGGCCGGGTGTGGTGGATTGCTGAGTTGGCTGTTTGTCGAACGTATCCGCGATGGGCACGCGACCAGTCTTGGTGCTGCGTCGGGCGTGGTGGCCGGACTCGTTGCGATCACTCCTGCTTGTGGCTTCATAGCACCGTGGGCTGCTGTCGTCCTCGGACTTATTGCCGGCGCTGCGTGTGCATTTACCGTTGGTTTGAAGTATCGCCTAGGCTTTGATGACTCCCTTGACGTCTTTGGAGTGCACCTTGTCGGCGGAGTGATCGGTTGCTTGGCACTGGGATTTGTTGCAACAACCATTGCCAACCCAGCCGGTAAAAACGGCCTCCTGTATGGCGGTGGTTGGTCTGTCCTGGGAACTCAAAGTCTGGGAGTGGTCGCCGTTCTGGCGTATTCGTTCACCGTGACCTTGGTGATCGGATGGGTGATTAACAAAGTGATGGGCTTTCGCGTTGATGAAGAAGCTGAGGTCACCGGAATTGACCTTGATCAACATCTCGAGACGGCGTACGACTTTTCAGCAGCAAGTGGTGGTGCTCTAGGCCAGCGCACCGCTCGGGCAACACATACGGAGGTCGGCTCATGAAATTGATTACCGCGATCATCAAGCCTTTCAAACTTGATGATGTCAAAGAGGCGCTGGAGGCTGTTGGCGTTCAGGGCATGACCGTCAGTGAGGCCAGTGGCTTCGGACGCCAAAAGGGCCACACTGAGGTTTACCGTGGCGCTGAGTACACCGTTGACTTGGTTCCCAAAGTCCGCCTTGAGGTCATCGTTGATGATGCCGATGTGGATGCGGTGATTGACGCCATTGTTGCTGCCGCGCAAACCGGCCGTATCGGCGATGGCAAGGTCTGGGCAATCCCGGTAGAAACCATTGTTCGGGTCCGCACGGGAGAGCGTGGCGTCGACGCGATTTAGCGCGACGAGCATTCATGAGTTCTCCATCGGTGAACCAGCAGGCGGTGGCACTAGCCAACGCCGACTTCACTGATGCACGAAACTCGTTGTTTGCTGATGTCAGTCTTCGCGGACAACAGCGGCGTTTTGCGTACCAGGAACTCGTGGAGAAGTGGTTAGGCGAACTTTTTGTTTTGGCCAATCCGCGAAATCTGCCCGTTGCTTTAGGTGCGGTGGGCGCACTGGCTCGTAAGGAACTCGCCCCAGCAAGTGACCTTGACCTGGTGCTGTTGGGACAGTCATCGCACACATCTGAAGTCGCTGACGCTTTGTGGTATCCCATCTGGGACAGCGGGATTCGCCTCGATCACAGCGTGCGCACAGCAGATCAAGCCATCGCCATCGCACGTAGTGATCTCAAAGCCGGCATTGGGCTACTTGACCTTCGCCATCTGGCTGGGGATGAAGCCCTGACGGTTGGAGTGCACAAGCAAGCTCTCGACCTGTGGCGCACTAAGGCGCGCAAGGTATTGCCCGACCTCAAAGCCATGGGCGAGCATCGCTCACAAACCTTGGGTGATGTGGCGTGGTTGCTGGAACCAGACTTGAAGGATTCCTATGGGGGACTGCGCGAGTTCACTGTTCTTCGTGCCGTCGCGGCTTCGTGGATTGCCGATATTCCACGCGGAGACACCGCGGATGCCTTGGCGCATTTGCTCGATGTGCGCGATGAGTTGCACTTGGTGACCGGCCGAGCCACAGATCGACTGGTGCTACAGGAGCAAGCCGCTATTGCTGAGCGCATGGGCTATGAACAAGCTGACGATTTGCTGCGTTCGGTCTGTCTGGCTGGTCGCACCATTTCTTATGCCATGGATGCGATGTGGCAGCGCGTAGAGCGTGACCAGGCCCCGCGTCGTACATCGGGACTGTTTGGCAAAGAAAAGCGGACCGCTGTACGCACGCCGTTGGCTGAAGGCGTCGTTGAGTTTGGTGGGGAAGTCCACCTCGCCCGCGATGCGGACCTCGATGATCCGGTTCTGGGTTTGCGTGTCGCGGCCGCTGCGGCGCAAGGAGGGCTGCGCATTGCTTCGGCCACTCTTGAGCGAGTGTCCCAAGCTTTGGTCGAGTTGCCGCAACCATGGCCTCGCGATGCACGTGAGGAATTGGTGTCATTCCTGGGCGCGGGTGCGCAAGCACTCGCCGTGTGGGAAGCCTTAGACCATGCCGGTTTGTGGTCGCGCTGGTTGCCTGGCTGGGAACGCTTGCGCGCGTTGCCACAACACAATCCGGTTCACATCTACACCGTTGATCGCCATTTGATCGAAGCAGCTATTCAAGCAGCCGCCTTAACTCGACAAGTCCATCGCCCTGACCTCCTCATGATCGGCGCTCTGCTACATGACGTGGGTAAAGGACTGCCGGGAGATCACACGGATCAAGGAATGCAACTCATCGCTTCCATAGGTCCGGCCCTGGGTTTTGATCAGGCCGACACTGCCATTCTCATTCAGCTGTGCCAACACCATTTGTTGCTCCCCGAAACCGCTACTCGTCGCGACCTCGACGATCCAGCCACGGTTGCCTCAGTGGTGCAAGCCCTCGATGACAGCGACGTGGATCGTCCTGAGTTACTCAATCTCGTGGCTGCCCTGACCGAAGCCGATGCCAAGGCCACCGGACCGGCGGCCTGGTCTCAATGGCGCGCGGACCTCATCAAGGAACTTGTACAGCGTACGCATCAAGCATTGCGTGGTGAAGCACATGAAAGTGATCCCACGTTGACGAGCGAGCAGTTGGACTTGCTCGAACGAGGGTGGGGAAGCGCCGGAATCAATGTGGAAGTGACCAAACATCAATCTGCGTGGCGGGTAACAGTTGTGGCTCAGGACCGCCCCGGTCTGATGGCTGATGTCGCCGGTGTGCTGAGCATGAATCGGTTGGCCGTGCGAGCAGCGACGTTGCGCACCGACCGCCATCGTGCACTCCAAGTGTGGACAGTCCAACCGACCTTTGGTGAAGCTCCAGGAGCCGAGCGACTACGTGCAGACCTGGTTGGAGTCTTTGATGAACGCATTGACCTTCAAGCACGGCTAGCCCAGCGCGAGGCGGCCTATGCCAAGCCCACGCTTGTGGTTGCGCCGGCTCGCATTGATGAAGTCGTCGATGCTTCGCAGCGAGCTAACGTCATTGAAGTGCGATCCCATGACGGACCGGCCTTGTTGCATCGCATTGGATTAGCCTTTGCGCAGTCGGGTGTAGCCGTGCAGTCGGCCCAGGTCTCAACGATGGGATCTGAGGCCGTTGACGTCTTCTACATCACTGATGCGCAGGGGAACAAGCTCGATCAGTCCAGCGTTGATCATGTGGTGGAATCCCTCGAAGCGGCTCTTGTCGCAGTGAATTGACCCGATGCGGTGGTGAAAAACCCCTGAAGGTGTGATGATCTGCGGGCACACCTTTCGAGAGGACACTCATGGATCTGGGCCTGCAAGGACGCAAAGCAATCGTGACCGGTGGTGGTCGCGGAATTGGTCGTTGGATCACCAAGACCTTGCTTGAAGAAGGCTGCAGTGTGGCCATTTGTGGTCGCACGCAATCCAACGTGGATGAAACGGTTGAGGAGTTTTCCTCCATCGGCACGATTTATGGCGCAAGTGTTGATGTCACCGACGCTGAGCGTTTTCAATCCTGGATTGGCGAGGCCGCTGGTCAGCTTGGCGGCCTTGACCTCGTAGTCCTGAACGCTGCTATCCAGCCAAGTGGCGACGACGATGCAACCTGGGAACTCACGTTCCAATCTGACGTCATGCAGGCTGTTCGTGCGGTCCGCGCATCGCGGCCGTTCTTAGCGCAATCCGATGGCGGTGCCATCGTCTTGATCAGCAGTACCACTGCGTTGAGCCCGACTACAGGACCTGGTCAAACGGCCTACGGCACTGTCAAGGCTGCGTTGATGAGTTACGGAACCAAAATGGCAGCCACCTTGGGCCCAGAGGGCATTCGGGTGAACACGGTGATCCCTGGCGTGATCTTGTTTGATGGCTCCCCGATGGATCAGATGCGCGCGGTCATGCCCGACATGATTGATCGCATTGCGGCGGGCTCTTACCTAGGTCGCGTGGGAGATCCGCAGGAAGTCGCGAACACTGTCGCATTCCTGGGAAGCCCCCGCGCTTCGTACATCACCGGCACCTCTCTTCGCGTTGATGGCGGCATCGTGAAGTCGGTGGACTTCTCGTAGTCAGCGCTGTGCCCGATAGGCTGAGGCAACATCCGTAGCCATCGAGTCAGCGAGAAGGTTTCGTGTTCGCCACACTGCAGGATCGCTTAGCCAGCACCTTTAAAGGATTGCGTGGCAAGGGTCGCCTAACCGAGGCTGACATCGACGCTGCTTGCCAGGATTTGCGCGTTGCACTTCTTGAAGCTGACGTTGCCCTTCCCGTAGTGCGAACTTTTGTTGGTCGTGTCAAAGAGCGCGCCATCGGTTCTGAGGTTTCCGGCGCGCTCAATCCAGCGCAACAGATCCTCAAGATCGTTAATGAGGAACTCACCGAAATCCTGGGCGGGCAATCGCGCCGCCTGACCTATGCGAAGAATCCACCAACAGTGATCATGTTGGCTGGTTTGCAAGGTGCAGGTAAGACCACGCTGGCTGGCAAGTTAGCGGCGTGGATGAAGGCACAGGGGCATCAGCCGCTGTTGGTGGCCGCCGACCTGCAACGTCCCAACGCCGTTGACCAACTCACGGTCGTGGCTGAGCGTGCCGGGGTCGCTATTTTCGCTCCGGAGCCAGGCAATGGAGTGGGTAATCCGGTAGCTGTTGCGCGCGATGCCATCACCCACGCCACGACAGCGCTATACGACGTAGTGATCGTCGACACCGCCGGTCGCTTGGGTATTGATGACGAACTCATGCAGCAGGCCAGCGACATACGCGATGCGGTGCAGCCGCAGGAGATCTTGTTTGTGCTCGACGCGATGACAGGGCAAGACGCTGTCGTGACCGCGCAGTCATTCCTTGATGGCGTGGGATTCACCGGAGTGGTGTTGACCAAATTAGATGGCGATGCTCGCGGTGGTGCGGCGTTGAGTGTCCGAGAACTCACTGGCCGTCCAGTGATGTTTGCTTCGACTGGTGAAAAACAAGACGACTTTGAAATCTTTCACCCCGACCGGATGGCATCACGCATTTTGGGCATGGGGGACCTGCTCACACTGATTGAGCAAGCCGAGCGCGCCTTTGACGACGATCAAAAATCCAGGCTTGCCGACAAGGTGGCAACGGGCGAGGACTTCACCCTCGATGACTTCCTTGAACAGATGCAAGCGGTCCAGAAGATGGGATCTTTGTCCAAGGTCATGTCCATGTTGCCCGGCCTTGGTGACATGCGCGAAGCCATCGACAATCTTGATGATGCAGACATCAATCGGATCGCGGCCATCATTGAGTCCATGACGCCGGCCGAACGCAAGGATCCATCCGTGCTCAACGCATCTCGTCGCGCGCGGATAGCGGCTGGCTCGGGACGCACGGTCACGGACGTCAATCAGTTGGTGGATCGCTTTACCCAGGCGCGCAAAATGATGAAGCAGATGGCCAAGACCGGCGGCCTGGGGATGGGTGGACCAGGAATGCCGATCCCAGGCATGGGTGGCCATGGTGGCAAGAAAGCCAAGCCCAAACCCACCAAGTCCAAGAAGGGGCGCAGCGGGAATCCGGCTAAGCGGGCGGCGCAGGATGCCGGCCTAGACCTGACCGAGGGCGATAGTTCAGCCGCCAATTTTGAGTTGCCCTCGGCCTTCAAGGACCTGCTGGGCGGCAAATAAGCCTGCTCTGGCAGACTAGTACTGCTTGATCAGGCCCTCTCACCTGAGGAAAGCACCCCCGAACTTCCAGCTTCGCAACCCCACGCGTTGCCAGTCGTTCACCCAACACATCGTCAAGGAGACCCACACCTCGTGGCAGTCAAGATCAAACTTAAGCGTCTCGGCAAGATCCGTCAGCCCATGTACCGCATCGTCATTGCTGATGCCCGTACTGCGCGCAACGGTCGTGCGATCGAAGAGATCGGCGTTTACCGCCCCAAGGAAGACCCCTCGTTTATTCAGGTTGACTCAGAGCGCGTGAAGTACTGGCTCAGCGTGGGTGCACAGCCCACCGATGCCGTCACCGCGATCTTGAAGGTCACTGGGGACTGGCAGTCATTCAAGGGACTTCCCGCACCCGCACCTATGAAGGTCGCTGTGAAGCCACCGACAAAGCAAGAACTCTTTGCTATTGCCGCGAAGGAAGCTGCTGACGAGCCCAAGGATGGTGCGACTACCCCTAAGGCCAAGAAGACTCCTAAGGCTGATGTGACTCCTGTCGCTGAAGCTGCTCCCGTTGCGGAAGCTGCTGTCGTTGCCGAAGCACCAGTTGCCGAAGAAGCCGCACCGGCTGCTGAAGAAGCAGTTGCCGCGGAAGCTGTTGTCGAAGAAGCCGCAACTGAAGAAGCCCCTGCTGCTGAAACCACTGAGGCCTAGTCCATGTTGACCGAAGTTCTCGAACACCTTGTCCGCGGCGTCGTAGACAACCCCGAGGATGTTTTTGTCTCTGAGAGCAACCAACGTCGTGGTCGCATGATCGAAGTCCGGGTTCACCCCGATGACCTCGGTCGTGTGATCGGACGTGGGGGACGCACAGCTGTCGCTTTCCGCACGGTCGCCAAGGCACTGTCGGGTGGCAAAGGTGTGCGCATCGACTTTGTTGATGTTGCCTGATCATTGATCAACCTCGGTTCGGACGGTGAACTATCGTGTTAATCACCGTTGGACGCGTCGGTAAAGCCCATGGCATTCGTGGCACTGTGACGATCCAGGTCCTCACTGACGAACCGGAGTCTCGCTTTGTTGCCGGGTCGCCGATCAAAACTGAGCCAGCCTTGCCCCAACCTTTAATTATCGCGGGCTTGAAATGGCATTCGGGTCGCCTCCTGATGGATTTTGAAGGCATCACCGATCGCACCGCTGCCGAATCCCTGCGTGGCACCTTGTTGCAGGTTGAGGTCGATCAGTTTGAGCGCCCGGAAGACCCTGATGAGTACTACGACCACCAACTCGTGGGACTCAACGTTCGCACGGTGAACGGGGAATTACTGGGAACCATTGCCGAGATTTCCCACCTTCCCGCACAAGACCTCTTGGTGGTCACGCCGGTGGCTGCCGTCAATGATTCCGCTGGGCCCAAGGCCGAATACCTCATTCCCTTTGTCAGTGCCATCGTGACGTCGGTTGATCTGGAAACTGGACTCGTGGTTGATCCGCCGCCCGGCTTGCTCAGTGAGATTGACGACCCTGACAGTTCGGATACCGATGCCTAATGCGTATCGACGTCGTCACGATTTTTCCCGAGTATCTCGCGCCAGCGAGTTTGTCTTTATTGGGTAAGGCTCAAGACGCTGGCCTGATTTCTGTGCACGTTCATGATCTGCGCGAACACGCAACTGATCGGCATAACACGGTCGACGACACCCCGTATGGCGGCGGACCGGGCATGGTCATGATGGCTGAGCCATGGGGGCTGGCCCTTGATGCAATTGCCAATCAAGCCACGACTGCTGGAGTGCGACCTCGCCTTGTGGTGCCCACTCCATCGGGCCGCGTTTTCAATCAAGCAGTGGCGAGCGAGTTAGCACAGGTGGAGCACCTAGTTTTTGCCTGTGGCCGGTACGAGGGAATTGATAGCCGCGTTCTGCTCGCTGCTGAAGCTGATTTTGATGTGGATGAAATCTCCATCGGAGATTACGTTTTGGCCGGCGGTGAGGTTGCTGCCCTCGTCATCATTGAGGCCACCACTCGCTTGGTTGCCGGAGTCTTGGGTAATGAGGAATCGGTAGCCGATGATTCCTTTGCGCCAGGGCGCATGGAAAAACTGGTTGAGGGTCCGGTATTCACCAAGCCTTCGCGGTGGCGTGACCTTGAGGTGCCGGACGTTGTGCTGTCAGGCGATCACGCGGCTATCGCGCGTTGGCGTCGCGATCAAGCCCTCAGGCGCACGGCCACCCGTCGCCCCGAGCTAATTGAGCACACACCGGCTGAGCACTTCGATTCGAAAGACCAGGAAGTGCTCGCCTCCCTTGGCTGGCGCGAAGACCAAGGGCGCTGGATCCGCTAAATCCCGCCTGTGTCACACTGAGTGAGCATTAATCCGGTCGGCATCTCCGCCACAGGGGAGCGCCACCTCACCGTGATTGATCACCCCGAGCATCACTTGATTTCACGTGGTCGACCTGTGGCGCCTGCGAAGGAGCGAACTGATGAATACCCTTGATTCTGTTGATGCTGCGTCATTGCGCAACGACATCCCTGCCTTCCGCCCCGGTGACACCGTCAAGGTTCACGTGCGCGTTATTGAAGGAACTCGTTCGCGAATCCAGATCTTCCAGGGCGTAGTCATTCGCCGCCAGGGTGGCGGCCTGCAGGAAACCTTCACGGTTCGTAAGATCAGCTTCGGTGTTGGCGTCGAGCGCACCTTCCCAGTCCACACCCCTGTGGTCGAAAAGATTGAAGTCGTCACCCGCGGTGATGTGCGTCGCGCCAAGCTCTACTACCTGCGCGACCTCCGCGGCAAGAAGGCCAAGATCAAGGAAAAGCGCGACACCCCAGCAAACTCCTAACATCCTCCCTTTGGCTCAAACCTGAGCCTTTGTGAGTGAGTGCTTCCCTATGGCTTTGACCACTAGGCTTGCATGACTATGGATGATGCCGTGGTCGGATTGCCAACCGATGCCAGCCTTGATGCATCGGAAGCAGGGCGCGCAAGTCATCGCGCTGCCAAGGGTGTCAAACCGCCTCGCAGTTCGCGTAAAGAACGCAAGGCAAAGGACACGGCACGAGCATCCTCTGGTCGGCATCGCCGCCTCATGCCCAATCGACCCTTTTGGCAAGAACTTCCCATTTTGATCATCGTGGCGTTATTGGCCGCGTACTTAATGAAGACTTTTGTTTTTCAGGTGTTCTTTATTCCCTCCGGATCGATGGAAAACACCTTGCTCATTAACGACCGTGTACTCGTTGACAAGGTGAGTTATGGCTTTCGCGACATTAAGCGCGGCGAGGTGATCGTCTTCAATGCCCAAGGCGTCTTGTCGCCGGAAAATTCCAAGCCACTGCCGGCATCCAATGCGATCGACGGCGCAATCCGCAGCGTACAAAATATCTTTGGCCTGGCTCAAAATTCCGAGACGGACTACATCAAGCGACTCATTGGCTTACCAGGCGATCGCGTTGCGTGTTGTGACGCCCAAGGGCGCATGACGATCAACGGTGTGCCACTGGATGAACAGAGCTATCTCTATCCCGGCGATGCCGCGTCCTTGACGCCCTTCGATGTCCTGGTCCCAGACAAGAAGCTCTGGGTGATGGGGGATCACCGTTCGGCCTCGGCTGACTCTCGATCGCGCATCGGCACCCCGGGTGGGGGTTTTGTGCCCCAAGATCGCGTCGTTGGTCGAGCTTTTGTCGTAACCTTCCCCTTCAACAGTTTGCGCCGACTCTCCATCCCTGAAACTTTTAAGCAGCCTGCCATTGAGGCCCAGAAGGGTAAGTCCAAGTGAGCGACTCGCCAGCAGGTCTGCCCAGTGAAGACGGGGATGGCCTTGCCGCAACCGAAAAAGAGGATTCAAAGGTTGGCTGGTCTGCGGCCAAGGAAATCGCCATCATCATCGTCATCGCGTTGGTCTTAAGTTCGCTGGTCCGTGCTTTCTTGTTCCAAGCCTTTTGGATTCCCTCGGGCTCCATGGAAAACACTTTGCTTCCTGAGGACCGAATTCTGGTCAATAAGCTCAGCACCCATTTTGGCGAAATCCATCGCGGTGATGTCGTGGTCTTCAGTGATCCATCCAATTGGCTCTCGGACGGATTCGACGAGGGAAACATTGTGCAGCGATCGGTTCGCAAGGCGTTCTCGATCGTTGGCCTCGCAGCATCACCGTCTGATCGTGACTTGGTCAAGCGCGTGATCGGTGTCGGTGGTGACAAAGTCGTGTGTTGTGATGCGCAAGGACGGATGTCGGTCAATGGTCAGCCCCTGGACGAGAAGTCCTACCTTTATCCCGGGGATGCTCCTAGCGATGAGCCGTTCAATGTCACCGTCCCCGTGGGTTCCCTGTGGGTGATGGGAGACCACCGCTCGGCCTCAGGGGATTCGCGCTTCCATCAGCAAGATCCAGGTGGCCCGTTTGTCCCGATAGACAGGGTGCTGGGTCGTGGCATGTGGGTGGGTTGGCCGGTGAGTCGGTGGTCGGTCTTGCGAGTGCCAGAAACGTTTAGTTCTATTCCGGTCAATCCCGCAGGGAAATAGACCGATGGCAATGGCAGCGTCAACCGCCACGAAGCGCGATTTGCGCCGCTACGAAGCTGCCCTCACGTTGCGTGGCTTTAGTCCAATAGCCGGCGTTGATGAAGCTGGCCGAGGCGCCTGCGCCGGCCCACTCGTTGTGGCAGCGGTGGTGCTGGGCGATGACCTCGCGGAGGTCAATGACTCGAAGGCGCTCACACCGCGACGACGCGAAGCCCTGTTTGACACGATCATGAGTCAGGCCACCGCAGTTTCTGTGGTGGTGGTGGAGCCGGCTGAAATTGATGAACTCGGTGTGCATCACGCTGACCTCGAAGGAATGCGCCGAGCCATCGCCCGATTGTCCGTTGTTCCACAGTATGCGTTGACCGACGGCTATCCCATCAAAGGTTTGCTAATTCCCTCGCTGGCGGTCTGGAAGGGCGATCAAGTGTGTGCTTCCGTGGCGGCAGCCTCCATCATCGCCAAGGTCACCCGAGACCGGATCATGTGTGAGCTTGATCAACAATTTCCTGAGTATGGTTTTGCCGGCCACAAGGGCTATGTCACCGCGGCGCACCGACAGGCTTTGGTCGAGCACGGACCTAAGGCTGTCCATCGCTACTCGTTCGCGCCAGTTATTTCAGCAGCGCACCTTCACGGCATCGAAATGTCATCTACAGTGAAGTCCTCCTCGACGAGAGGAACGTCGTCGAAGGGGAAGGTGCGCGCATGAGTTCGGATGAATTGGAAAACTATGAGGCCGCCACCGAGCTCACGTTGTTCAAGGAATATCGCGATGTCTTCGCCATGTTCAAGTACGCGGTTGAAACCGATCAGCGCTTTTACTTGTGCAATAGCGTGGAAGTGGAAACCAAACTCACGCCGGCCGGGCAGACCTATTTTGAAGTCGTTGTTGACGATGCCTGGATTTGGGATAACCATCGTCCGGCACGCTTCATCCGCAATGCGCGTTTGATGACGTTTAAGGATGTTCAGGTGGAGGAGTTGGCCCACCCTGCCAGTCCGGAATTTGGTTCCCTCGCCTAACGCGTCACGCAGCAAGGCGTTCGTCTGTGCTTTGTAGCCCACTCATCGATCGACCAGTCTGTCCTTGCCTGCGACCCATCCATGCTGTGCGCCATGAAAGCCAGCATGCGCCATCACCTCGTCCTGGGTCGTCGCGGCGAAAACCTCGCGGCGGCCTACCTCTGTGATCAAGGGCTGGTCATCCTCGACCGCAATTGGCGCTGTTCGATGGGCGAGATCGACATCGTGGCCCGCGATGGCGATGTGGTGGTGATGTGTGAGGTCAAAACTCGAAGCTCCCACCGCTTTGGTTCGCCGTTTGAAGCCATCACGGCACAAAAGGCCAATCGATTGCAACGTCTGGCGTTCGCTTGGCTACAGGCACAAGGACTCGGTCCACGGGAACTGCGTTTTGACGTAGTGGCGATCGTCGATTCAGGAATGGGCGAGCCGGAACTCACCCATCACCAACATGTCGTCTGACTCAGGGATCGCCCGCGCCAAGGGAGTGGTGCTCATCGGGGTCGATGGCGCCATCGTTGATGTAGAAGTTGACCTAGCCGATGGTGTGGTCGGCACCTCCATCGTGGGTTTGCCCGATCGGGGTGTCAACGAAGCCAAGGATCGAGTTCGAGCTGCCCTGGTCAATAGCGGTCATCGCTGGCCAGCAAAGCGCGTCACGATTAGTTTGTCGCCGGCGTGGATCCCCAAGGCCGGAGCGGTGACGGATCTAGCAATTGCTCTAACCATGATGGCCGCTGATCAGGCATTGCCCCTTGAGTCCATCGCTGACACCGTGATCTTGGGGGAGTTAGCTCTCGATGGTCAGGTACGCGCAGTGCGCGGAGTCTTACCTGCTGTGCTGGCGGCTGCTCGTGCTGGAATGCGCTCGGTGATTGTCCCAGCGGCCAATGTGGAGGAGGCCGGGCTCGTCGAGCAGGTGCGCGTCATCGGTGTGCACTCGTTGGCCCATGCCTTTGCGGTGTTATCGGGCACCGATGAGCCGGCCACCCCACAGTCGCGGCATGAACGATCCTCAGGACGTCAGTCTGTAGCGCATCGATTGGACCTCAGCGAAGTGCAGGGTCAGCCATTAGCCAAGCGCGCACTCGAAGTAGCAGCAGCCGGGGGACATCACCTGCTCATGATGGGTGTTCCTGGTGCCGGCAAGACCATGTTGGCTGAACGCTTGCCGACGATCATGCCTGCGCTGTCTCGGCAAGCAGCTCAGGAAATCACAGCGATCCATTCGCTCGATGGATCACTGGATCCGTTGCATCCATTAATGCAATGTCCGCCCTTTGAAGCCCCCCACCACACCGCAACCCTGGTTGCCATGGTGGGCGGTGGCAGTGGGCGACCACAGCCGGGCGCTGTGTCGCGCGCCCACCGCGGGGTCTTGTTCCTTGATGAAGCCCCCGAGTTTGCTCGGTCGGTGGTGGATTCACTGCGTGAACCCCTGGAGTCTGGATTTGTGCGAGTGGCACGGTCAGGATTTGTAGCACATTTTCCCGCACGCTTTCAGTTAGTCCTTGCCGCGAATCCCTGTCCGTGTGGCTCAACTGATCAGCGCGGTCTGGGTTGTCATTGCACTCCGATGCAGCGTCGCCGTTATGCCCACAAGATCTCCGGTCCGCTTCTCGACCGCATTGATCTGGTGGTGCACACGCACGGCGTGGATCGCGCGGTCCTACTGAGTGACACCGAGGCTGAAGAGTCCAGCGCCACTGTGGCCGCTCGCGTTCAAGCCGCAGCCGATCGCATGGCAGCTCGGCTCAAAGACTCAGGGTGTGATTCCAACGCCACCGTTGCTGGTTCGCAATTGAAGGGCTCAGGTCCCTTGGCAATTCCGAAACCAGCATTGGGGTGGCTGCGGGACCAAAAGTCCGTGGTCAGCGGTCGTGGGATCGACAAAGTGTTGCGGGTGTCCTGGACTCTTGCTGATTTGGCCGGTCGTGATTGGCCCACGCTCGCTGATGTCCAAGAAGCGGTCACCTTGCGCAACGATTCGGCACGGATTGCTCCCTGATGCAATGGAATGAACGCACCGCACGGGTGCTCTTGGCGATGGTGGCATCGGTGGGGGATTCCCAACTCCATGAGCACCTGAATGCTGGTGGAGCCACCGCCGTAGTCGAGGCTCTGCTGAGTCGGCGCAGCACCTTACGACGATCGGCTACCTACCTCAAACGATTGCCCAATGACCCTGGCACAGCAGTTCAGCAGGCCCTGGATGTCTCGCAGGAGTGCCGAGCGCACGTGGTCATTCCCGGCGATGACTTGTGGCCCGATGCGCTCAACGATCTGCAGGCCCGTTGCCCTTGGGTGATGTGGATGCGCGGAGTCCCCAGGTCACAGAACGTGAAACCGGAATACTCCGTTGCGATGGTTGGTGCGCGCGCTGCCACGAACTACGGGACGACAATGGCGCACGAGATCGCCGCCGATCTTGCAGGCGAGGGAGTGGTGATCGTCTCTGGTGGGGCGTTTGGCATCGATACTGCGGCTCATCGCGGCGCACTGGCTGCTCAAGGCGTGACGATCGCGGTACTAGCCAATGGCATTGATCAGGTCTATCCGGTCGGCAACACCTCGCTGCTTCACGCGGTCATGGCTACCGGTGTGGTGATGACCGAGCTTCCGCCCGGAATGCATCCGACCCGTCAGGGATTTCTTGCGCGCAATCGACTGATCGCAGCGCTCGGGCGTGCCACGCTGGTTGTCGAAGCAGCAGCACGCAGCGGGAGTGCGAGCACGGTCACGCGAGCACTAGAACTTGGTCGCGACGTCATGGCGGTGCCAGGTCCGGTGACCTCCATGATGTCGGTCGGAACCCATGAATTAATTCGCGATGGGGCCACTTTGGTGACGTCCGCTGCCGACGTGCGAGAACTGTTGAATCCGTGGTGAACAGGCGGGACGGCTGCACTATTTGCCCGGAGACGGGCGTTGGTTCTTGCCGTACGCGCGACTTTAAGCCACGGTGGAGGCATGACTTCCCCTGTCAATGACTCTGGCGATGCCCACATCGCAGCGCCGTTGCAGGAAGTCCTTGATGCTTTTGTGGTTCACCTTCGTGATGAGCGTGGTTTGTCCGATCACACGGTGCGGGCCTATGCCAATGATGTGCAGTCGTTGCTGGTCCACGCCCAGCGAATGGGTGTCACCTCGGTTGATCAATTGTCGTTGTCCACGCTGCGTTCGTGGCTGGCCCGCCAACAAAGTACGGGGCGCGCCCGCACCACCTTGGCTCGACATGCTGCTGCTGCGCGAGCCTTCACGGCATGGATCCAACGCACGGGATTAATTGCTGAGGATCCCGGCTCGCGACTTGCCTCTCCCAAGTCGCATCGCACGTTGCCAGAAGTCGTGCGCGCCGATGACATGGTGGTGGTCTTGGATGCTGCCGCTGATGTAGCGGACGACGGCGCTCCCGTTGCACTGCGCAATGTGGCCATCATGGAGTTGTTGTATGCGACCGGGATTCGAGTCAGCGAGCTCACTGCACTCGACCTAGCTGATCTGAATTGGGACCGCTCGACGGTCCGAGTTTTTGGTAAGGGTAAAAAGGAGCGCACGGTTCCGATGGGCAAACCAGCTCAACGTGCCTTAGAGGCGTGGATCGCCTCTGGTCGTGCGGCTCTTATCCGGGCTGGCACTCCCAGCGATGCCGTTTTCTTGGGCGCCCGCGGTGGCCGATTGGGTGCCCGGGCGGCCCGTGAAGTGGTACACCAGTGCTTGGCCGCAGCCCCTGGCGCCCCAGATGTGGGACCACACGGCCTACGCCATTCGGCGGCAACTCACTTACTTGAGGGTGGCGCTGACCTACGCTCAGTTCAGGAGCTGCTCGGTCACGCTAGCCTTGCGACCACGCAGATCTATACCCATGTGTCGGTCGAAAGGTTGAGGGCTACCTATGAGCAAGCGCACCCCCGGGCGTAGTGGCGCAGCCGCTAGCTCTGGCGATGACGCAGGCCTGGATGTGGATGCCACCGACTTTGCCGGCTTTGATACCGAAGACAGCGAAACCGAAACCGCAGCCCTCAGCGCTGCTGAACTCGAAGCACAAGCCGATGCACTCCTTGCGGCAGCAGATACGGCAGAACCAGAAGCTCCGGGCGACTTTGATGACGCCGGAATCTTTGACGACGACCCCGCGGATGCCGAAGCCGTCTTGCGCCAACTCTGGATTGATTTCAAGGCCACTGAGGAGCAGGGTTTACGCGATCGTTTGATCCTGCACTATTCACCGCTGGTTAAATACGTCGCTGGTCGAGTGGGCGTGGGTTTGCCGCCGAACATTGAGCAGTCCGACTTGGTGTCCTACGGCATCTTTGGTCTCATTGATGCGATC
>Ga0209086_10001828_pt1 | contig 17098 bp, 12 predicted proteins | sample M_130207_XF_Meta_FD_187312 | JGI IMG/M metagenome (GOLD analysis project Ga0209086, IMG submission 187312) | Freshwater microbial communities from Lake Montjoie, Canada to study carbon cycling - M_130207_XF_MetaG (SPAdes) (version 2) | ecosystem: Environmental > Aquatic > Freshwater > Lake... | reverse complement strand
CCACCCGCGTGGGGATGGTCCGCTCGTCGGCATGTGCCTCGCCATCCAGCTATTGTTCTCCCCACCCGCGTGGGGATGGTCCGCAAGCCGAGCGAACAAATCCACGCCGAACTGCGTTCTCCCCACCCGCGTGGGGATGGTCCGAGCGGCGACCACTCCGGCGAGACGCGGACGACGTTCTCCCCACCCGCGTGGGGATGGTCCGCCCAACTCCGAGCCGCCTTCTGGCGTGCATTCGTTCTCCCCACCCGCGTGGGGATGGTCCGGATGGCGAGTTTGGCAGCGGGGGCGGGAAACAGTTCTCCCCACCCGCGTGGGGATGGTCCGGATGGGAAACTCGCCGGGCCAATAAAGCATTGGTTCTCCCCACCCGCGTGGGGATGGTCCGATCGCAGTGGCGGAACTGCGCGGCCTCGTCGCGTTCTCCCCACCCGCGTGGGGATGGTCCGCACAGCCGGGTTCCAGTGGAATATTGGCGAGAGTTCTCCCCACCCGCGTGGGGATGGTCCGTTTCATTCAGCACTCGAATTGCGAACGGTCGGGTTCTCCCCACCCGCGTGGGGATGGTCCGCCATTCAGCCGGATCTCGCCGTGGTGGTGGTGGTTCTCCCCACCCGCGTGGGGATGGTCCGTTCACAACGTCGCCGCCAGTGGCAGCAAGAGCGCGAGGAGGCATAGGAACAGGGAATACATCGGCGATGAGGGTGCCGCGTTGGTCCTGCGCGAGCAAGACGGATGGCGGGTGCTTCACAGGACGATGAAGAGCCTCGCCACGGCTTCGCCCGACGCATTGTATCATTGCGGCTTCTCCCTCCCTCCATAAATCAACCTCATTGCCGCTTGAACCCGAGAACCAGCGCCTCCTGACTTGCCGCCGAGGGCTTCCCTGAACTGGGCCTGCCGCTGGACGCCAATGAGGAGATCGAGAGCATGGACGCCGAGGTTCGCCATGTGCCGGAGGTTCTCTCCGGACGACACGGACTGGACTGTCGGGCCTTTGCGACCCGACGTGCTAAAGCTTACAATTTGAAATGGCACGCCGCAGGTACCGGAGGCTTTTCATGCTGCTCCGTGGGGCTGTGGGCGGGCCTGTCGTTTCGGAGTGCCGGCCTGTTTCATGGGCGGTTGTTCCTTTCCGAAAAGGATGGACCAGGTCTCCATGCGCTGGACGTCCAATTCCGCCTGCGATTTCGGATATGGAATTCCGACGATTTGGGCCATTTTGATGATGACGTCGGTGGTCGCGGCGATCTCCAAATACATGGATGCGAGGATGACTTTGAGTTCGGGTGTGAATTCGTTCATTGGTTATGGGTCCTGTGGTATTGCGGTTGATTCATGCGGCCTTCAGCAGCTCGGGCAGGCCGGTGGGGAATTCAATGATCTCCGAGATCGGAATCAGCTCAGCATCGCAGAAGCGCTCCGCGACGGATTTGCCCTCGGGCTCTTTCTCACCCGCGTCGTCGGCGGGTAATTCAGATGCAACCTCCGGCTGTGGTTCCCCGTCCGGCTCAGTGAATGCCTGACGGGATTGGGGTTCTTCCTCCAACGGCTCGGGTAAAGCCTCAGCAGGCCAGAACGGCCATGCGCTGGCACCCAGCAGCGGCAGCGGTGCCGGCCACCAGAACGGACGCAGGCAGCAGAACGGGTCATTCAGCGAGAGGGAATCGAGTCCCATCAAGTGGACGATTTCAGCATCTTCCGGAGCACGCCGGAAATGTTTCCGGTATGCCGCACGGAACACCCGGACGTCATCGTAATGCAGGAGCTTTGCAACTTCCGCCACCGTCCGGTTCGCGGCGTGTATCCAAGCCTGCGCAAGCTGCATCTGACGCCGTAGAAACCATTTTGCAGGGGTGTGGTCCGTGATACGCCGGCAATCGCGAAAAAATGCGGCGCGTCCGTCACCGTAGCGGCGGGCAAGGAATTCCACGGGGGCAGGGTGGAGCGTGTGTGCTTCCATCATGGCGAGGAATGCCCAGCGCCGTTCATACAAGGCGGCGCGCAGAAACGGAGTCATGGTCGGGCTGGCGGAAAGCATCAGCGTCATGAGCAACTGTTGGAGAATCGTCCGCGTGTCGTTCATGCATTCCCAATCCCGCGTGACCTTCGGGACCATGTTCGGCTGGACATAAACGCCCCTGGCTCGTGAGGGCACTTCCCGGAGCGCCGCCATCTCGTACAGTGCCCCCCCGGCCCTCAGCTCCGTGAAGGCGGATGGAGGAAGCTTTGCGTATTCCAGGAGGACATCATCCCCGGCCACCAGCGGCACGGCGGTGAGTGCGAAGTTGCCTGGCGTCAGCAATACCACGTCACCCGGAATCCCCATGTGCGTGTCCTTGCCGCGGCGCACGATCAGGGTGCCTTTGTGGACCATTACGAGCATAGGCAGTCGGGTGCGATAGTTCCGCTTCCACGGAGCCTTGGGATTGATACTGGAAATCCGGCGCAGGCGAAGGAAATGCTCGGTGGTTTGAGGTGCCGCAAGGTCGGCTTTTGCGCCGTATTTTGAAGTGTGGTTTTGTCGCATTTTTTGAAAAGGCATCACGCTGACGCGCTGACACTGACAGGTGGGACACGAAAAAGATTGCCGGCCTGGATGATATCTCCGCGCTTCAACCCCTGTTGCAGAATGGGTTCGAGGTGGCCGTAGTCTTGGTTGTGCATGCACCTTGCGATGCCGCGTTTTGTCAGCGGGCCACGGCGTCCGAGCTTCTCGACCAATCTTCCGACCTGCTGCTCAAGGATCTCCTCCCCGGGTTGCTCGACCACCATCCGTTCGAGAAGTTCCCGGTGCTGCCGTCCGATCCTCCGCAGGAATTCCGCGGCCTGCTCCACGCACTCGCCCGGCATCTTCTGGGTTGCAGGAGCATCGGCCATGGCCGTGCGAATCAGGGCCAGTTGCAGACAGAGGTCGGGCAGCATGGACAGGAAGGGCACCACTTCCGGATGGGCAAAGCTTCTCTCGACCCGCACCCACTTGCGGAACTCCAAAAAAGCCGCGAATCCCTTCTCGTCGAGCACGCAAAGATCGCAGTGGTGCATTTGGGATGCAAGACGCCGGTCAAAGCATTTGGATACGAGCTGCTGCCACCGTGCGAGCGCCTCGGTTTCCTGCATCTGCATGGCGGAATCGGGCGCTTCATTGGCGGCCTCGACAAACAGGAATCCCGACAGGATGCCGCTCCGGCGAATGGCCTTCGTGGACAGCACGCCGGCATAGGCGCCTTCGGTGCCGGAGGTGACCATCGTGACCGAGGGTGCCCCAATGCGGTTATTGTTCAGGGTCTGGCTGCAGGCCGTCCGCTCTTGCGCGGTCAAATCGGCAATTGAACCGGGGCCGTTTGCAAAGCACATCGCGTGTGCGATCCGGTTGATGCTCTTTTCGCCCAGCTTCGGCAGTTCACGCCATTCGGGTTCATCGACAAGGACGCCGTGGTGGAGTTGGAAGATCAGGCTGTCGATGATCGCAAGGATTCCGCCTTTGCGCTTTTTGCATTCCAGGATCTTTGCTTGAATTGCCGCCGGGTGGTAGCTCCCCAACGCGGGGCCCATCCGCAACCTTTCCATATAGGCATCGAAGTCGGCTGTCTCTTGACTCTCTCTCGCCTCTTTTTGCAGCGATTCTTCCTTTTGCAGCGCCTCCTCCACCTCGCGCAGCTCATTGCGTTTCATCTCGAACTGAGCCTTCAAGCTCTCGATGCCCCTCACCTCCAATTGTTCGGACGCAAATTTCACGTAGTCGGGAATTGGTCCGAGCAATTCCATGAGTGCGCCGCGCGGCATCGGGAATCCCGGCGAAACCAATGCCAGGTTGAATGCCGGTCCCAAATCGCGCCGCTCGGGCGTGCGGACCTTGATGGTGTTTCCGCAGGCCAACGCCAATGACTGGGACATGAGCAGTTCGGCCGTGTCTTTATTGATGCACGCGTACCGGGCCATGTCTTCGGCGAGGGCATTCCATTCGGGTGGGAGCAGCGGGTGTGGGGTGTTCATGTTTGGATGATTGACTTGGAGATGCCTGCCCGTGCCGACATTGACTCAATTGGCTTCGGGGCTAATCGAGCGGGCTGGCTCATCAAGGCTCTGTCTTTATACCAAAACGTGGAGGATGTGGCTATATCTTAGTATTTGTTTTTGTTAGCCAGCGACACGTCCGTCCTGAGCCTTGCACCGTGCATTGCAATCAATTCGCCGTGCCGGCTTCCAATTAGCGCCGCTGGGGGTCCAGCGACCATTCCACGCAATCAAATCCGCCATTCATAGCCGCCGCAGCAATTGGACGGACCAAGCAATTCGGTTTTCCAATTCTCCTTTCAGTCAGCGCAAATCAAATAGCCCGTCAGGATGGCCGAGAGATGAATCGTCGCCGTTTTGCTGAATTGGATTGATGAGCCGCCGGCAAATCCAATCGGTGCAATTGAGCAGCCTCAAATCCTCGCGCGCCTGTCCAATGCCAAATGGGAGGCGAGGGATGCAGGCGGATGACGGTCCATCCCTTTCCAATTCAATTGAGCCATCAAGGTACCAGACATCCCGAATAGGAATAGCCTGCTCGCAATTGCGTGATGCATTCACCGGCAATGGATTTGTGGCAAATGAGCGCGTGCCTGATGCCAATCGGCAATTCAAATATCGAGCACGCGGTCCAATTCCGCATGAGTGCAACATGTCCCCTCCGCCAAGTACGGAAGCAATTGAATGCCTTGTCTCAAATTCGGCAGAATCGCAAATGCTATGGGCATTGTTCGCCATGCGGATGGATTTGATTTGCCGCAAAGCGACCTTGGACGCAGAAGCGAATTGAGGGGGAATGGTGAGAGTCAACGGCCAGGCCGTATTGCAAAGCGCAATGAAATTGCAGCAAGGGGGGCGTGGCCTCACTTTCCCAATCAAAGTCTCCGGCTTCGCCTCCGACCCTGCGGGCGCTGTGTTCGCTCCCGCTCACACAGCGCTTTGATTGCCGTGAGTGGCAACAGGGGGCGGAGAGACTGAAGATGCTTCGCACTTCAGCCCCTCCGCATAAGGAATTTCATTCAAGGAACGGCGCATTATCGCGTCAAAGTCATGGATGAGAATGCATGGGGTCAGGAGCCTGTTTGGGGAATTGTGTTGGGTACATGGTAGGGATAAACGTAGCAAGCGGGCCATTCGCTCTCCCGATTCCACCAATAATCGAGCCATGCCCGATACCCTGATGGATCGGGCATGCGCTGTACCATTCCGTCATCGCCGAGGGACTTTGCGGGCCACAAATGGATGCGTTCTTGGATGCCAAGCTTCTCCGAAAGAACCTGCACGGTGCGCAGGCAGCCAAATGCGTAGTCCTGCCATGCCTCCCCGCCGGACAATGCCCGCAGGGCACGCGGCGACGGCACGCTCGTGACATTGAGGACACGCGCGGCAATGCCTCCCCGGACATTGAGGGGTTCACAGAATATGGTGATCGGATCCAACGCGGCGACTACCTCCAGAGTGTCCCGCAGATCGCTCTCGGCACAATCCGGGTAAATCGGCGACATCACGACAAAGACATGCAGCCCCTTCTTCTTCGCCCGGTGCAGCGCCTTCAAACGTTCCGAGGCTGATGGTGCATGGGGCTCATACGTACGAATCAGATCCTCCCGCAGCGTCGGCAGGCTCATCCCGAATGTGAGGCGAGGTCCGAATTCCCTAAACAATTCAAAGTCGCGGGATGCCAGCGGGCTCCGTGTGAGAATCCGCACCAATTGGGATGACTCATTCAAAATCAATTCCAGAGCCCGTCTGCGCATCCGCTGCAGGTCGCGCTGCAATTGCTTCCCGCGGGTATTTGCCCCGGCGATTGGCTGGTAGGGATCCGTCGTCGAACTCATGAGAATTGCCGACCGCCAGCCGGGGGCGCAGCCCGGTTTCAAAGGCTCCCACGCCGCATTGAGCGATTTGATAAACTGCCCATCATCCCAGGTCCGGATCATTTGGTAATTGCCCCAGTCTCCATCAGGCGAGGTGACACCTTGTTCCGAGAGTTGGGAAGCCAGATGGCAGGCCGAGACTTCGGGCACAAAGCAGAAGGGGCAGCCGTAGCTGCAACCGTCAATTGGATTGAATGCCCAGTTTGCAAAGCTTTTGCGAAAAAGATTGCTCTTGGTGATGATTGCGGGGCTTTCCCAATAGGCCGCGATCTTCCTGCCGACAGCGGAGGCTTTCCTGGTGGGATTTTTCATTGATTCTCCCCGAACCAAATGTCCAGTGGCACAGGGAGTGCCGCATCCCATTCCAGCTTTAATGCGGCCAGTTCGTCCACGTCGGTAGGCCTTTCATTGTGGAAATACTGAAAGACCATTCCGTTGCCGGGTCTGACATGCGGATATAGGATGCGCACACCACTCGCACAAGGCGACCAGTGATTGCCCCATTCCGACACGTAATCACTTTCGTACAGGTAGAGGCGCAACTTTTTCCCGAATAAGAATGGCCGGGCGTGGTACTGCCACTTCGGATTTGCCACGCGGGCCTCATTCATTGTTGGCCAGCCTTGATGTGCACAGTACGCGGCATTTTTAAGCCTGGAAATCCGGGACCACCGCGAAATGAATTGCACCTCGGAATTCGCAACACGCGCGTTCTTGGAAGCACTCCAGAGGCGCAATCCAGGATCTAGCGGATAGCGGCCTTTACAAGCCGTTCTTAGCAGATACTTCGCGGAGTACGAGCCGATACTGTCCGGAGAAATTATGGGTTCAATCCGAGCCTTGAATCCGATTCCCGCTTTGCGAAGCGCCGCGCAACAACGGTCGGTCAAAGCCCGTGCTTGATCGGAAAGCACCTTGTTAATTTCACGCTCATTATCGTGTTGAGAATTGCTCATAGTCAACCGGCGTCGGATGCTTTCGCCAAGCGTCCAAAATTCGTGATCAGTATTAAGGACTGGGAATCTCAGTGCCACGACGATGTGCCAGTGAAGATATCCTCCTTTCCCACGGTCGAAGAATCGGATCCATTTGCAGCAAGCTGGTCCGAGGATCTTTTCCAAGATTTTCGAAAGGATTGGGTTTGCCCTTTTCGCATCCCTGCGGTTTGTGGTCAAGGTGACGAAGGCTGTGTGGCTTGGGGGCGTGGTTTCTAGGAGCGCCTCCAGACACTTCATCGCCGCACTCCACTGCCTGTAAGGACGCGAATTGCTTGGGGCAGGCGCTGCCTTGCGATGCTCACCTGGAAGGCTCGCCAGCCATCTTTCGTGAGTCAGCTCCGTAATTTCTTGCCAGACGGCATCCGGCAAATGAGTGGTGTTGTTGGGACTCATTTTGGTGATTTAGAAGCCGGCAAGGAGTGCGATGCCCGAGAATCCCCGGCGGCAACCGTTGCCACGTCGGATGTCATTGCGCTGCGAGACGCCGTGCGCGTCGGTCATCAAATCCGCCAGCTTCATCTGGAAGGTTTTCCTCGCCACGGGTCGCCATTTCCGCGCATGGCAGAATTTGATATAGCCGTCGTGCAACTCTTCATTGGTAACGTCGATATTCTTCTGCTGCTGCTTGGTGACGCCGTTCGCGATGAACTCATCCGCGCTGCGCGATTCGAGGACAAGGCTTTCGATGCGCTCCTTTTGCTTGGAGGTCAGCATGAAATTGCCCGCATCCTTCAATTCAGCGAGCAGCTTCGCCGCGCCCTGAATCCCCCACGTGAGAATACCGGATCCCTCCTCCTGCAGGAGAATTCTGTCGAGATTAGCAATGGAGGCAGAACGGTCCGCCTTGATGAATTCGATAACCAGGAGGCGCCGGATCCACGCGGACTCGTCATTGGCCAGGCCGATCAACAAGCGGGCATTGCTGGTGATCACAACGTTGAAACAGCCCCGCAGCCGGGTCTTTCCGCCAAACTTTGATTCCGATTCGGTCAGGTCTGCACCGGTTAATGATTTGATATTTTTCGCACCCTTGTGCAGGAGGGTTTCCGGCGCAACGTCCTTGGCTGCCAGGAGTGTCTTGCCCTGAAAACATTGTGTTTCGAAGCGGGTCCCAAGATGACTGGTGCGCAACTCTGCAAAGTAATCCAGGCCCAACAGGTGCTCGACGATGGTGACGAACGTGCTCTTGCCCGTATTGCCTTCGCCGTGAAGCAGCAGGAGGCGCTGCGCGTCGTTCGTTCCAAGGAGCACCGAGCCAAACCATCGCTTCAACAGATCGATGTCGGCACTGTCTGGCAGTGCCGGCCCGAGCAGGTCGTTGAGAAACCGTGGTGCCTTGGCCCCGGGCGTATAGTCAAAATTACAGCACGAGGTGGCCCAATCAGAAGGGACGCGTTTGCGGAGCACCGGTTTGTCGTTGATGAATTCGACAATCCCGTTCGCCACTTGGATGTGCGGCAGGCTTTGATCCGCCTCACCCATCACAGCCATGCCACGCGCCAAGTTCAGGAGCGCGCTCAGCAGGCCGTTAGTGCGCATCGTGAGAATGGCTGGGCACTCTTCCTCGTCCGAGAGCGTTTTTAGGAATGCGGCGAGGAGTTTCGCCGGTTCATGCCCGTCCAAGGCTCGCCACAGCCCCGTCGCCTCGTTGTAGCACCTGAATCCGGCCATGATCGGATCAAAGACGATCATGTATGCGGCAACGAACTTCGCCGCGATGGCGGGTGGATTCAGCTTCGGGCTCTTGCCACTGTGATCGACTAGCGGCCCGTGCTCCGCGATGATTGCAGCATCCCGCTCGTCGAGGGGTGTCCGTGACCCGTCCGACCCGTCCGAGACGGGTTTGGTGGTCTTGTGATGGGACGGATGCGCCCCGCGAGTATGATTTTTGAAATAAGATTTCATGGTGTTTGGTTTGTGTGCCGCGAATGCGGCATGGGTGAACGGCACCAAAGCCGCCCACCGCATGACGTGGCCGTCCCGTATGCGGGAATCCACGGTCACTGCGATGGGCGGGGTGCCGGTTGGTTCTAGTTCGTGGTCTCCCGGTTCCTCGTGCGCGGGTTTACGATGAACGCCTCCAAGGCGTCCTCCACATCCTGCCGGCGGTACCTGACCACGCCGCGGATTCTCATGTAGGGCAATAATCCGTTCTTCTGCCAATTTTCTACGGTCCGAATCGATACGCTTGCGATTCTGGCAACGTCGGATTTCTTGATGAAATCACTCATGGTATAAATGTTGTGTTGCGCGCGCAGCGGTGTCCGCTGCGGCTGGTTGGCGCGCCTCCTCGGCGCGCAAATCCCCAAAACAGCCTGACCAGGCTGCGACCGATCTCCATCAAGCTCGTGGCGGCTCACCAATGGCCGCGCATCCTGAAACCAAAACCGAATCCCGATTGCTTCGTCAGGGCCCGATTGAGATGCAATCACGACACGAAAAATCCCTGCGGGAGCGCTTGGCGCTTCCACAGGAGAACTGCATGAGAAATTTGGGCAACCTCTTGGGTTACCTTCTCCACCGGGGCTGCTGGCGCAGACTCCACTGAGTCCGCCTCCAGCCAAAATGTTCTTCAATTGATTCGCTCGGTTTAAGTTGACTTTCGATTCCCTCAATCGCTGCCGATCGAGGGAATCTCCGTCGCGCTCCAAAACGCGAACATAAACCCATTTACCTACTACTTACTGGTGGCCACCCGGCCCTACAAAATTCCCCGTTTTTGATCCTTTTTGCGTCGAACGGCGGATAAACATGACAACGCAAGGGAGCCAGTGAAGGCAAATAATTTGAACCTCAAACTGGCTCCATACCGCATGTACGTCAACGATTATTTTTGGCCACGTTCCGCACCCCTTTTTCTCGATGGCCCTTGTCGTGTGTGCCGCCGTCGGTGGATTCCGACTTCGGTGCGATGCCCCACCACTTCGCGGCATCAGCCGGTGTCACCAGTTCGCGGTAGTGCTCAAAAATCATTCGCGGTGAGTTTCCCATTTCAAGGGCAACTTCGGCGGCGTTCTTGCAACTTGCCAAGCGGTAGCTCGCGTAGCTGTGGCGCAAGGCATTGTTCGGCCATTTGATCCCGAGACTCTTGGCCGTTCCCGTTATGCGTGCCAGGGTTTTATCGCTCACATAAAGTGGACCCTCATCCTGAACGTGAGGTTTGAGCCACGCAGCCAGATTCGGCTGGATTGGAACGAGACGCCGTTGCGCGGTCTTCGCCTTATCTGCTCTGATCTCGATGAAGCTCTGTTCCAGTTTTACGTCGGACCAGTCCAGTCTCATCAATTCCGCCTGTCTCAAGCCGGCGAATGCGCCGATCGCGATGTAGGGCACAAACTTTGGAGCGCATTGCTGCAGCAAACTCGACAGATCAGCAGGGCGCAGGATGCCGACTGCATTCGAGTTCGGTTTGGCCTTGGTCAGAAAATTCGCCTCGGTGCTCCTCTCTTTCGGCAAATACCCACGCTGTTTCGCGAAATTGAAAAGCGTCACGATGAGTGTTCGCATGTTGTTTCTCGCCCGGGGCTTCATTTCCAAACGCACGAGCCAATCCTGCAACGCCGTTGTCGTGCACTCCGAAATCTTCCCGGAGAATTTCGCGACAAAGCGGGTCAGGCGGCTCCGGCAATCCTGAATGTAACGGATGCTCGCCCCGTCCGATTTTTTCGCCGCAAGGAACTCGTTGTAGATCTCGGGCAGCAACTTTTCCTGCACGCCGGATGAATGATGCCGGGCAAAAAACTTTGCGGCCTCCAACAACGAGCCTGTTCCATTCAGCGCATCGATCGCTTCGATCAATTCCGCGATGGCGGCGTCCAACTCACGGCCGCGCGGTCTGAGAAGATCCACTGCGCGCACGTAAATGGCGCGGTCGGTATTGGAGAGCGTGAGCGCCTGGATCTCTCCATTGGCGATCGACGTCGCAATTCGCTCTGCTTCCATTTTTGCGGCACCGAGCAAGGCTCGCGTCATCCGAACTCTTTTTCCGTCCGTCCCGCGGTAGGCCACTGTAAAAATATGCTGCCCCCGGTTGGTGACCCGGTAAATGCGTACGCGCACACTGCCGCGAGAAATGATGATCGGAAATTCCGGTTTGCGGCGGGCGGGCGTGGACTTCATGGGCCGCAATTTGTCATGCAGGCGTCGTGCAATCAAGGCGATCACGCTGGAACCCGCATGAATAGTGGCGGGACCTACGGGGCTCGAACCCGCAACCTCTACCGTGACAGGGTAGCGCTCTAACCAATTGAGCTAAGGCCCCTCAAAGAAGGGCGGAAAGGCTAGCGGCGGCACCGCACGCGGGCAACCACTTTTTTTTGCCGTGTCGGCGACGGTTCAAAACTGGATTTCTTGCCGGAGCAAAACTAGCCAGTGATTACAGAGTAAAATGGGCGAGAATGGGGGGCCAGAGGTCCTTTGGAGGATGTTCGAGAACCCAAAAGCGGAGATTGGGATGGTGGAGGAGGGTGACGGACTTGCGGAGGGTCGCAGAGATTTCGTAGTTTTGGCCTTCGAAGTCGATGGTGTGGTCGTTGTTCACGCGGCGGGTGGAACGAAGCGAGAAGTGGAGATCGAGCAGTGCGGCTGGAGGCGTGGGGCGCATACGGCTTTCGCGGGAGAGGGACTGGGCTTGCCATATCTCGATGGGGATCGCGGCGAAGGATCGGTTCACGGTGCGGTTCTGGCGGGCGATTTCCATTTGAAGGATGTCATCGGCCTGGCGCCAGGTTTGGGCGCGGGCATGGGCGAGCAGGGTGACGAGGCGTTTTTGGAAGGTGCCGAAGCGGCGCTCGATTTTGCCTTTGGCCTGGGGAGTTGGGGCGACGAGATGTGCGACGCCCAAGGCGCGCAGGGCGCGTTGGAATTCGCTCTTGGGATCGCGGTGGTCGGCGCTGGAGCTTGGTCCGAAGAGGCTGAGGGCATCGGTATAGACGGCCTCGGGCAGACCCCAGGTTTCGAAGGTCAGGCGGAAGTGCTCGAAGTGGTTCCAAGTGGTGTCGGAGTCCACGAAGCGGCCGGCGAGGTTGAGGCCGGAGTGGTCGTCGACGGTGAGCAGCAGGGTCTGCTTGGAGGCGGCGGGCCACCATTGGTGGATGGAACTGTCGTGCTGCCAGAGTTCGCCGATGCGCGCGCGGCGGAAGCGCCGGTAGACACGAGGCTTGCGCTGTGGGGTGGGCACGAGGTGGGCGTAGTGTGCCTTGACGTGGGCCTCAACCGATGAGCGGGCGCGGACCACGCCACAGAGCCGATCGAGTTCGTCGGCGACCAACTGGTAGTTGGGCGGGTTCTGGAGCGGCAGGAACTCCTCCAGAAAGGTTTTGCTCTCCGGTGGCCAGTCGCCGCGCCGGTCGCCACCACTGGCCATCGGCTCGTAGCCGTCGCGCAGCCTCAGGAAAGCGCTCCGGAGCTGATAGAGCCGGGCACGGCTCACGCCCAGATGCCAGGCGGCGGTTGCGGCGTCGAGCGACCCCGAGTTGAAGTCACTCAGGACACGACGGACAAACTCGGCGGGCTGGCGGTGGACAAGCTGCTTTTTTTCATAGCGGGCACCATCGCCGCGCCCGCCGATCCGCGGCAACGCCCGATGACCGCCCGCAGGGCTGCCTGGCCGCAGCCTCTCCGTCGGCCTCCGCTACGCTCCGGCCTCCTGCGAGGCTGCGGCCAGGCAGCCCTCAAAAATGCCCCTTCAGCCCCTTCAGATTCCAGTTTTGTTCCGTCTCCGTCCAGTTTTGAACCGTCTCTGTCTAGTTTTGTTCCGGCCCCGACACCACTTTTTTTTGCCGCGCATTTTCCCGCGGAAAAATGTGCGCGCGCGCTTGGACTCCGCGGCGGCGGCGGGTATGGGTGAGCGTCATGCATCTCACCTGCGATGTGGCCATCATCGGCGGCGCTTTTTCCGGCGCCGCGACCGCGCTGCTCCTGAAACGGCGCAACCCGGCGCTGCACGTCGTGATCATCGAGAAGTCCGAGGCGTTCGATCGCAAGGTCGGCGAGAGCACCACGGAGGTCAGCTCGTGCTTCCTCACGCGCGTGCTCGGGCTCACAAACTACCTCGGCCATCATCAGCTCGCGAAGCAGGGCCTGCGCATGTGGTTTGCGCGCTCGGAGGATGAAAAATTCGACGAGTGCGCGGAACTCGGCGCGCGGTTCAATTCGCGGATGCCGGGCTTCCAGGTGGATCGCGCGACGCTCGACGAGCACGTCCTTTCGCTCGCCGTCGCCGCGGGCTGCGAGCTGATCCGCCCGGCGAAAGTCGTGAAGTTTGAACTCGGCGGCGCGGGGAGCAGTCTGCTCGAACTGATCGAGGGCGGCGAGAGCCGGCAGGTGCTCGCGCGCTGGATCGTGGACGCGAGCGGGCGCGCGGCCATCATCGCGCGCAAACGCGGCTACATGCAGGCGATGCCCGAGCATCCGGTGAATTCGCTCTGGGCGCGCTTCACCGGCGTGGCGGACTGGGACAGCATCGCGCTGCGCGAAAAATTTCCGAAGTGGGCGGCTGCGACCGTGGCGGCGCGCGGCTGGGCGACGAACCATCTCTGCGGTCCCGGTTGGTGGGTGTGGATCATCCCGCTGAAGGGCGGCGATGTGAGCGTGGGCCTCGTGTACGACGAGCGGCTTTTCACTCCGCCGGAGGGCACGGGCATCGGCGCGCGCATCCTCGCGCACTGCCGCGAGCATCCGATCGGGCGCGAGATCCTCGCGGATGCAAAAGTGATCGAGGGCGACGAGCGCGCGTTTTCGCAGCTCACGTACCGCGTGACACAGGTGATGTGCGACGGCTGGGCGTGCGTGGGCGATGCCGCGGGATTCATTGATCCGCTCTACAGTCCCGGCCTCGATTTCTGCTCATTTACCGCGCAGTCCGTCGCAAACGCCGTGGCCGACGCGTGCATCGGAAAGAGCGTGGACATCCGCGACTACAACCGCCGTTTCGCATTCTGTTTCCAGAGCTGGTTCGACTGCATCTACCGCGACAAATATTTCTACATCGGCGACGCGGAGATCATGGCTGCGGCGCTGCTCATGGATGTCGCGACTTACCACCTCGGTCCGGTGAAGCAGGTGTATTCCGATCCCTCGACGATGTTCGGCGCGTTTCCGTTCGACGGCTTCGCAGGGCGCGTGGCGGCAAAGTTCATCGCATTTTACAACCGCCGCCTCGTGGCCATCGCACGCAAGCGGATCGCCGCCGGCACCTACGGCGCGCGCAATGCAAAATGGCGCCTGCTCATCCCCGGCTTCACGCACGAACCGAAACAGAGCGGGCGCCTGCTCTTCAGCGGAATCCGCCGCTGGCTGTGGATGGAAATCAAGTCGCTGTGGCGGCGCAAAAAACCGTCGCAGCCCGCCGAGGCTGTGGTGGAAAAACCCGCCGACGCCGAGACCGAACGTGCGGCGACAAAGTAGTCCCGGGCTTCAGCCCGCAAGGACTCTGTGTCAGGACTGCGCGCACGAATGCCGGATTCGCCCGCAAACTGTGCGCGCGCAGTATTGCACGCTGAAGCGTGGGACTACCCTGGCCTGCCGCATTCCGCCGCGCCGCTTTCTCCATTCCGAGGCGAAGTGCGGCTGTGCCGTTGAGTTCCGTGCACGGCGAGGAGCCCGGCGCTCCATTGTCATTCCTCCACCGCGTCCTAGCTTTTTCCCGCGAAGCTGATTCTCTTTGCTGCTCTCCATGCCGGCCAAAAACAAGCTGCTCGTCGTTAATGTCGCCGCACTCGGTTGGAATCTCGTGTCGCATCTGCCCGAGTTCCGTCCGGTACAGAGCATTTTTCCCGCGGTGACATGTCCCGTTCAGGCTGCATTCCGCACCGGCACCACGCCGTCGAAAAACGGCCTCGTCGCGAACGGCCTCTTTTTTGCCGACCTGCGAAAGGTGATGTTCTGGGAACAGAGCGCGACGCTCGTCGAGGGGCCGCGCATCTGGGACGATTTCCGCGCGCGGGGAAAAAAAGTCGGCATGATGTTTTGGCAGCAGAGCATGGGCGAGGCGGCGGATCTCGTCGTCACGCCCGCGCCGATCCACAAGCACAGCGGCGGCATGATCCAGGCGTGCTACACGCAGCCTGCGTCGCTCGAGGCGCGAATCAATGAGCGTGTCGGACGCCCGTTCAACCTCATGAACTACTGGGGCCCGCTCGCGAACCACAAGTCCTCCGACTGGATCGTGGACGCGACGTGCGCCGTGATGGAAATGCCGGACGTCGCGCCGGATCTCCTGATGACCTACATCCCGCACCTCGACTACGATCTCCAGCGCTACGGCCCCGTGAGCCGCGAGGCGGACAAGGCGCTCGACATCCTCCTCGGCCACCTCCAGCGCCTCGAAGCAAAGGCCGCCGAGTGCGGCTACGACTGGCTCGTCTTCGGCGACTACGCGATCGAGCAGGTGCATGACGGCGCAGTTTTTCCAAACCGCCGCCTGCGCGAAGCCGGGCTCTTCGGCACGCGCGCGATCGAGGGAATGGCCTACACGGATTTTTTCACGAGCCGTGCCTTCGCCGTGTGCGACCACGGATTTGCGCACGTTTATTGCCGCGACGAGGCATCGAAACTCGCCGCCGCCGAGGCGCTGCGCACGCTGCCGGGCGTCGCAGAAGTGTGGGACAAAAATGATCAGGAAAAGCACGGCATCGCGCACCGGCGCAGCGGCGACCTCGTGATCACCGCGGCGGAGAGCGCGTGGTTTGCGTATCCGTGGTTCACCGAGCGCGACGAGGCGCCCGACTACGCGAGCCACGTGGACATCCACAACAAGCCCGGCTACGACCCGTGCGAACTTTATTTCGGATGGCCTCCGGGCAGCGTGAGCTTCGACACGCGCAAGATCCGCGGCACGCACGGCAGCAACCGCGCCGGCCTCGAAGTCGCCTGGGCCACGTCGCTGAAAATCCCGCAGCTTCCCGTGACGCAACTCGACCTCGCGGGAGCGGTGCGATCCTGGATGGAGGGCCAGCGGTGAGCGGCGAGACGCGGACGATCGATCAGCGCGTCGCGGTGAAATGGGATTTCCCGGTGACATTCACGCACGGACTTTTCCGCACGGAAAATCGCGTGCTCGTGGAGACGATGCGCCGGCTCGGCGAGGAGCGCCGGCATCGCGCGCTCGTGTTCGTGGATTCGCACGTCGCCGCCGCGCGACCGAATCTCGTGCGCGAGATTGAAAATTGTTTCACCGCCCACACCGCGCAGATCGAACTCGCACTCACACCGCGCATCGTGCCGGGCGGCGAGGCGATCAAGAATGACCTCACGCTCGTCGAGGGCTTCATGCGGCTGATGCTGGAGACGCACATGGACCGGCAGTCGTTCATCATCATCATCGGCGGCGGCGCGGTGATGGACGCCGTCGGTCTCGCAGCCGCGCTCGTGCATCGCGGGCTGCGGCAAATCCGCGTGCCCACGACCGTGCTCGGGCAGAATGACGCGGGCGTCGGCGTGAAGAACGGCGTGAATTTCATGGGCGGCAAAAACGCGATCGGCACATTTGCCCCGCCATTCGCCGTGCTGAACGATTTCGATTTTCTCGTCTCGCTCCCGCAGCGCGACTGGCTCTGCGGCGTCGCCGAGGCTTGGAAGGTCGCCATCATCCGCGACCGCGAATTTTTTGCGTGGCTCACGGTGAATGCGGAAAAATTTCCCGCGCGCGACATCGCGGCGATGGAGCATCTCGTCTATCGCTGCGCAGAGGCGCATCTCGAACACATCCGCACAAACGGCGATCCCTTCGAGTATGGCCGCGCGCGTCCGCTCGATTTCGGCCACTGGTCTGCGCACAAGCTCGAGCTCATGTCCGGCTTCCGCATCAGCCACGGCGAGGCGGTCGCGTTCGGCGTGCTGCTCGATTCGAGCTACGCGAAGGAGAAGGGATGGATTTCCGCAGACGAGTTTGCCGTGATCGATCGCGGCCTGCGCCAGAGCGGATTCCCGCTCGCGCACGACGAGGCATTCGCGCGCAACGCCTCGGGAGAGCTCGAAATTTTCGCGGGCCTCCCCGATTTCCGCGAACACCTCGGCGGCGAACTGTGCGTCACATTTCCGCAGGGCATCGGTGCGCGCTTCGAGATACATGAGATCGATCTGCCGCTCATGCAGCGCTGCCTTGAGAACTTGCCGCGGGCGTAGGGGGCGGGTATCCGTCTCACCCGAACCGCAAACCGAGCTGCGTCGTCTTATTCTTACTCTTAAGAGGCTCTTGCAAAACCC
>Ga0209086_10001827_pt1 | contig 17099 bp, 17 predicted proteins | sample M_130207_XF_Meta_FD_187312 | JGI IMG/M metagenome (GOLD analysis project Ga0209086, IMG submission 187312) | Freshwater microbial communities from Lake Montjoie, Canada to study carbon cycling - M_130207_XF_MetaG (SPAdes) (version 2) | ecosystem: Environmental > Aquatic > Freshwater > Lake... | reverse complement strand
CAAATAAAATTGAACAAAACATAATTAAACTTAAACCATGTATAAGATGGACTCTTCCTCAGCAACACCAGAAACAAATCCCAACATTCAACAATATTTGGCGCAACTAGATGACATACAGAAAAAAGCACATGACATTGCCAAACAACATTTGGGAACGTCATACAACATTGCAAAGAGCAATGGATATATGGACTGGCTGAAGCAACAAAAAAAATCTTCACCTTCGTAATTTCTTGGTGGTGTTGTGAAAATCGCGAATTGATTTTGAGGTCCGTTTTAAAATGACATGATGCGTTAAATCGCCGTGATGTTGCGAAACAGAATGACCCACGCGGTTCAATATGGTTTGTAAGTTATTTGTATTTGTATTTGTCTTGTTTTGTCCGCCCATTTGAGAGCGGTTTTTATGTGCACGATAATTATGAATACTATTATGGTGTTCAATTAAATGGTGCACGTCTCCATGATGTTGAGAAATGGAATGATGTGCGCGGTCTATAATCGTCTGCAAATTATTAGATACGATTTTCCCGTCGCCTCCAATTTGGGCAGCAACATCGTTTATTTTATTATACTGATCCTGAACCTTGTTAATTTCATCCGTTATTTTGGTGACACTTTTTTTTGTGTTTTTTATGCCTGCTACTACATTATCTGCAGCAGACAATGCTGATACTACGTTCCCCACACCAGGCGAGGCCTTGAGTATATTTAACCCTGTATCAAATGATTTTGAAGATATATCAGTAACCATGTTTTGTATAGTTCCTTCAATGTTTGTTTGAACGTCTTCCTTGACCTCCGGTGGCAAACATCGCAACATCCGTTTCTCAACTTGTTTTGTAACCAGCCGATTTACCAAGTCAGACGCCTTTCGTGATAATTTAGTTTTTAAATCATAAATATAACCATTGTTTAGTGGTTCAGGTGCCTTCTTTTCGGTCGGTTTCTCGCTTGAAGGCGGTAGCGCCGCGTTTATTTGTGGGTTTGTGCTATTTATTGAATTCATGTTCTTACATTAAGATGAGGTTTTTTTTGCTTGCATCTTCTTAAAATCGGCGAAAGACATTTTTAATCTTTTGTCCACCAGCGTTTTATCCACCTTTTTCAACACTAGAAAGTTAGAATACCGACCATCGCACGTATAGTGATTTGCGTTCTCCTTCAATATTAGGTCCTCGGTATTCTTATTATCGGTAGTAGTCGCATTTGAATTTCCAGTCGTTGGCTTGTTTGACGAGTCCTTGGTGGTATTTGTATTATAATTCTTAAAATTCGCGAACACATTCTTTTTCTTCGGCTCCTCCTTCAAATCCAGTTCTTGTTTTTGTTTTTCTGCTTGCGCTTGTTGTTCCTGCTCTTGTTCTAGTTTTTTCGCATTTTTTTGTTCTTCTATTTTCGTCTTGGCCTTGTTGATTTCGTCCTCCATATTGACAAAAACGCGTTTGCAATGAAAAGTAATGACATATTTTCGTGCAACAACCTCCAAATAACGATACGGCATGACACTATCGCTATAGTATACAAACGCCTCTCTCTTGATGTCGTAGTGCATAGCGACATTCCCCAATGGCGTATGTTCCACCACGATGCTATTTTTCAAGGATTCTATATCTAATGATTCATTGTCAAACGGCATACTTTTAAATTTCTCTAAATACTTGTCCGGATAAGGCACTTCTACTCGCGGTGTTATCTCTTCTTCCTTCAATGGTTCTACACTATTCTCTAAGTTGCCATCCTGTATGACGATCATACTTGAAAATAACAGGAACAAATTGACATTAGATAATAGATATATAAACGGCATCAAATAAAAAATATAGTAATACAATCCTTCCATGGGCTCTATATCATATAACTGCATCACTATATTTAAATATTTTTTTGGTATCATCTATAAGTTTTTTATGGTTTCTTGTCTCTGTGCAAACAATGTAGCAATATCTTCACTCAAATCGGGCACGGGAATGAGTTCGTATGTTTCTTCTGTTGCATCGGGATGCAGACGAACAAGACACAATTCGCCGACCTTTCTATCATACTTAGCTTCAATGATCGCCTTGTAGGTGTTGAGCTGAAGTGCGTAGTGCCAGAAATTGGAGTCGGGCATATGGCTGATGCAAAAGGTCGTCGCATACTTGTTGAACGTGTTTACCTTTGAAATGTCCTTGCTCCGCTTCCAATCATATATCATAAGGGTGCCATCGGGCTTTTCGTAAACCATGTCAATTGACCCCGACAATTTCAGATCGTCGTGATAAATCAGCCACTCGGTGCGAAACGGCTTCAACTCAGGATGGTCTTGCACAAATCGGAGGAAATACTTCCACTCGGGTGTGTTGGCGATGGGGTTCTCTTTAAGTTCATTTACCCGTTTATTATATAAATCGGCGTGGGTATATCCGGGTGGGGGCTCGGGGTTGTTCATGAAGCATTCTATTTCATAATGCATGTCTGTGCCTGCACCACTTACCGCAGCGCCGTTGTCCGTCCATTGCTTCTTGATCTGATCGGCTGTCATTCCCCAATACTTGTGTCCTGGCTTCCAGTTCTTGCCTTTCATCATCTGCTTGATGATTTTGTCCGCGTCAAAATGCGGGAAATGGCTGTGGTTCCAGGTGGTGACGGAGGTATACTTGCTGGTCGGATCGGTGCTGATCGTATACTTGTGGCCTTCCTCCTGAAAAGAGATGTTGGCATCTCGTGGGTGGGCGTTGTTGGCGGAGAGAACTGGGTGTAATTGAGTTGTTTGCATCATTCTTCTTATTGGTGTTGTTGTTGTTTGAATGATGCAAATAGTGTAAAATGTAATCAATTTTTTATTAAGTCCGTTCAAAATAAAAATGAACCTAATACATTGTTATGCTAGAAAAATAATACGCGTATATTTACACGATGGAATTTATCTGCGAGGCCCACGAAAAAATGCGTCAGGAGACGCCATTATCTCCCTCTAGATTTAAGTGCCGAGTTTGCAAAGAGAGACGTATTCATGGTTTTACCAACCCGAATCACGTCTCAAACCCTTTTGGATACTTGTATCTAGCACCCAGTGTTTGTGAGAAATGTGCGGTGGAATGTAAAACATGTATGTGGTGCGCTGGAACAGAATAATCACACTTATTTATGGTTGCGGCAAAGACATGAGAGACATATTTGATTTTATTTCTTTAACCTCTTTTTTAAGGTCCTGAATCTCTTTTACCAAGAGACCAATCAACCCCATGTAATTTACAGACTGATAATTTTCGGCGTCTTTCTCTCCATTCACAAGAAACGGAAATTGTTCTTGCAATTCATGTGCGATGAAACCCATGTCTTCTTTGCCTAATAATTTGTTGAAATAGGAACGAGGGTGCAAGTTGTCTATAGTGCTCGTTATCGGTCTTACGTTGTCTTTTATGCGGTAATCGGATGGAGGATTAAATGACGTGGCATTTACTATACCATTAACATCCAATGCATATGTTGTGCCAGATGATGATACGAGCTTTCCTATTGCTACGCGTCCAGAAATATTTACGTTCCCGTTTATTGGGTCGATATTCAAATTGCCCGTTGTGTATAGATTGGTATCGCCACTCGCATCTACTACTATTTCACCTACTATCGAGGCATTTGCTACCCCATATCCCGAACCCTCAATAGTAGTTCCTCCATTACCAGTCCAACTTGTTCCATCGCTAGAATATGCAATAGTATTTGTTCCAGTACCAGTCGCAACCCATCTATTTTGTTGTGCCGAATAGGCGACTCCATATCCAGTATTTGTAAAAATACTCGCTCCCTCCCCAATCCAAGCTATTCCATCACTAGAATATGCAATAGTATTTGTTCCCTCACCAACTGCAACCCATAAATTTTGTTGTGCTGAATAGGCGACACCATTTCCAGTAGTAAAAATAGTAAATCCTAGCGGACTCCAATTTGTTCCATTAAAAGAATAAAATATAGTAGATAGGCCAGTTCCTCCAACTACAACCCATCTATTTTGTCGTGCAGAATAGGCGACACCGCGTCCAGCAAGAGGATCAAATGTGCCACCGCCAGCTATAGTGGCACCAGCCCAAGTATTTCCATCGCTAGAATATGCAATAGTATTTGTTCCCTCACCAACCGCAACCCATAAATTTTGTTGTGCTGAATAGGCGACGCCATTCCCAGCAGTTGTAAATATAGATGTTCCATTCGCAGATGCCGTCCAAGTTATTCCATCACTAGAATATGCAATAGTATTTGTTCCCTCACCAACCGCAACCCATAAATTTTGTTGTGCTGAATATGCAACGCCACTTCCTCTAGTTGTAAATATAGTCGCTCCATTCGCAGACGCAGTCCAAGTTATTCCATCACTAGAATAGGCAATAGTATTTGTTCCTTCACCAACCGCAACCCATCTATTTTGTTGTGCCGAATAGGCAACACCAGTCCCATAATTTGTAAATGTAGACAATCCAGCCCCAATCCAACTCATTCCAGTGCTAGAATATGCAATACTATTGACTCCAGCACCAGGATCGCCCACTGCAACCCATTGATTAAGTTGTTGGGTATTTTCAAGTAAAAGCGTATCTGTCAAATTCGCAGTAGAAGTAGTATATGTTATTTCAGAAGTGCTAGGCTCGTAAGTAAGAATCTGCGATGATGCTAAATTACGAATTGGTTTTACATAACATGCACTGGCATCAGTGCCACTTAAAGCTAGACCTGATGCATTTATTACTATACTATTCGCTGGCTGATTCGATGAACCTGCCAGACAACCTATTGCAATCGAACTTGCGCCTTGACTTAAAAACCCTGCATTAGTACCTACAGCAACTGCGTTTGCACCTTGCCCGGTATGACCTGCAAACCATCCGATACCAACTGCGTTTATACCTTGGTTTGTTTCACCAGAGCGATGTCCGACAGCAACTGCTCTTCCGCCTTGATACTGCATCCCTGCATATTTACCTATTGCTACAGCAGCCCCTGCATTAGAGTCCCCTACTTGTCCGCCTTGTCCGGTACACCCGGCGAGCTCACCAATTGCAACTGAGCCTGAATTCTGTCCGTATCCGGTAAAACCTCCTCCAAAATATGCACCTGCACGATAACCAATTGCAACTGAGCGAAGCCCTTGTTTATCATACCCGGCTTCATTGCCAATCGCAACAGAATAACTACTGGATCCATATTGAGAATTTTTCGCGGCATTTGCACCAAGATGCACATATTCATTACCGACCGCCCAGGCGTTTGTAGATGTATCCCAATAAATATAATCAGAATAATTTGTTCCTACTGGACTAATTAGACCAGCTGGTCCGGTTGCCCCTGTTACACCTGTCGGACCCGTCGCTCCTGTTACACCTGTCGGTCCCGTTATACCTGCTATACCAGTCGGACCCGTCGCTCCTGTTACACCTGTCGGTCCCGTTATACCTGCTATACCAGTCGCACCTGTTATACCTGTTATACCGGTTGGTCCTGTTATACCGGTTATACCGGTTGGTCCTGTTATACCGGTTACACCGGTTGGTCCTGTTATACCGGTTATACCGGTTGGTCCTGTTATACCGGTTACACCGGTCGGTCCTGTTATACCGGTTGGCCCTGTTATACCGGTTATACCTGTTATACCGGTCGGTCCTGTTATACCGGTTGGCCCTGTTGGACCGGTTATACCTGTTATACCGGTCGGTCCTGTTATACCGGTTGGCCCTGTTGGACCGGTCCAACCTATTCCTGTCGGACCGGTTCGGCCAGTTGCACCTGTTGGACCTGTTGGACCAGTCCAACCTATTCCTGTCGGGCCAGTTCGTCCAGTTGCACCGGTTGGACCTTGTGGTCCCGTCCAACCTAATCCAGTCGGGCCCGTATAACCTGTCGGACCAGGTGGACCGGTCGGACCTTGTGGTCCCGGTGGACCATTACTTGGACCAGTCGGTCCAGCCGGTCCAGTATAACCAGTTCCGCCACCTCCACCATTCGGTAAAACCGACCCATCACAAAAATAGATACTTTGTACGTTTAATATGGAATTGCAACTCATATCTAGATGACTTTGACTTAATATCTTTGAATTATCCAAGCCAATAGAGTTAGAAATAGTGACATTTGTTTCATTAGCATACTCATGTCGCACTATATTTCCTATAGCAGAGCGATTAGCTCCACCATATTTTCTAAAACTGCTCATATAGTATCTCTCTCTAAAAAATAGTAGGATATTTAACACTTTAACAACAAGAATGTTGCATCGCCCCAACCAATCAATAAACAATTTTCTTATTAGACCCCAATAGGAAAATTTAATGCGACCGCCTTCGCGAAGATGAAGAGCTGCGTCGTCCGTTCAACCGAATTCTCATGGTTTTAGGACGGCTAGTCGCCTTACGCCGACTGCTTGACGTCGTCTTCGGTCGTCGTTTGTATTTCCGAGTACGGGTGACTCGTATAGGCATCGGCTTCTGGTACGAAACCGGCTCCAGCTTGTAGACTCTTCTATCCACTAAAAAATCATTTTGCAACCGATTCTCCAAAGGCTCATTTACAGAGGGAATATTCAAGAGATTCGCTAAATCTTCATTAGATAAAATCGCCTTATAATGTGTCATTTCACCATTGCTTCCAATATCTAAATCAATGTCAGCATTATCACCATTGTAATCTACATCCCAACTGACCTCTTTTGCATCACGTTGCATTCCACGTTGAATATATGCCTTGGCAGTTCCCATGGTTTTTATATAAGTTTTGTCGTCCATTATAATTATCAAATATAATATTATATGGACGCAGATGATATTGAAGAATTTGATATTGACGCTATGGAGCCGATAGACAATGACAATGACAACGACAATGACAACACTCATTCATCCCCTTATTTAAATCATTTAGTAATACCTATCAAACAAATAGTTCGCCCATCGCCACCACCGATGACATTTCAAACACCTGTAAAGGTAAAAAAAGTTAATTACGACGATATTCTTGCGTCGATGAATCTATATGTGAAAGACGGACAACTGCATAAAATAAACAGAAGCGATGAAATTAACATGGCTGGTCCTAAACCGAGGCCCACAACCCACACCCCACAACCCACACAAGAAGAATTGCAAAAACAACGCAACGAACGACGTAAAGCACTGCATCTAAATTATTTGCAACAACAACGAATGCGGGCTCAAATCGCCGCAATAAAATCAAAACAGATCAAATTTATAAACGATAACAGAAATATTGAACTAGATAGTCATACAACCATGCAATTTTTTAAAATGTTCGGCAAATAATGTTGAATTCTTTCTCATTGGTTGATCAATGTAAAAAAACACATGAAGTGTCAATTTTTTTGATTAAATAATTAAACTAAAACTAAAACTAAAACTAAAACTAAAACTAAAACTAAATCTAAATCTAAAACTAAAACTAAAACCAAACATATGCAATCGCATTAGTTATCTTCGTCATCTTCCTCCGTTTCTGAGGAGGTTTCATTTTGGGCGTTCAAAACTGCCATTTCATTGAGTTCTACTATTCTTTCAGCCAATATGCACTCAACTCTCTTGCGAATACTCGATGCAATCAGATTTCTAGCATCTCCTGCACCTAGGGATTGAAATACCATCTTGTTGTAGTCCTTGTTCAATCCTTCAGTAGTATATCTCAACCATCTTGGACGATGAATGCTAGTAGTGTTTTCTCTATCGGTTACCCAAGAGTACACAAGTAAACCCAATATTCCACTGAGTTTTCCAAATTTGTCGCATTTCTTCATGCCAATTGGCAATCCTTCATCGAGTAATGCAAAGTAGAAACGAAAGAATGCCTTTACGTTTTCAATGCCATTCTCGGTAATAGGCGAGTTCAAATAGCAATGGTTGCGCTCGTATGAAGTATTGATGCAATCTGTTCGGATTTCACCAGTTAGTACCAATGGCAAAACAGCACCTACCATATCACTCAGCTGTTTACGGGTCTTGCCAGTGCCAATTCCTCCAATGTACTTTCTAAATTTAGGTTTAAACTCGGCACTTTCCTTCATCTGCATAATCGCGCAAAGGACTGGTGAGCTTTTAACATAGAGATGATACTTATCGTTGCCTGTCAATGGTTTTCCGCTATTCAATCTTGCGAAAATTTCGCGAATCTGGTAATCAAACTCTTCTTCAGTCTCCCCCATATTCTCCAAAATCTCCACGCGAGTCTCGTATGTATTGAATGCGGTTTGCTGTGCCACGCTCAATTCATTGTAGCGCATCTCATTCCAAGTGAATTGACCCTTTAAATAGTTCTGAAGTACTGACATTCTTGTTTGTCCGTCCTCGATATCAAAATGTCCTGGGTAGCGCGATAACATTATCGTGTGGATAGGATAGTTACGCATAACCGAATCCACTAGATTCTCTTGCTTTTCCTGATTCCATTGCGGAAAACGATTATGTTGCGGCACACGATACAACTTCACATCGTCAGCACCGCCTCGCTCCACACGGCTGTCGAAACGATCCAATGCGATCAAATCGATTAGCTTCTTACTGGTACTAGTTCTCTCAATTGGCATTTCTTATGGTATTACTTCCTTTATTACTTGATACAATAGATGAATACATGTAAATCCATTTCAATTTTTTTATGGATATACGTTATATAAAATAAAATTGAAATGAATTTAGTGGTTTCATATTATTTTGGGCGGGCTACTAACTTGGCTCGCTCATTGGTTCTTAGACCAGGTAAAGTTAGAGACAGATAGCGTGAAAAGCACCTTCGAACGTGTATAAATGGATATCATACTTAAATCGTACGTATTTAGGTATAATATCTTGGATCCCTGTATATATATCCCGTTCCCTCTGTCTAATGTTGAAGTTATTATTGTCTGGTATTATCTTGTTAAAACTCAATTACCTTCGGGCAATAGGGCGACGAACACTCTGTGGAACTGATCACTCCCCAGTGCATGTTTGACTTGATAATATTCGGGTTGGCCGGTGCCTGCTTGCCAACTCTAGGGATAAATAATGGAAATGTGATGCTTCGATTGTAGTTTAGAATTGCACTACATGGTATAAATTGGGGGATTGATGTATTAATAAAAAATTAATACCGCTCATCTTTCATAGTAGGCCTTGGCTTTTATAGACAAGGTAGACGACAATCCGTATCGAAAACGGAAAGCAATCACAGGGGACGCCCTGTTTTTTTTCGCAGCAAATAAAAATAAAAATAAAAAGACAACGCTTGCTATTTTTATTTGTATCCTTTTGGTTCTCTACTACGACTGACAATACACCCTCGCACGACACATAGGGCAATCTACATAAGGTCGGTTGTGCCACGCATCATATTTTTTATTTTGGTTGGTATGTCCTCCCCAACATCTCCCACAAAACATGTGTTTGCATGTATTCAACAATACAGGACTTTCATATTTTGCACCATAAGTATAGACACAATTTTCTATCCAGGAAGAAGTGCGTTGACACCAATGATATGTAAACATGTTATCGTAGCAAATCGGACAATCTTTTATTTCGGGGGGCGAGGATTTCAACTCGCGAACTGGTGCGAATCCAGTCCATCGCTCAACAAGCGCACACACAAGTCGGTTCTTGGACAACGTAAGTGAAATGGGTTGTAGCGAATACTTGCGGTTGAACTTATTTCCCATGTGGTCGTGTGGCCATGCAGTTTTCTCGTAAAGCGCATAATTGCACGCAATATATCTCAGTTCATTGATTGGAAACGATTTAAAATCGGGACATTCTGGACGTACCATGCAATTAAACATACCATCCAGCATAGTACGTCGCCCGTTCATGTTGCTATTGCAGTATCTAGTCTTGTGCGACAAGCTGTTGCAAAAATCGCATCTAATTGAAGTCATCTTGTAATATGTTAAAATTATAATATTTAATATATAATTATCAAATGAAAATATTTCAATTTTTTATACAAAAAAAAATTGAAGAAAAATATCTATGTAAAATAAAAGGTATAATTGAAATGAGCGATTCTCCTGTTACAAACGAAAATATGATTCCGCAAAGCCCTCCTCTAGTAAATCCGCAGGCAAGTGCGCAGGCAAACAATATTATTACACCTACACCGCCTGCTTCCCCTGCACCAATTCATCCTCCAAGGCTAGAGCGTCGTAATAATAGTCGCGCTCCAGTATTGATGTGCGCCGAACCGGATTGCCCCGATCTAATGCTGGACTCAAGCGATTTTGATTACGACTCAGTGTTAGAGTCAACCCCGAATCCGAATTATCATATGACATTTGACCCAAGCATCTTTATGTATACTGGATACGGCCGTGTTTTAGAGCGTAGCGATTCTATTCGTCATACGGGGGCGGCGGATACCCACGATTTAATTCAGCCTTCTATCTTGACGCGTAGTGGTTTCATTCCACCTCCTACACTCATTCGTAATGATTCAAGGCCTGTGTTTGATAACGATAATGATGATGGTCCGCCCCCGCTAATAAGACTTTGTCCGGATACATTCCCACACGTACATGATTTTACAAGCGACGATGAGTACGACGTAGTACAACGAGACAATTTTGAATGGTTTCCCCCGTCATCATCGTCCCCTCCATAAAAACAAAAATAAAACAAACAAAAAACAACCCCCGTGCAAAATAAAAATAAACAAAAACATTACACCTTGTGCCGTTTGTTTTTTTACATATTAGAGTGCAAATCTTAACTAATAAATACGAATTTATTATTGTTCATCGTATCAATCAAATCTTTATATATTTTACTTAGTTCGTCAAAATATTTGTTTTTAATTTCAGTTCTATTTGTTTCTTTTTTTATTAATTTTAAATTACCGATTCCTAACATTTGACTTAATTCATTGTGTTTTTCAAATATATCTTCATACCTAACGCAATATATTTTATAATTTCTTTTTTCATTGTTTTGAGTATAGTTATTATAAAATTCTTTAATTTTATATAAATCGGTTGAATGTTTTATTACATCGTCAAGTTTAATACTGCTATCAATCTGTATATGTTCTAAGTGTTTGGGGGTATCAAAACGTGATAATATAGCATCTATTGGATTTTTATATATATAAATAATATAATAATCGCCTATTTTTTCTTCTGGTATTTTTATACCATTAAACCATTCTTGATAACATTTTCCACCTTTATTTCGTCCAACATATTCTAATTTCTCAGGAGGAACTCTTGAATGAATATGTTGAACCTTGCCATATGCGCTCAAAGCATCACATAATATTTTTGATCCACATCCGCCATAGGAACATACATAGAATATTTTCATAATAATATATTATAATAATTAAAATCGGTATATTTTACGTAAGGTATAAACGATATAGTATTTATATAACATATTTAAAGTTGTATTGCGTATATATGTTATATAGAATGACATCATTTACAAACACCTTATTTAATCGCACCGACAAGTATATGCTTCTAAGAGTATTTGTTGAAGATAATGACCTAAGACAATTATATAAAACGGATGCCATCGTACACAATAATAAGATGTTGAATAATTACTTTTACGATGCGGGGTTTGATATTTCTACACCTACTCCGTATTCTTGTGCGCAAGGCATTGTCACCAAGATTAATTTTCAAGTGAAATGTGCAGCACAAATGATTTGTGATACTGGAAAGCAGTATCCAATTGGTTTCTACATGTATCCGCGATCTAGCTTGTCAAAGACCCCGCTACGTCTTGCAAATAGTGTCGGCATTATTGACAGCGGATATCGCGGAGATTTGATTGGTGCGTTTGAATGCAGGACGCCTAGTTCCCAATATGTTGTTCTCAAACAAGACAAGTTGGTGCAAATTTGTGCACCTGGATTGGTGCCGATTATTGTTGAGTTGGTTGATTCATTGGAAGAATTGGGTGAGACTTCACGTGGAGAAGGTGGATTTGGTTCCACCGGCCGATAAAAAACAAAACATAAAGACCCCATAAACAAACACAAATATTTATTCAAACTCGTATTCAATAACATTTTTTATATCGCATCTCAAATGATTGCATAGATGCAGTTTAATTTTATTCAAGTTAGAATCTTGATTAAAATCCACATCCATCAACCGAATCATGGCTTGATTATATGAAATACTTAGTTTATCATTGGCATTTAGCCGTTCCAAATTTTCTGTGCGCCATTCACACAATCGGTTCAAGAACACGTGATACAATTTATTTAACATTTGAACCAATGCTTTTTTTTCAATTTCAACCCATTTTGTCGTTTCACCAGCAGCATCCGCGGTAGCAGCATAACAATAAAGCGTGTTTTTCACACAATATAACGGACACTCCGATTTTATTAGGTCGGCCTCCAATATATTACAAATAATAGGAATCAGTTTTGTTTCAAACAGCATCTTTATGTGGTCTGGCTTAATATTCAAATGACTAACTATCTCCGCATACGTGTAGGGTGATTTCTTGTGTTGATTAAGCCATTCTTCCACATTAATCTTGCATTTTTTATATTGGGTTGTCTGGTTCTCCAACTCGGTCAACTTCTTTTCTATTTGACTATTTTTACGGGCAAGCTCCTGCACAATATAAACTAATTCCGCATAAGAAGGTAGACTTGTCGTCTCTTCAAGCTCTACTTGTTTTTCTCTCGTTGACTTGTGTACGAACTCGCACATTAGCTGATGTCTATCTAGAGACGATTTTTTGGTGTACTCTTTCGTACAATGATTGCAACTCCATTTCATATGTATGTTTTACGTAAGTTATATGTTATATGTTATTATTCCCATGGATTGATTGTCAATTCAATTTTAATATTAATGTAATATAAATGGCTACTTGTACAAGAGTATTTAATTGCAGAAGTGGGCGATGCGACCAAAATCTAACTGGGAACGCACCATTTACCCAATATCAGCGACAAAAAATTATCCAGAATACTGTGCGTGTGCCGGCTTCTGAATATACTATGAATGTAGGCGCATTAACAGTATATCAACGACCTGACCCAAGATATGGTGTTAACTGGAATCAAATGAGCGATCGCAGAGAACGACACATACAGCAAGCTAATGCATCTGGCACAAACCCTGGCGGCAATAGCACAAAGCACACCATTACACGATTGCGTCCTGGTGCATTATCTCCTGGCGGAGCAGGTGTAGATATTAAACACAACTCCTATGCGAGATATTTAGCCCGAATTAAAGGAAAGGCGCCGCTTCGCCAACAAGCAATACCGCTATATTTTGGGGCACCAATTCCATGCGACCCAGCGTACCCAATATACGGAGGCAAGGTCTTTAAAACGGGCATCGTTGCGGGTTGCAATTGTGCTCCAGATAATGGAAATCTAGCGACGGCTTTTGTGGATAATGTAGAAAAGAAAGTAAATGATGCTATGTTTGACCCTGCAAGCTTTTCAAATGAAGGTAATTGCTTGTGTCCTACATATGAGTGTCAGCAACAAAATCAGTATTATGGATATAGTCGAAGCGATAGTTTCCTTTTACAATGCAAGTATAAGATTGCATGTGGTGATGTTATACACATATTGTAATGGATTGCTTGTTTCTGCAAAATATGGTCCACAGAAAAAATAATTTTAATTTAGCGTGCACACGCAACTTAAAATTTTAATGATTTTTTATAATTTTAAAATATTTAGTAGTAATATACATGCCTGCAAAAATAACTATGCAAGTTTTAAGACATTCCTACCACCCCTCCATGCAAACACAAGTAGCTAGCCAGGCTCTAAATGCACCGCGTGCTCAAATAGTACGTTCTGCAAATGAATCATCTGGAGGGTTAAATAATATGGGAATGATTAATCGCGTTCGGTTTGCAAAGTCGGGTTGCAGTTCGTGCGGAGGTTCCAAATAAATAAATTTGAGATTACATTGAGTATATTGAATGTAATCCCACCCACAAATAAAACTTTTATATATTAGTATAGTATACATGATAGAAACCGCATCTGCAAACCGAGTTCATAAAGCAAGTAATTATATAACCATGTTTGACACGGTGTTGCTTCCCTACAACAAAACGTACAACAATTGTAGTAATACCTTGTGTTTTACCTATAGTAAAAATTTTATTTACAAGCCCCACTCTGCATATGGAATGGTGGGAACTACAGCGGCTTCTTATTTAGGACGCAGGAAGCGACTATAATAATTATCATTTTGATTTTCTTTTTGTAAAAAAAATTGAAATGAAAACACGTTAAGAAGTTATATGCATCAGTTTAACAACTACAACATTTAAAGTTCAAATTTATCCAGTATTAAGTATGCAAAGCGTTTACATTCCCCATATTCCTGTCGCCTACACCAGCGAAATGGTCGCGTTCATGTTCGACCAGCTTGCGATTGGCCAAGTCACCCGCGTAGATTTCTTAGCCCCACATGAAACCAATCCGCGTATCCGTCAAGCATTCGTTCATTTCAATGCTTACAGGAATGACATGACATCTACTATGCTCCTAAAGCATGCACTCAACCAATCCTATCGTCTCGTTGTGGACAGCGAAGGACATTATTGGGACTTGTGTGAAAACAAAAAGCCACTCCCAGAGACTCATCTCAACATCAATCAGCTCGCAGAAAACATGCGTATTTTGCAGGCGAGCTTTGAATCCAAGATTGCCGAATTGACCGAAAAGTTGGCAGTCATTCCTCAAATGCAAGAAGAAATTGCCACCCTTAAGTCTCATATCAGATATTTGGAGGACCCCGAATGGTTGACATCCACCGCCACTGGGTTTGACAATGGTCCGCTCACAACCTCCATGCTAAATGAGGATTATATTAGCGACGACGACGACGACGACGAAGAATATGATGCGTCTGCTGCGATCCATCCATGCAATGCATCTGAGTATGCTGCGGCTCTCAACCCATGCGATATCGCATTTTGCCAAGACGACGACGACAATGACAATGACAATCATGATCTATGCGACGATTCATTCTTCTCTGACGTCATTACCTGTTGCACCCCAACATACTCCATGGAAACCAGCACGGACAATGCCGCTAATTTCCGCGCCGAGATTGAAAACCATTTCGTGAATGAACGCGCCAAGGTTGCACCACCGCCACTTATGCGCACAAATTCAGTGCATTGTTATGATGAGGCCATTGACGTTGATGTTGATGATAATGATGATGATGCATTTCCTACCGCTAATGACGAAGATCCATTTGTTAGCATTGGCTATGCGGATGACGGCCGCATTTACGTGGAATATGAATAAGAGAGAGACAGAAAATAAGATGTATATTATAACAAACCATAAAAAAAATAAAAACACAACGAGATATGAAGGAGCCAACGCCTTCTAACTCTTTGTTTTTATTGTTTTTTCTTTATTCACTAGCACCCGCCTTCTTTTCAAAATAAATATTTTCCTTGTAATATTCCTTCACCTTTTTATTTGTATATACTTTTTGATAATTAAACGCAGTCAAATACAATCCTTCCAGCGATTTTACTCGTGACAAGGCTACGTATGTTTGCCCGCATTCAAACACATTGTTTCCCACATCAATCTCCGCCAAATCCAATGTCGCCCCTTGCGCCTTGTGTATTGTCAAGGCCCACGCCAATATGAGCGGCACTTGAGCTATGCCTATGCTTGGAATCGTCTCGCTTACCCAGTTGTGATATTCAACCAGTATTGGAATCGGAATTCCGCGAAACTTCACTACTGGGAGACCTTTTTCGTTAAAATGTGTGACGATCCCCTGACTTCCATTGCATAATGCATATCCAGACGAAGTCTCCATGTTAACTACACACATTACTTGCGCACCAATCTTTAACTGAACATAGTGCTCGCATTGTATACTGGACTCCAAGTATTTATACTCATAATCCACCTCATCTTTGCTGTACGTCTTCCTTGTGGGAATCAAATCTACGAGTCGTTTCATTGCATATTTCTTCTCGTCCGTCTCAATTTTGTTCATTTCATTATTATTAATTGATTCTACGCTGTGGCGTCGTGGATAAAGTTTTGTGGGCTGAATGTCGCTATCGCCAGCAATCGGTTTGCCAATGTGGCTTTGCAATATTTCATATGAACTACGTTTCAACTTACCTTCACGCAACTGATTCAGAATGTTTGCGTAAACTGGGTCGGCTTGCCGGAAAATTTTCACCAAAGGAATCTGGTTTTCTTTTGAAAATACTGCGTTCCAGTCATCGCTCTCAAAGCAGAATTGACTGGATTCGGGTTCGTCTTTATCTCCCACTGGCGGGAGTTGATAAAAATCCCCCGAAAATATTACTTGAATACCGCCAAATGGTCTGTCCGAGTTCTTTCGCACACGCTTTCCAAGTTCATTCAATATATCAAATAATTTTTTAGACATCATACTTACCTCGTCTACTATTAAAATATCAACTCCAGTCCAAATTTTTTGCTTATACTTGTTTTTTGTTACTCTCTCAATAATTAGATCGGTCGGGCCGATTCCTTGACCGATTCCAGCCCATGAATGTATAGTTTTTGCCTTGCACTGAAGCAATAATGCCGCACAACCTGTTAGAGCACATACTTGTATCTTCTTTCCATAGCTATTTGCATGTTTATATATCTCACGAATCAGTGCAGATTTGCCTGTCCCACCTGGTCCAGTAATAAATATATTATCCCCATTAACATATTTATTGAAAATGATCTGTTGTTCTTCTGATAATTCCATATGGTTGATACTATTTAGTATGATAGTATGCTTTTAATTCAATTTTTATATATTACTTTCAGTCTCTTTACGATTATATGTTAGTTGGGGCAAATTTGTTTTATAAAATATATATATACAACAGATGAGTAAATTCGATTTAAATCTGAATAATTATACCAAGGTTGAACTAGAAGAAATGTTTCAACTAACTCCAACATATACAGATACCGACTTGTTGCAAAAGGAACAAATATTAAGAGAGAATATATTATCTGATGGAGCAGTTGAACCAATGGTAAAAATACAAACCCTGAAATTTATTGAAAAGGCCAAACAAATCTTATTGGCAGATAAAGCTCCGAGTCTTGCCGTAGCGACTATTAAGCCCGAGCCC
>Ga0209086_10001825_pt1 | contig 17112 bp, 14 predicted proteins | sample M_130207_XF_Meta_FD_187312 | JGI IMG/M metagenome (GOLD analysis project Ga0209086, IMG submission 187312) | Freshwater microbial communities from Lake Montjoie, Canada to study carbon cycling - M_130207_XF_MetaG (SPAdes) (version 2) | ecosystem: Environmental > Aquatic > Freshwater > Lake... | reverse complement strand
TTTGATATTGAAATCAACGAAACAGATCCAGATAAATTTGTAGCAATTGTAAAATCTTTAGAACCCACTTTTGGCGGCATTAATTTAGAAGATATCAAAGCGCCAGAATGTTTCTACATCGAACAAAAGTTAAAGGAATCCATGTCAATTCCAGTCATGCACGACGATCAACATGGAACCGCAATTATTAGTAGCGCTGCATTGTTAAATGCATTGGAATTACAAAAGAAAAAAATTGATAAAGTAAAGTTTGTGGTAAGTGGCGCAGGCGCTGCTGCTATGGCATGTATTAAATTATATGTTGCTTTAGGTGCTAGGTATGAAAACTTTATTTTGTTTGATAAGGATGGCGTGTTGCATACAGGAAGAACCGATTTGGGGGAAGATAGAAAACCATTTGCTATTAAAGCAGAAAATATGACTTTGGTGCAGGCTTTTAAAACTGCTGATGTATTTTTAGGATTGAGTGTGGGCAATATTATTTCTTCGGACATGATTTTATCAATGCCCAAAAATCCAATTGTTTTTGCATTAGCAAATCCGGATCCTGAAATTGATTACGATGCTGCGACTGCAGTAAGAAAAGATATTATTATGGCAACGGGAAGATCTGATTTTCCTAATCAGGTGAATAATGTGTTAGGGTTCCCTTATATTTTTAGAGGAGCCTTAGATGTTCGTGCAAAATCAATTAACGAAGCCATGAAGCTGGCTGCTGTAAATGCATTGGCGGATCTAGCTAAAACAGCAGTGCCTGATTTAGTCAACATGGCGTACAATCAACAAAATTTAGGATTTGGTCCTGAATACATCATTCCAAAACCTTTAGACCCAAGATTGCTAAGCACTTTGGCGCCTGCTGTTGCAAAAGCAGCAGTAGCATCGGGTGTGGCGCAACAAATGATAACCAACTGGGAGGAGTATGAATTACAATTAAATAAAAGATTAGGCTTAGACAATCAGTTGATGCGTTTAATTAGTAATAAGGCAAGACGTGATCCAAAGCGACTGGTATTCTCAGATGCGGAAAATATTAAAATATTAAAAGCGGCTAGTATCGTATATGACGATGGTATTGCCTATCCAATTTTATTGGGGAATGAAGCTAGAATAAAAAATATTGCAGCTGCCAATAATATTGACATCAGCGATTTACCTATCATTGATGTTCGTAGTGATGAAATGGAAGCGAAGCGTGAATTTTTTGGATCGGTATTGTTTCAAAAAAGACAACGCAAAGGAATTAATAAATACGAGAGCTTGAAATTAATGCGCACGCAAAATTATTTTGGTGCCATGATGGTCGAAACCGGAGAAGCAGATGCGATGTTGTCGGGTTTAACGCGAAATTACACCGATGGTATTAAGCCGGCGCTACACATTATAGGAACAGAAGAAGGAGTGAAGAAAATTGCAGGTATGTATTTATTGCTTACCAAAAAAGGCCCTTTGTTTTTAGCAGATACTACAGTGAACATTAATCCTACAGCCGAAGAGTTAGCTGATATTGCATTGCTAGTAGCAAAAGAAGTGCGCAATTTTAATTTAGAGCCAAGAATTGCTATGTTGAGTTATTCTAATTTTGGAAGTAGCGATACACCCGAAGCCAAAATGGTGGCAGAGGCAACCAGAATTATCAAACAACGTAATCCATCTTTAATAGTAGATGGCGAAATGCAAGGAGTGATGGCTTTTAATAAAGAAATATTAAGAGACAATTATCCTTTTAGTGATTTAGTCAATGCAGACGTTAATGTTCTCATTTTTCCTAATTTAACAGCTGGTAATATTGCTTATCATTTATTAAAAGAAATAGGGGGAGTAGATATTATTGGCCCTATTTTACTAGGATTGAAAAAGCCAGTCAATGTGTTACAATTAGGTTCTGGAGTAAGAAACATCATCAATATGGCCACCGTAGCGGTGGTGGATGCGCAATTAAAGACCAGAGTAGACACCGACTTGGAAGTACAAAGAGTAAGTTGGTGGAAGCGTATGAAAAAGAGAAAGAAATAGTTTAATTTTGCAGGATGAATATCTTCACGCATTTTGGCAATTACATCTTGATGTTAAAAGGCATGTTTACTGCAGCCGAAAGCAAAAAAATGTTTTGGAAGGAGTACATTAAGCAGTGCGTGGATATTGGTTTTGGCTCTTTACCAATAGTGGTGATTATCTCTTTTTTTTTGGGTGCAGTTATTACAGTACAAACAGCAGCACAATTTGTGAACCCATTAATTCCTATTACTACCGTGGGTATTGTAGTGCGCGATAGTATGCTACTTGAATTTGCCCCTTCTTTTTTAAGCATTGTATTAGCAGGTGTGGTAGGAAGTAAAATTGCGAGTGAATTAGGCAATATGCGCATCAGTGAGCAAATAGACGCCTTGGAAATTATGGGCATCAACACTAAGAATTATTTAATCTTACCTAAAATACTAGCTTGTTTTACGATTGTACCTTTACTCGTTGGAATATCGGCTGTGATTGGTGTTTGGGGTGGCTATTTTGTGGGTGCATTAACTGGATCGGTAGCTCCCGAGATATTTATTATGGGTATTAGAAAAGGCTTTGATGCTAATTATGGTATGATTGCATTTTATAAATCGTTTATTTTCTCATTTATTATCAGCACAGTGCCTTGTTATTTTGGATACTATGTAAAAGGAGGCGCTTTGGAAATTGGTAAAGCAGGAACACAGGCGGTAGTAGTAAGTTGTATCCTTATTTTAATTGCTGATTATTTAGTGGCTGCCATCGCTATTTAAACTAACTTTAGTGTACTAAAATTATCAAATGAAAATAAGTTTTCATGGTGCTGCACGTACTGTAACTGGATCAAAACATTTGGTTCAGTTAAAAAATGGAGAAAATTTTTTATTAGACTGCGGTTTGTTTCAGGGAATGGGAAGAGATACCGATTCTTTGAACGCTACCTTTGGTTTTGATGCCACTAAAGTAAATTATGTTATTCTTTCTCATGCACATATAGATCATTCGGGTTTGCTTCCTAAATTAGCCAAGGAGGGTTTTGCAGGAAATATTTATTGTACGCCTGGTACCAAAGCTTTAGTTGAAATTTTATTAGAAGATTCTGCAATGATCCAAAGAGACGATGCCAAGTATGGCAATAAGCGTAGAGCCAAGCAGGGCTTGCCTCCTATTGAGCCTTTGTATGATATGGATGATGTAAATATTGTTTTACCATTACTAAAAGCGGTGGAGTACGATGTACTAACAAAAATTTCTGACTCCGTTGAATTATTGTATACAGATGCAGGGCATATTATTGGAAGTGCTGCTGTAAGTTTAAAAATCAAAGAAGCAGGTGAAACAAAAACCCTTACTTTCAGTGGGGATGTGGGGAGGTATCGTGATATGATATTACGATCACCTGCTAAGTTTCCAGCGGCAGATACTATTATTATCGAAAGCACTTATGGTGATAAACTACACGACTTAATTCATACAACGCCTGATGATATATTAAAATGGATTGAAAAAACTTGTGTAGAGCAAAAAGGAAATTTAATTATACCTGCTTTTAGCGTAGGACGTACACAAGAAATATTATTTGAACTCAATCAATTGTCTTTGGAAAAAAAATTGCCTCATATTCCTGTGTATGTAGATAGCCCATTGAGTATCGAAGCCACCGATGTGGTAAAAATGTTCCCTAAGTATTTCAATAAAAAAATTCAAAAAATATTGGAGGTAGATGACGATCCATTTGACTTTGAGGGCTTGCGTTATATTAAATCGGTGGAAGAAAGTAAAGCATTAAATGAGGACTTACATCCTAAAGTAATTATATCTGCTTCGGGCATGGCGGATGCAGGAAGGGTAAAGCATCATATTAAAAATAATATCAGCAATCCTAAGAATACTATTTTATTAGTAGGCTATTGCGAGCCGCATTCTTTAGGTGGTAGATTAATGAATGGGGCTAAGGTGGTTAAAATTTATAGCGAAGAATATCCAGTAATTGCAACAGTGGGTTCTATCAGAAGCATGAGCGCGCATGCCGATTACGAGGATTTAATGCAATTTTTAGGCTGTCAAAATCCTGATTTAGTAAAACAAATATTTATAGTGCACGGCGAAGCCGAAGTGCAGGATCATTTTGCAGAAAGATTGCTTAAAAAGGGTTTCAAAGAAGTAGTTGTTCCTGAAATGCACGAGACCGTTACCATTTTATAAAAATAGATTTTGCCTAATACCATAAGGTAAAGTTTAATGCAGTCTCTTTTATATTAAATAAAAATAATAGCCTTTTAACTCTAAATTAGAACAGTGTTTGTGATGTGAATATTTTATAGTCTACTTTTTCACAAGGGGTAGGGCTTTCTTGGAAATTCTTTGCAACTGTATGCGCTTTCATTTTACTGTCTTCTAATTGATGTTTGGCTAATTCAAGTATTTGCACATCATTTAAATTTTCATTCAGCCAGCTATTGGCTAAATCCTCATTCAAAATAGTAGGCATTCTCTTTTTAACATTGTGAATCTTACTCATTAACTCATTGGCTTCGGTGGTAATAATACCAAAAGTGTTTTTTTCTTCGCCTGTATTTTGATTGGTCCAAGTATTCCAAACGCCAGCGATATGAAATAGCGGTAAATTATTGATAGCAATACAATGAGGGTATTTTTCTTTTTCAATTTGCTGCCATTCAAAAAAATGAGAGGCCAATACTAAACATCTATTCGTATGAATGGTGGACTGTGCTACTTTGTTAGATAGGATGGTTTCGGATTTAATATTTAGGGTTGTATATTTTTTTCTTGACTCAATTAATTCTTTTTCATTGCGCACCCAATTCGGAATCAATTCCCAATGCATTAATCCAGGTCTTAGGATGCTATTATTTTTGCTATCAGATCCTTTTTTTTCTTGGGTCTCCTTAAAAATAACTGGCCAGTGGTCATAGGTAAAACCAGATTGAACTGGAATGTCAATGGCATCCAAATCCAGTAGAGTACTACCTATTTTAATAGTTTGCTTTTTAGGAATTTTAATGCCAATGACATAACACATAATGTAAGTTTATAATCTAACCTGTAATTTAAGAATTTAAATATAAAAATTTTGCCCCAATTCCTTTTTTAACTTATTTTCAATTTAAATACACAATAATATGTTGCATTCAATAGGTACTTGTTTGTGGTTTGATGGAAAAGCAAAAGAAGCGGCCTATTTTTATAAGGATGTTTTTGGGGAGGTGACTATTGTTTCTGAAAACCCCATGGCGGTGGTGTATAATATATATGGTCGCCGTTTTATGAATTTAAATGGCGGCCCAGGCTACCCAATTAATCCATCCATTTCATTTTTTATTAGTGTTGATAGCGAAGCAGAGATGGATCAAATATGGGAGCGGCTAAATGTTGATGGCAAAATATTAATGCCTCTAAATAAATATCCCTGGAGTGAAAAATATGGTTGGTGTGCCGATAGGTATGGAGTGAATTGGCAATTAATGTTAGGACATAAGAGCTTAACTAAGGTGATGCCTAGTTTATTGTTTACTGGGCATCAAAATGGAAAAGCAACACTAGCCATTGAGTACTATTTAAGTTTATTCGCAAATTCTAGCACTGTTCAAATAGATACCTATCAAAAAGGGGAGCCTGATGTAGAAGGGCATATTAAATATGCACAATTTGAATTGAATGAACTTTCCTTTGGAGCAATGGATAGTTCCGCCCCACATCAATTTAGTTTTAATGAAGGGGTTTCATTTATTATCACCGTAGATACTCAAGAGGAAATAGATTATTATTGGAATTATTTAGTAGGTGAAGGGGCGCCTGGTAGATGTGGGTGGTTAAAAGATAAGTTTGGCGTGAGTTGGCAAATAGTTCCAACTATCCTTGGAAAACTAATGACCAATCCAGCAACTGCCCCTAAGGCTACGTATGCATTTTTGCAAATGTCTAAATTTATCATTGCCGATTTAGAGAAGGCGGTGGAATAGGAGCATATTAATAACTCATTTTACATCATTTTTATTCCCTTATTTACAGTATAATTTATTATTAATTTGATATATAATTATATATCTTTGTAATCTTATTGTAATGATAAAAAAGGTAAAAGAGATGATTAAAATGATTGAACAAGATGGTTGGTTCTTATATGCTCAACAGGGCAGTCATAAGCAATATAAACATTTGGTTAAAAAGGGAAGAGTGACTATTCCTGACCATGGGAAAAACGACGATCTTGATCACAGAGTTGTCAAATCAATTATGAAACAAGCAGGGCTTATTTAAATGAATCTTCATTCATAATAAACAAGTAAAAATGAAAAATAATATTGTTGAAATATCCTTTGTAAATAAAAACTTCTCCGCCCATGTGCCATTACTGCTTGGTTGTGTATCAACAGGTAAAACACCTTATGAAATAAAAGTTAATATTCAGCAAGCCATTGATTTTCATTTAAAAGGCATGATGGAAGATGGAGATTCGGTCCCTACATCTTTTAAAGGAAAGTATCAATTAATTTTTAAGTTTGATACCCAAAGTTTATTAAAGTATTATAAGAATGTGATTACGGGAACTGCGCTTGAAAAATATTCCGGCATCAATCAAAAGCAATTAAATCATTATGCCAATTTGCATCGAAAGCCAAAATTGGAGCAGGTCAAAAAAATTCAAGACGCTTTCCATGAAATTGGTAGGGAGCTATTGGCTGTTAAATTGTAAATGACTAAACTGATCAGTCGAAATCAAACCTCGTTTGCTTTTGGCTTTATTAACGTTCCCCAACTTATGAAAGCAAGCTTTCGACACAGCCTCGAAACAAAAAAGCCTCTCATTTGCATGAGAGGCTTTGTAGCCTCAACAGGAGCGACTTTGGAAGAATTTACTGACGATGTTAGGGCGATTTTGGATGCCAAAATCAAGAACTTGTAAGCCTGTAATAATAGTGTTTGATGTCAGTATTTAACTAAATTTTTGCCAAATTGTGGTGATATCTGTGGTAATTTCATAAATATATAAGTCTCCCAAGCAAAGTATAATATAAAATATATTATGTTACTTTTATGGTTTAAAGTAAAATATAAATAATTTTATGTTACTTTGCTAAAACTACATTATCATGATTCAGCTTGAAAAATATGTTTCAGGAAAAAATGAGAAGGACCCTACGGGTTATTCATACTTTATGCCTTCATTAATAAATCAGCAATGGAAATGGGAGGAACAAAGTATTAACACTTTATTAGAGAAGGCTGCAATTAAGCTTGGCGAATTAAATTCATATTCAAAACTAGTTCCTAATATTGATTTATTTATACAGCTTCACGTAACAAAAGAAGCAGTTGTTTCAAGTCGGATTGAAGGAACTAAAACACAAATTGAAGAGGCTTTGATGGATGAAAATGAAATTTCACCTGAAGGAAAAGATGATTGGCAAGAAGTAAATAATTATATCAAAGCACTCAATCAGGCAATCACTGAATTAGAAACGCTCCCAATTTCATCAAGATTAATTAAGAAAACCCACCAAATATTATTGGATAATGCTCGTGGAGAAAATAAACAACCGGGTGAATACAGAAGAAGTCAAAATTGGATAGGAGGTAATACCTTAGCTGATGCAGTTTTTATTCCTCCCCATCAAAAAAATGTTGATGAACTTATGGGAGACTTGGAAAAATTCCTACATAATGAAGACATAAAGGTTCCTGCCTTGATTAAAATAGGAATTGCACATTATCAATTCGAGACTATACATCCATTTCTTGATGGAAATGGACGTATAGGTCGATTATTAATTACATTATTTCTAGTGGACCAAAAAATTCTGAATAAGCCATTATTATATTTATCTGCTTTCTTCGAAAAAAACAAAAGTCTATATTATGACAACCTTACATTTGTAAGAACAAAAAGCGATATGACTCAATGGCTTAAATATTTCTTGGTCGGTGTTGCTGAAACGGCCGAAGATGCCACACAAACATTATCGGATATTTTGGAACTTAAAACAAAACTTGAAATTAGAATTACTACAACATTCGGTAAACGAAGTAATAATGCATTATTATTGCTACAATTTTTATTTACAAAACCAATTGTACATGTTAATCAAGTAAAAGAAGTTACAAGAAGTAGCTATAAGTCGGCAAATGACCTAGTGTCTGATTTTGTAAATGTTGGAATACTTAAAGAAATGACTGGGCAAAACAGAAATAGAATTTTTGGATTTGATCAATATTTGAAAATGTTTTAAAAAAGGTAATTAGTTAATCATAAATTAAAAATCCTAATAGGAGACAGTTTGGAGGAATTTGCTGGGGATGTTAAGGCGATTTTGGATGCCAAGCTTAAGAACCTGTAAAAATAAAAACCGACCCATTTGGGTCGGTTTTTCATTATTTTCTAAAACAATTATTATTTTAGAAAATAACATTTCGTAGAGCGTACGGGATTCGAACCCGTATTACCTCCGTGAAAGGGAGGTGACCTAACCCTTAGTCGAACGCTCCAGGTTCACTATGTTATTAGGGTCGCAAAAATAGGTCGCAAACGCTTTACTGCCAAAAGTTTTTACCTTTTTTAGTGAATATCAATGCTATAGCGGGTCATTTAAAACCCCTACTTTAAATACTGTTGAAGAGACCAGAAACCTCAAATACGACCAGTTGTTTGTATAAAACCTTGATTTTGTTGATTTCTTCTTAGTTATTTAGGGCATATTTTTTAAAAAGATGGTACCTTTGCATCTCCTATTGAAAAATAAAAATTTATACAATGAGTTCAGTTAAAGTTGCAATCAATGGTTTTGGCCGTATCGGTCGTTTGGTTTTCCGTCAAATTTACAACATGGAAGGTATCGAAGTAGTGGCTATCAATGACCTTACTTCTCCTGCAGTGTTGGCACATTTATTAAAGTATGATAGTGCACAAGGTCGTTTTGAGGCTGAAGTTAAATCAACTGAAGATTCAGTAGTAGTGAACGGACATGCAGTTAAAATATATGCACAACGCGACCCTTCTCAAATTCCTTGGGGAGCGCACAATGTAGATGTTGTAATCGAATCAACTGGATTTTTTACAGATAAAGAAAAGGCAGAATTACATATTAAAGCAGGTGCGAAGAGAGTAGTTATTTCTGCTCCAGCAACGGGCGATATGAAAACAGTGGTATTTAATACCAACCACGAAATTTTAGACGGTACTGAAACAGTTATTTCTGGTGCATCTTGTACTACCAACTGTTTAGCGCCCATGGCTAAAGTTTTAGAAGATAAATTCGGAATTGTTACAGGATTAATGTTAACAGTTCATGCTTATACCAACGATCAAAACACTTTAGACGGACCTCATCCAAAAGGTGATTTACGTCGTGCACGTGCGGCTGCTGGAAACATTGTACCGAACAGTACGGGTGCTGCAAAAGCAATTGGTTTAGTATTACCTTCTTTAAAAGGAAAGTTAGATGGATCTGCACAACGTGTTCCAACCATCACTGGTTCTTTAACAGAGTTAACTACTATCTTAACTAAGAAAGTAACAGTGGAAGAAGTTAATGCAGCTATGAAGGCAGCGGCGAATGAATCTTTCGGTTATACCGAAGATGAAATTGTAAGTTCTGATGTCATTGGAATTTCTTATGGTTCATTATTTGATGCTACACAAACTAAAGTAATGACACAAGGCGATGTTCAAATGGTTAAAACAGTTAGTTGGTATGATAATGAGATGAGCTATGTTAGCCAGTTGGTGCGTACGGTTAAATATTTCGCAAGTAAAATTAAATAAGATTTTATAAGATGAATGCCTTCCCTCGGGAGGGCATTTTTAATTAGTATATAAAATAGTTTAAAAAGAAATAAATAAAAAATATGAGTTCATTTAAAGATTTTTCTTTCACTGGCAAAAAGGCATTAATTAGAGTTGATTTTAATGTGCCTTTAAATGATGCTTTTGAAATTACCGATGACAACCGCATGCGTGCTACCATACCCACTATTTCTAAAATTTTGAAAGAGGGAGGCAGTGTGATTTTGATGAGCCATTTAGGTCGTCCTAAGGATGGTCCTACCGAAAAGTATTCTTTACAACATATCGTAAAACATTTATCCAAATTGTTAGGTGGCACAACTGTTCAATTTGCTAATGATTGTATTGGTGCAGAAGCAGTAGATAAAGCAGCTGCTTTACAAGCAGGCCAGGTTTTATTATTAGAGAACTTGCGTTTTTATAAAGAAGAAGAAAAAGGAGATGTAGCTTTTGCAGAAAAATTATCAAAGCTAGGAGATATATATGTCAATGATGCTTTTGGAACAGCACATCGTGCACACGCTTCAACAGCTATTATTGCTCAATTCTTTTCTCCGGCAAATAGAACTTTTGGTTTAGTAATGGAAGGAGAAGTAATGAGCGCAGAAAAAGTAATGCATGCTGCACAAAAACCATTTACGGCTATTATTGGTGGTGCAAAAGTTTCTGATAAAATTTTAATTATTGAAAATTTATTAGATCGTGCTACCGATATTATTATTGGCGGTGGAATGGCTTACACTTTCTTTAAAGCACAAGGTGGTAAAATTGGAAAATCAATTCATGAAGATGATCGTATGCCTTTAGCTTTAGAAATTCTAGCAAAAGCAAAAGCGAAGGGAGTGAAAATTCATTTACCTGTTGATAATATTGTTGCGGATGATTTTAGTAATTCAGCCAATACACAAACCTGCGCAAGCGGAGAAATACCTGATGGTTGGGAAGGGTTGGATGTGGGAGAAAAATCGAGAGAACTCTTTGCTAAAGTTATTTTAGCAAGCAAGACTATTTTATGGAATGGTCCGATGGGTGTTTTTGAAATGGAGAATTTCCAAGCTGGAACCAAAGCAATTGCAGTGGCAGTAGCGGAAGCTACACAAAAAGGTGCCTTTAGTTTGGTAGGAGGTGGCGACAGTGTGTCAGCCGTAAACCAGTTTGGCTTTAATGATAAGGTAAGCTATGTAAGTACTGGCGGAGGTGCCATGTTGGAATATTTTGAAGGTAAAACACTGCCAGGAATTGCTGCTATAAAAGGCTAAAGGCTATTATAGCTGTAAAACAGCTTGGGAAAGACTACTTTATACTTAAGAACTTGTTAATTTATACCCCTCAGCCCAGCTGGGGGGATTTTTTTGTCATGTAATTCCGTCATACGAAAAGTTTGGCATCTGCTTTGCATTATCTTTATAAACAAATACAAAACTATGTTACGCAAAAATTTAGGTTTATTCATTTTTTTAGGAGTCATCGTCATCTTATTTGGTATGGGATGCAATGGTTATAATGGATTAGTAAACCAAGACGAGAATGTAAACCAATCATGGAACAATGTTCAAAGTGACTATCAACGTAGAGCCGACTTAATTCCAAATTTAGTAGCCTCTGTAAAAGGAGAAGCTAATTTTGAAAAAACTACTTTAGAAAATGTAATTGCTGCTCGTGCAAGTGCTACTCAAATGAAAGTAGATGCTAAGGATTTAACACCAGAAAAATTACAACAATTCCAAGCGAATCAAGGACAGTTGTCTCAAGCTTTGGGTCGTTTAATGGTAGTGTCTGAAAACTATCCTAATCTTAAAGCCAATGAAGCCTTCCGTGGTTTACAAGCGCAATTAGAAGGAACTGAAAATAGAATTAAAGTTTCAAGAAACGATTTTAATGCTGCTGTTGCAGACTACAATAAAAAAGCAAGATCATTCCCTGTTAATCTTTTAGCTGGAATGTTTGGATTCAAAACTAAGGAAGGATTTAAAGCAGATGAAGGCGCATCAAAAGCACCAGAAGTTAAATTTTAACGCATCTCTTTAATAAAAAATATGTGGAATCCCTTTTCGCTTTTTAAAACTAATACAGATAAATTATTGAGTACCTCGGACAAGCAAATGCTTGTCCAGGCTATTCAAGCTGCTGAAAAAACTACTAGCGGTGAAATTCGTTTGTATGTAGAAGGCAGCGTAAAAAAGGGTGATGCACTCTCTACTGCAAGAGATATCTTTTTTAAACATAAAATGAATCTTACCAAGGAACGCAATGGCGTATTGGTTTATGTGGCAGTGGAAGATAAAAAATTAGCTATCTATGCCGACCAGGGTATTTATGATAAAGTAGGAATTGAATTTTGGTATAGTCAAGTACAAGAAATGACTGCGCATTTTAAGAATGCAAATTATGTAGAAGGAATGTCTCAAGTAATTGCTGAAATAGGAAAAGCGCTCACTGATCATTTCCCATATGATCGCGTTACAGATACAAATGAATTATCGGACGAAATCATGATGGGTAAATAATCAATTAAGCAAGAAGACACCATGAAATTAACCAAGCTATTTATTGTTTTTATTGTTGCTATATTTTCCTTAACAACTGTTAAAGCACAAAATGTAATTGCCAAACCTAATCCACCTGTCTTGGTTACAGATATGGCAGGTGTACTTAGTCCTGAAGAAAAGCAAGCCCTGGAAAATAAATTAGTGGCTATTGACGATTCTAGTTCTAATCAAATCGCAGTAGTCATACTTCCTACTTTAGATGGCAATCCTATCGAAGAATATGCGACGAAACTTTTTAGAGAGTGGGGCATTGGTAATAAGAAAACCAATAATGGAATTTTGCTGTTGATTGCTATTCAGGATAGAAAAATGAGAATAGAAGTGGGTTATGGTTTGGAAGGGGCTATTCCAGATATTACGTCTATTAATATCATTGACAACGATCTTAAGCCTGCTTTCCGAGCCGGTGCTTATTATGAAGGTATTGACAAAGCTACTGACAACATATCAAAAGCAGCAGTAGGTGAATACAAAGTGACGCGAGAAAAGAAAAGCAAAGGAAAGGGAAGTAATATCATCTTGTTTGTATTCATTGTATTTATAATCGTAGCCATTTTAGGTAAAAAAGGTGGCGGCGGATCCAATATTGGTGGCGGTGGTTTTAGTGATATTGCCACAGGAATGTTATTAGGGTCGCTACTAGGGGGTGGTGGACGCTCTGGCGGTGGCTGGGGTGGAGGAGACAGTGGTGGTGGCTTCGGCGGCTTTGGCGGAGGAAGCTCTGGTGGTGGTGGTGCCTCTGGTGGGTGGTAGGTCCTTTAAAATCTAATGATAAACAGGAGTATTTTTATAAAATTTAAATCCTCCTAATTACGCTCTAATGATATTAAAAATAGGGCCCCGATAATTCGGAGGCCTATTTTTGGGAATTATCTTGGAATTTGTTCACTCACGATGTCTACTAAATGCTGTTGCTTTTTTATTTTCTTTGACTTTAAAATTTCTCCTAATACTTTCGCGTTAAAATAATAATCAGTTTGATTTCTATATTCTTGAGGAACGGATTCTCTCATGCTTACAATTAAATCAATTCCTCGTTTAAATTTAACAGGGTCATTCACTTTCATGAGTAGTTGTGAGAAGGGGGTGGTTAAATAAAGCTTTACAGAAGATTGGTTATCTAGTGCTTTAAATTTATTTTCTATAAAATCGTAATTACTTTCATCACCGTATTTAGACAGAATAGTTACTATGGCATTATTTACTCTTTTTTTAATGGGATGTTTTGAAAGTTCAAAAGCAATATTCTTTGCTTCAATGGAATCAATTTTTTCTAAAGCCTCTAAAGCAGCACCACTAACACTATAAGAGGAGTCATTGGACCACTTAATAAAATCATTTTTGTAAATAGATTTATATAAAGCACCTATGGCATCAATGGCTTCTTCTCTCACTTTTTTGGAAGGATCTTTACTGGCTATATGGGCAATGCTAGTTTCAATATCAGTGGTTAAAGCAGCTGGATTGAAGCTATGAATGGCTTTTGCTCTGATTACATAGAAACTGTCTTTTAAAGCTTTAGATAGTAATATTTGTGCTTTGGTATCTTTCATATTTTCAGCAGCTTCGTTGAGGGCTTCCAATCGATCTAGTAAATTTCTTGCGTGATCATATTGAAAAGCAAATTGAGCAAATGGTTTGGCGTCTTCTTTTTCCCAAAGTAAGACCTTATCATTGTCAACATTTACATTATCTGGAGTAGTGGCAGCATCAAAATAAAAGCTATCCACTTTGCTTTTACTCCATACTTCATAATGATTGCGTTTTCCGCTCACATAAACATCAATACCTATGGGCAAAGTGAAAATTTTATTTTGTGTTTGTGTTTGTTGAACTACTACCAAAACTTTTTTCTTATCACTTATATATTTTTGTTCAATTCGAACATAGGGGTGGCCATTGCTAAAATACCATTGATTAAAAAACCAATTCAAATCTTTTCCTGTAATTTTTTCAAAAGCCAATTTTAATTTAATGGCCGAGCCTGTTGAAAATTGATTGTCGGCTAAATAGCTATGCAAGGAGGCAAAAAAAGCTTCATCGCCAACAAAGTGCCTTAGCATATTTAGTATACGGCCTCCTTTTTGATAACTTACCAAGTCAAATACATCCTCTCTATCATTATAATAAAAACGCACTAAATCTTTTTCAGCATCTGTAGGACTGCTTAGGTAATTTTTTTGCCCATTAAGATTCTCGTATTCACCAGCATCTTTTCCTTTGCTGTATTCGGTCCATAAGGTTTCACTATAATCTGCAAGGCTTTCATTGACCGTAATATTACTCCAGCTTTCCGCGGTTACTAAATCACCAAACCATTGATGAAACAATTCATGCGCAATAATATTATCCCAAGTATTTTCATCCAATAAATCTCTTGCATCTTGTTGCGCTGCATCGCTATGAAGTGTGGCAGATGTATTTTCCATAGCGCCAGATACATAATCTCTTGCAGTCATTTGGGCATATTTTGACCAAGGATAATTGACGCCAGTTATTTTCTCAAAATAGGCAATCATCGCTGGGGTGTTTCCAAATATTTTACGCGCCACTTTTTCATATTCTTTTTCAATGTAATAGCTAATTTCTTTGCCCTTATAATTATCTTTCACAATTGCATAATCTCCAATGCCAATAAAAAATAAATAAGGTGCATGAGGTAAATCCATCTTCCACACATCTAATCTGGTACCATTTTTATTGTCTACTTGTTTTATTAAAAGGCCATTAGATAAAGAAACATATTTACTAGGCACCGTTAATTGAAATTCTTGCGTACTTTTTTGATTGGGCTTGTCAATAGTGGGCAACCAAACAGAAGTGCCTTCTGTTTCACCCTGTGTCCAAACTTGAGTGGGCTTAGTACTATCAATACCCAATGGGTTAATAAAATACAAGCCTTTTGCATTTGTAATGGCATTGCTTGCCTTTCCTTTATAGCTATTAGGCCTTGCAGTATATTTAATGTAAAGGGTGTAGGTTTCAGAAGCTTTATATGTTTTATCTAATTGTATATATAATTGCATGCTGTCATATTGATAGCGAAGTGGAATAGATTTATTATTTATCACCAAACTCACTTGATGTATCTCCATTGCTTTGGCATCCAGGGTCACTGTATTGGTTGCGTAAAAATGAGGATGTAATTGAATCCAGGTTTCACCATTGAGTGTAGATTGGGTATAGTTGAAACTCGCAGCCAACTTGGTATGTACTAAGTCATTTTCTTTTGTAGGGAAAGATCTATATTTAATTTTCCAACTAGTATCCTCTTTCATCTCTTGAGACATAACAGCCAGCTGTGAAAATGCAGCAATAAAAAAAAGTGTAAATATTTTATTCATATAAAAAAATTGGGTCTTAAATGATGGCCTATGCTGGCTTATAGAGAAACGATACACAACCAAAACAGGTGTGGTAAAGTTAATAAAGCCCAGTCAAATGATGCGTTAAATTAAACTTGAAAAAAATAAGTAGCTTAGTGGCTTAATAAGAAAGGATGTCAAGGTATTTTATTGAAGTAAGTTATGATGGTGCTTTATTTGGTGGTTTTCAAATACAAAGCAATTGTGAAACCATACAGGGAGAAGTGGAAAAAGTATTTGAAACTTTTTTCAGAACAACTTTTCCTTTAACAGGCGCCTCTCGCACTGATGCCGGTGTGCATGCCTTGCAAAACTTTTTGCATTTTGATACCGATTTACTAGTGGAAGGGAAGCAGTTGTATAATTTAAATGCCATGTTGCCTAGCAGTATTGTAATTAAAAACATTTATTCCGTTCCCCATGAAGCCCATGCTCGTTTTGATGCTACTTCTAGATCTTATATTTACAAGTTGCATACCCAAAAAAATCCTTTTTTAGAAGGCAGGTCCTGGTATTATCCATTCCCATTGGATATGGAATTAATGCAAATGGCTACCCAATCCTTATTAACCTATACCAATTTTGAAAGTTTTTCAAAGAAAAAAACACAAGTAAACACCTTTGACTGTGTAATTTCCAAGGCTTTTTGGGAGGAAGCTGCAGATGGGTTTACCTTCAATATTGTCTCCAATAGATTTTTAAGGGGCATGATTCGGGGCTTAGTAGGCACTTTATTACAAGTAGGACGAGGTCAAATAACCCTAGAAAGATGGCATGAAATTGTCATAGCAAAGAATGAGCAAATGGTTGATTTCTCCACCCCTGCCCATGGATTATATTTATCTTCCATACAATACCCCAATTATTTAAAAAAACTGGGGTAGCTAAAATTCAATACTAGCATAGCTTTCAGTACATAATTCACAGGTTTTGAACGATTTGAATGTAAAAACATTCAAAATAATAACCAATATATTTGGCCAGTAGTTATGGCTCCTTATCTTTGCCGCCCGTTAGCGATAAAAGGTTGCGAATCGGATTGTTCTCTGAGGCAGTTTTTCAGCAAAATAAAGTCCAAAAAACTTTAAAATACTTTCACCAATAATTGGTGGAACTAAATAACAGCTGTATCTTTGCCGTCCCTCTTTAAAAAAAGAGTAGTTCTTCGAAATTATGTGGCCGATTTTATTTATGATTTTTCATTATAAAGTTTGGCTATCAACATAAATGTGTCTACCTTTGCACCCCCTACGAATAATAGGGCGCAAAAAAAGCACAAAAGATCTTTGAAAGTTTGGAAACAATAGTAACTGTATTCTTGATAAAATACAGGTAAAGGTTATAGCATCAACAAGAATTATATCAGACGTTAATTTCGATTTATTGAGATTGATAGTCA
>Ga0209086_10001819_pt1 | contig 17146 bp, 15 predicted proteins | sample M_130207_XF_Meta_FD_187312 | JGI IMG/M metagenome (GOLD analysis project Ga0209086, IMG submission 187312) | Freshwater microbial communities from Lake Montjoie, Canada to study carbon cycling - M_130207_XF_MetaG (SPAdes) (version 2) | ecosystem: Environmental > Aquatic > Freshwater > Lake... | reverse complement strand
GGTGGATGTGGGCTGGTGCTGGGTGCCGGATTACGAGTGGGGGCCGGCGTGGGTCTCGTGGCGGAAGAGCGACGACTACGTGGGCTGGGCACCGCTGCCCCCGCGCGCCTACTGGCAGCCGGAGATCGGCATCAGCACGTGGGTGGACACGACCTACGACATCGGCCCGGCGTTTTACAGCTTCTGCCGCGTGCGCGATTTCGGCGCGCCGGTGTTGCGTCCCGTGATCATCGATCGCTCGCGCAACGTGGTCATCATCCGCAGCACGGTGAACATCACGAACATCACCTACAACTCCTACGGTGCGGTGCCGGTGGTCTATAATGGCGGGCTGAGCTACACGGTCATCAGCCAGCGGTGCGAGCGGCCGATTCCCACGTTGAAACTGGTGCGCCGCACGCAATTCGACCGGGCGGATTTCCGCGATGGAGCGGGTCGCTTTTCGCCCAATGCGCGGACCGTCGGGAATCAACTCCTGGTCAACGCGCCGCTGGTCGCCGCCCCGGTGCGGCGCGAGTTTTTGCAGGCGAAGGTGAAAAAGACCTTCGCCGCGAACAAGGTGGACAGCGGCTGGGCGGGCGTGAAAGACGGGCAAGAGCGCACGGAATTGCGGCAGAGATTTCAGCGCGAAACCAAGGGGCTCACGCCGTCCACCGCGCCGGCCCGGGCGGTGCTCGCGGCGGATTTGCAGGTGGTGCCGGTGCAGGGCGACGCGCAAGCGGTGCTGCCGGGTTTTGCCGGCAAGGGGCCGCGCGGCAAAGGTGATCGTCCGCAGCCGGGCGGGGCGGCCACCGCCATGCCGCCGCCCGCGCATCCGGCGGTCCCGGGACCGGGCGAACCACCGCTCACCGAGCCGCGCGCGGTGGTCCGGGGCGACCGCGAAAACGGCCGCGGAAAAAGCGCTGAGGCAACTCCGCCGCCGGTGATCTCGGTCCGTCCGTCGAGGCCGGTGAGCCCACCGGCGAGCAACCTTCCCGCCGCGCCCGCGACTCCTCCGGTGGCCACCGTGGCGGCACCCACCCGCCCCGCCGAACCGCGGACTGCCGATCAACCCAAACCCGACAAAGAGCGTCCCCCACAAGAGCCGCCGCGCAAACCCGTGGTCGTCGTGCCGCCAGCCGCACCGGGCGTCGGCGACGTCGCTGTGGAGCCAGCGCCGAAGCCCAAAGCCGACCCACCCGCCGGGGGTTCTCGTCCGCCCAGCGAAGCCCGCCGACCGACGGTGGGCGAGGGTCAACCAGCGGTGGGCGATCCGGCCGTCGCCCAAGCGCAGGCCGCGGCGGAAGCCACCCGGGCAGCCCGTGTGCAGGCGGCAACCGAGCGGCAGAAATTGGAGGCGGATCGGCAGCGCGCCGCCCGGACTGATGCCGAAAAACTTCACCAGGAACAAAAGCGTCTCGAACAGCAGCAAGAAGCGGAAGCCCGTGCCGCCGCGGCCCGCGCGAAGATCGCCGCCGAGCAGGCCGCAGTCGCCGCGCGGGAGCGGGCCGACTTGGAAAAGCAAAACAAGGAACTGGAAATGCGGCGAGCCGCGCAGTCTGACGCCGAAAAACTCCGCGCCGAACAGGAACGGGCGGCGCGCAAACTGAACGCCGAATCTGAAGCCGCCGCCCAACGGCAAAAACAAGCTGCCGAAGCCGCCGCGCTCGCCGCCGAAAAACAAAAGAGCGAAGCCAAAGAGCACCACCGTGCCGCGCAAAAGGAACGCGAGAAACTGGAGGCCGCCCAAGAACTGCTCGCCCGCGAACAGGAAGCCGCCACGCTGCAAAATCAACGCGCCGCCCAACGCCAGGCTGAAGCCGCGAAACAAGCCGACCTGGAGCGCCAGCAAGCCGAGGCGCAAGCGCTGGAGCGTCTGAAACAGCAGCAGGAGCAAATCCTCGAACAGCGCCGGCTCATGCAGAGCGAGCAGCAAAAAGCCGCGCAAGAAGCCGCGCAGCAACAAGCCGCCGCGCGCGCCCGCGAACAGCAGGCGGAACAACAAGCCGAGCAGCACCGCGCCGCCCAGGAGGTGGCCAAACACCAAGCCGCCGAACAGCGGCGGCAACTCCAGATCGAGCAGCAACGCGCTGCCCAAGAGGCCGCGAAACAGCAAGCGGCCGAGCAGCGCCGCCAGCAACAAATCGAGCAGCAAAAAGCCGCGCAGGAAAACGCCCGGCAGCAAGCCGAAGCCCAACGCGCCGCCCAGCAGCAAGCCGCCCAAGCCGCACAACAACAGGCCGCCCAGGAGCAGCGGCGGGGCGACCGGGACAAGGACAAAGGACGCTGATTCTCGGCCCGCCGGAATTCACTGCCGGCCGCTTTTCCGGCACTGTCTCAACGCTCGGCTTGCATCGGAAATCTTCCGGCCTAGGAAACATTCGTGCTGACAAGACTGGAGCATCTTTTCACTCTCACCGCTCCGCTGTTCCCGCAGCATCAATCAACCTTCACCCATATCTATCATGTCTGAACTTTTACCCCATATCCGCCCCGTCACCTACGAAGGCCCGAAATCGAAGAACCCGTTCGCTTTCAAACACTACAACCCCGGCGAGATCGTCGAGGGCAAGACGATGGCCGCCCATCTGCGGTTCTCGATTGTGTACTGGCACACCATGTGTGGTCAGGGCGCGGACATGTTTGGCGGGCCGACGGCGATCCGCCCGTGGGATGCGGGCCTGAGTGGGCTCGATCTGGCCAAGGCGCGGGTGCCGGCGTTCTTCGAGATCGCGGAGAAACTCGGCATGCCCTACTACGCGTTTCATGACCGCGACGTGGCCCCGCACGGCCAGACGCTGCGCGAGTCCAACGCGTGGCTCGATACGATTACGGCGCTCCTGAAAGAGCAGCAGCAGCGCACAGGCATCAAGCTGCTGTGGGGCACGGCCCAGCTTTTCGTCCACCCGCGCTACATGCACGGCGCGGCCACGAGCTGCAATGCGGAGACCTTCGCCTTCGCCGCGGCACAGGTGAAAAAGGCGCTCGAAGTGACGCACGAACTCGGCGGCGAGGGCTACACCTTCTGGGGCGGACGCGAGGGCTACTCGACGCTCTGGAACACCGACATGAAACGCGAACTCGACCACCTCGGCCGGTTCCTCCACATGGCGGTGGACTACGCGAAGTCGATCGGGTTCAAGGGCCAGTTTTACATCGAGCCGAAGCCAAAAGAACCGACCAAGCATCAATACGACAGCGACGCGGCCGCGTGCCTGAATTTCCTCCGCGAATATGATCTGCTCCCGCATTTCAAACTGAACCTCGAAACCAACCACGCCACGCTCGCCGGTCACTCGATGCAGCACGAAATGGAAGTCGCCGGAGCAGCCAACGCGCTCGGCTCGATGGACGCGAACACCGGCGACCTGCTCCTCGGCTGGGACACCGACCAGTTCCCGACGGACATCTACCTGACCACGCAGTGCATGCTCTCCACTCTGAAATACGGCGGACTCACCACCGGCGGCGTGAACTTTGACTCGAAGGTGCGCCGCGAGAGCATCGACCCCGAGGATCTTTTCCACGCGCACATCGGCGGCATGGACGCCTTCGCCCGCGGCCTGAAAATCGCCGCCGCCATCCGCGCCGACGGCCGGCTCGCGGATTTCGTGAAGAACCGCTACGCCTCGTGGGACAGCGGGATCGGCGCGAGCATCGAGGCGGGCAAGGAGAGTTTCGCGTCGCTGGAAAAGCTCATGCTGGAGAAAGGCGAGGCCGTGGCTTGCCAGAGCGGGCGACAGGAATTCCTCGAGAACCTGATCAACGAATTCATCTAGCCATCAAGGCAAAGCAAAACCGCCGGACGCAGATCTCGTCCGGCGGTTTTTGTTTTCGTCTGGAAGCGGGTGTCGCGGAAGCGAAACCGCGCGCCTGGCTACTCGTTGGGCTTGGTCTTGCGCAGGCCCAGGACCTTGTCACCGACCTTGAACTGCCCCCGTGACTTGAGGATTTCGACGCGCTCGAAACGCTTCAGGACATTGCGCTTGGCGGTGATGGTGCTTTGACCTTTGAGAGAGCGATGTTGGGACATAAAATGATGAAACAGTTTTTCGGAAAGGGCGGGCACTATACGGACCGAGTGCGGGATGAAAAGGGGAAATTTCAGCGCGGCCAATTCCGCGCGCGCAGCGCGGCCGGGACGATCAAGTCTGGGGCTCGGCGTTCACAAATCTGCCTTTTCTCTCAAGATTTCCAGTTGTCATCAAAGGCAACTCCACTACCTTCCCGTGACCGGATTTCAACCAATGCATCCCAATCCCCAACTCCGCACGCAGGCCTTCACCCTGGTCGAGCTTCTGACGGTCATCGTTATCATTGCGATCCTCATGGGGTTGCTCTTTCCGGTCATGAACGGCGTAAAGGAACAAGCGCGCAAAGCCGAGGCCAAGACGGCCTGCGCAGGCATCGTGACCGCAGTGAGAGCCTACAACGCTGAGTACGGGAAATACCCGACTACGAGCAGCAGTACGACGCCACCCACGGCCGACGTAATTGTTGGCGATAGCGTTGGCAGCGGGACGGCAGGCAACGAATTCCTTTTCAATATTCTGCGGAACATCGGCACAAATGCGACCACGCCAAACCCGGGCAATCCCCGGAGAATACCATTCATGGAGGGAAAGGTCTCGACCGCGACTCCACCCAAAGGCGGGTTCGCCAACGGAGCCTTTTTCGATCCTTGGGGAACCCAATACTGCGTGGCCATCGACTTCGACTACGACAATCAACTCAACACCCTGCCTTACACCGATTTCAAAGGCCAAACCGTACCACAAATGGGAGTCGGAGCCTACTCGATCGGCAAGGACGGCAAACTGGGAACCAACGGCAAATTCAAGGACGGCAGCACCACGTCGGACGACATCATTTCCTGGCAATAAATCACGGTCTGAAAAAGCGGGTGTAGTTCAATGGTAGAACGGCAACTTCCCAAGCTGCATACGAGGGTTCGATTCCCTTCACCCGCTCCAGCCGCCGCAACCGCAGGGCTTTCTGGCTAATATTGGACCAGAAAAAGTGCAAACGGGGACAGCAACGGGAACAATCTGGAAAGTTCTCCGTGGTTGTTCGCGAAATGTGGAAATCGGGTTGTGCGGTAGGTTCACGGAGACGCGACGCATCGCCTCCCGTGCATTTGAATCAATTCCCCGCCATAGACCGCGCTGATCGCCGCGCGTAATCTGGAGGCAGATGACCGCCCAACGTGACGCCCTGCTCCGCCTGCTACGCGACGACGATCCCGCAACGCTGAATCTGCTCAAGGGGCAGCTTGGCGCGCGCGGCGTCTCGGCCCTCGCGGAAATGCGCGCCTTGCTCGCGGTGGCTGACCCCGCGGCGGCACGGCATCTCCGGGACGTGATCGCGCAGATCGAGACCAACGAAGCGGAGGCCGATTTCGGGAAGCTCTGCGCGGGGTTCGGGCGCGACGGCGATCTGGAAGAAGCGGCTTGGCGGCTCGCGGCGTTGTTTCTGCCCGGCGAGGATTTTGCTGCGCAGCGCGCCAAGCTCGATGAGTGGGGCGCGGAGGTCGCGCGCCGGCTGGGCATGGCGGAAAACGAACTCGACCGCATCGAAACGCTCGTCGAGTTCCTCGGCGACGAAGTGGGGCTGCGCGGAAACGTGGAGGACTACGAGAACATCAACAACTCGCTGCTGCCGGAGGTCATCGACACCCGCCTCGGCATCCCGATCACGCTCTCGCTCGTCTATATCCTTGTCGGGAGGCGGGCCGGGATTCCGATTTCCGGCGCGGGGCTGCCCGGTCACTTCCTCATCCGCCACGGGCAGAATTTCTTCGACCCCTTTCATGGTGGCGTTCGGGTGGGGCTGGATGAGTGCCGGGCGCGCGTCGCGCAGCATGGGCTGGCGCTGACGGCCTCGACCCTCCAGCCGTTTCCAGCCCCGCAGTTCCTCGCGCGCATACTCAATAACCTACTCGCCCTCGCTGAGGAAAGTGACCCACCGCTCGCGGCGAAAATCGCCCGTTGGATCGACGGGATCGCGCAGTGAGGGAGAGTGACCAGCTCCACCCGCCTACGGCGAGCCCGCTCCGCCACTCCATTTGGAAAACGGAACGCTCACCAAATTCGCGTTGAAGTAGCGCGGGTCGTCCGTGACCTCGGCTCCCAGCCAGGCGGGCCGGTCGATGCTCTCCGCTTCACTTTCCAATTCGACTTCGGCCACGATCAGGCCGGCATTGTCGCCGTGAAATTCGTCGATCTCGAACTTGAGGTCTCCTTGCGGCACGACGTGGCGGGTTTTTTCGATCAATGGTTTTTCGCACAGCGCATCCAGCATCAGGTTCGCGTCGGCCAAGGGGATTGGGTATTCAAACTCCGCGCGCGAGGCTCCCCGCGTCATTCCTTTGACGGTGATCCGTGCCTCGTCGCCGAGCGTCCGCACCCGCACCGTGCGCTCTTTCACGCTGGAAAGATAACCTTGGCGGATCAAACGCCCCGAACCTGCGGCAAGGTCACGCCACTGGTCGGAGGCCAGCAGGAATTTGCGTTCAATTTCGGTGCCCATAAAATTCAGTCGTAAAGAAGCTCACGCGGGAGAGCCATCTTTAGCCTGCACCTGATCCAAAAACCGCGCGAACAGGATCGCTACAAAATCCAGCTCGGCGGAGAGCCGATGGTCGTCTTCGATGATGTGCAGTTCGAGGCGCGTCGCCGCGCTGAACTGCCGGGCGAACCGGATGCTGTGCTCAACGGGGATCACGTCGTCGCCCCAGCCATGGACGATGCTGACAACGGGTGCGTGAGGCACGGGGTTCTGCTCGGCATAGCCCGGCATGTAGAACGCCGGAGCCATCAGGAACAGCCCGCGCGGCTTCAAGACCGCCGAGGCGACGGTCGCCACGTAGCCGCCCATGCTGGAGCCCACGAGGATCAGCCGCTCCGCCTGCGCGGCCCCGGAGGCGAGCAACCGCTTCACGCGCGGGTCAGCATCCGGCAAATCCCGGTAATCGGGGCTCTCCACGGCGAACCCCTTCTGCTTGGCGATCTCGGCCAGCCTCTTGATCTTGCTCCCCCACGGGCCGCTTTCCATTCCGTGGTTGAAATAAACGGTGCCGGGTGTGGTGCTCATCACGCTGCCCTCCTGACGCTCACCATTTTTTCCGCGTCCAGCACGCGCTCACCATCCCAGCGGTAAGCCGTCAGCATCCCACCCTCCTTGGCGACGCTGTAATCTACGCACGCGACGTTGGGCGCGAGCAGTTCCGGGGTCGCGGGTGGCAGCCAATAGTGGCCGACGAACACCGGGGGCTCGGTCGGAGCATATCCGAGTTTCAGCGCCGCCGTGTCCACCGGCACCTTCGGCACGGTGTCGCACTCCGGCATGCACAAGCTGTGGAAGGTGTGGCCTTCGCCACTCAGCCACCACTTCGTGCGGATGTCGCGGCGCACGACCCCGCCCTTGTCGGTGAACGTGTGCGGCTCGGGCAATCTGATCTCCTTGCCTTTGATGAGCACTTCGACGGCCCGATACTCGGGCGTGCCCTTCACGGCGGATTTGACGAGCAACTCGTCGGTCAGCCGGTTGTCCCCGTCGAGAAACGCAATCTGCGCCGCATCCCAGCAGGCGTGAATGATACGCGCGCCGTCGAGTTCGAGGAAAAGCGGCAGCGTCTTGAACCAGTTCAACCACCCCGCCCATTCCTCGGGCTCAGGGATGGCGATCTGATCGAGCGTCGCTTGGTGCTGCCTCATTTTTTCGGCATCACGGGGCCGAAGGTATCCGCCGCGCCCATCCGGGGTGTGATAGGCGATGGCGTTGTATTCATGGTTGCCCATGACGGCGAGCGCCGTGTCAGCATCCATCATCGCCTTCACGATTTGCAGCGTCTCGCGAATCTTCGGTCCTCGATCCACGAAATCGCCCATGAAGATCACCGTGCGCTCGGGGTGGCGGTAAGCGCCCTCGCGCTCGACGTAAGCGAGTTTTTCGAGCAGTGCGCGGAGTGGATCGGCATGGCCGTGGATGTCGCCGATGATGTCGTATTTTTGGTTTTTGTTTTTCATAAATTGGGGTTCTCGTTTCGCGTTCATCGGCAGGGCATCCCTTCCATGATCCAGCCCATGACGATTGCGGCGGGCGTGAACTCGGGCTCGTCGTCCGCCGCGGGTTCCTCGTCCCCGTCCTCCGGCGGATCGGCTGGCAGTTTGATCGAGGCGAAAAGTGCTTTCAGAAATGTCCAAGCATCGCCGTAACCGTTGATGACCACGCTGCCGATGGCGGGACGTTCATCGACGATCAGATGCCGGAGCGCGCTCTCGAACAATCCGGTCCCTTCCGTGCCGTAGTCGTCGGCCTCGAAAGCCGGGCCGACCACCTGAGCCAAGCGGAAGGGCTCGATGCCAAGGTTCTCGGTGGCGTGCTCGTTCAGGTCGTCCCAGCCGATGTCCTCATCAGCGCCAAGGCGGCAGAAGTCCCAATAGAGGGTGGCGAGGGCGAGCAGGCGGACACGCACGAGGGTTTCCTCGACCGCATCGCGGTAGGTGGTCAGCCCGGCCTTCTCCAGCATGGCCCACGCGCGCTCCGCCCATTGCATTTCGCTGCCGAGAACCCACACGTTGAATATCTCGCTGGCACCGTCCTTCACTTCGTCCCATGTGAGCACGCTCCCCGGCGCTTGGTTGGCGTTATCGCTCATTCTTGGCCTCCTTTGGGATTTTCGTTTTCATAATCTGGACGTGGATTGGGCGCGGATTCGCCATCGGGGATGAAGCCGAAATCCCGCTCCGGTATCAGCACCCCGCCCAAGTCCGGGTGGCCGCGAAACGTGGTGCAGCCGGCAGGCGGAAACGTGCGGCGGACACCTTCGAGCGTCGCCATTTGCGCCCAATACTTGCGGAACCGCCGGTAGCAGGCCGGGGATTCGGCGAGAAGTCGCCGGGCCTCATCGTTCCGGCCAAGTTTCCGCAGGGCTTCGATCGCGTTGCCGAACGCGGCGGCATCGTCCGGCCACAACCGGCGCAGTTCCGCCCATATCGGCAGGGCGCTCTCGTAGTCTTCCTCGGCGTCGTAGAGACCTGCGAGGCGCAGCAGATAGAGCCCGGTCGTCCGCCCCGCTTCCGGCGTTGCCTCCAGCAGACTCCACGCACGGTCGGGATCGGTCGCGGTGCAGGCTTCGACCTCCCCCATGCGTTTGCGAAAGGTGGCATCCTGCTCGTTGGCAAGAACAAGGTCGGCGAGGAAGGGCACCATCATTTCGAGGCCCGGTTGCTTTAAGAAATCCCAGATCAACGCCGGCCTGAATTTGAGCGCCCAAAGAATGTGATACCGCGCGCCAAGGTGATTGCCTGCCCGCGCGTGCTCCACCGCGTAGCGCATCTGCGCGTCCAGCACCACGTCCGCCACGCGGTTGTGGCCCTCGCGGATGAGTCCTTCGACTGTCTCCAAGCCCGCCCTCCAATCGTGCTCGAACTGCGCCGCGGCGCCGGGTTCCTGCGCCACCGCCAAGGGATTGAGCGTGAAATAACCGGATGCGCCATTAAACCGGAACAGCCGGCGCACCCCCTCGGGGTAGTGCGTCAGATCGTCGGCGGAAAGTTGGATGGGGGCGTCTTTGTCGCGCGCGGCGGCACAGACATCTTTGAACCGTGTCTCGATGAAAAGATGGGCTTCCTCCAGCGTCGGCTGGTAGTCCCGCAGCCATTCCCACAAAGGCCGGAGATCGGTGTCGCCGAGGGCGTGGGCGTAATAGTCCTCCGACCGTCGAAACTCCAAAAGCAGCCAGCCGAGCGCCTCGTGGAACTCGCCTAGCCGTGAGGCGAAACAGGCCATCTGATAGGCATCTTCCTCCAAGGAATGACCGCTTTCCTCGACCAACCGCAGCGTGTCGCGGGCTTCCTCGGTCCGCCCCAAGAATTGCAGCGCCAGCATCGTCTTGATGATTGTCCCGTAATGCCGGATGCCGCGTTCGATGAGGCTCGTCCCGAGAGTGGCCACATCCTCATGCCGTTGAATCTGCATGAAAAGGTGGACCAGCCGACATTGCGCGAAGTCGCGCGCGTCAGGATCGTTCGCCTCCACCTTGCGCAACGTGGCCTCCGCCTCCGCGTAGAGGCCCAGCGCCTCCAATCCTTCCGCTTCTTTGAACAGTTGGGCTGTATTTAGTTCATTCACAACGTCCCCATACGGCGCGGGCACCTCGTTGTGTGCCGGTATTTCATTCTTTTTCACGCCCTGAGAATCGCCTTCCTCCTGTTGCTCCGAAAGCGCAACGAATGTAAGATGCTTACGCCTATGAATAAGTATTCCGTGATGCTCTCCAAGGGCGGTCTGTCCCTCGACCGGCTGCACAACTTCGTTTTGATCGCCGAGGCCGGCGGGCTCACCAAGGCTGCGGGAGACAATTTGGCGAAGCTCAGTCTGTTCAGCCGGCAGATTCGCGACTTGGAGGAGTTTTTCGGGGTGGAACTCAAGCGCCGCCACGGCAAAGGCATCGTCATCACGGAAGCTGGCCGGCGGCTCGCGCAGCTCACCCGCGGGCACCTGCTCGGGCTGGAGGATTTCCAGCGCGAGGCGCGACAGCTCCCCAAGCGGCTCTCCGTAGCCTCCGGCAACAGCGTCATCGAATGGACGCTGCTCCCCAAGCTCGCCGAGCTGCGCGCCGCGCTGCCGGGCACGACGTGGGAGTTTTTCAGCGAGCGCACGGCCAGCACCATCGCGAAGCTCGTGGACATGACCATCGACCTCGGCCTCGTGCGCGAGAACGCCGTGGTGTCGCCGCTGAAATCCAAGCGGCTGTTCGTGGCGGATTACGCGCTGTTCCTTCCGCGCAAGCTCGCGCGCGGCATCACCGCCGAGAATCTGAAATCCCGCATCGTCGACCTCCCCATTGCCACGTCGCTCGGCGGAAGTTTCCGGCGGATTCTTGACGCCTCGGCAGCGAAAGCGAAGTGGCCGCTGAACATCGCCGTCTCGTGCAGCTCCTTCACCCAAGCCGCGCGCACCGTCCACGCCGGAGCCTGTGCCGCCGTGCTTCCGCAGATTGCTGCGCAGGACTTCGACCCCGCCAAGGTGCTGCAACTGCCACTCCCCTTCCTGCGGGAAAAGTTCTCTCACATTTGTCTGGTGTGGAATCCCCGACTGGTGGAGGTGCGCCCCGTGGTGCTCGACTCGATTACGGCCGTCGAAGCGTCATTTCCGTTGTGAGTGCAAAGGGCGTGCAAATCGCCAATCAAGGGAGCTACCGGCCGAGCGAGAGTCGCTGCGCAACATATCGGGGCAGCTTCGCGCGCAGGATTTTTCGCCGCGCTTTGGCGATGTCATAATCCACCCGGCGAAACTCGACCCAACGGGCTTGAGGATCGTAGATCGCGTAGCACGCGTCGGGGCAGAGATCGCGCGGCTGGCCCACGGAGCCGACATTGATGAGCGTCTTTCCACCCGCAGGTAATTCAATCCGCCCCTTTCCGCGCCAGGACTTGATGTTCCCAGTGTTGCTCAGGTGCCAGACCATGGGCACATGGGTGTGACCGCAAAAGCAGAGCGGTGCCGATTGAACCTTAAAGTGCTGCGGCGCCTCCGCCTCTCGCATAATGTAGTTCCACTCGCCTGGAGCATTCAGCGAGGCGTGAACAAACTGGCAACTCTCGTTCGCGAAAGTGAGCGGTAGCGCGCCGACATACGCGCGCTGCTCGGTTGAGAGCTTCTGCCGTGCAAATTCGATCCCGCTCTGCGCCACTTCATTGTGAACCTGTTCTGGCGGTGCCGTATTGCTACTACCGCTTTGGACGGAGTTTTTTCGGCAGCCCGGCTCGACACTTCATACAAAACTCCAGAGTGCCGTCGTCGATGGTGGCGTTGGAGTCGTTTTCCACTTCCCCGCACATGACGCAGTCGGCGTGATCGTAAGGCATGTCGTCGAGCCCGAAGGCGTGACCAAGCTCGTGAATCGCAATCCCGCTCATTCTGTTAATGAGCTTATCGGTGTCGGGATCGTCGGCGCGCATCGGTTCGATGCCCATGGTTCCCGCACCGAGGCCGAGCCAAGCCAGGCCAAACAGAAAGTTAAAGTGCTTGTTTAAGGTGATATTGTCCTCCGTCACGCAGAGATTGGCCAGCACGCCCCTTGTGCGCCTGTTTTTCATTTGGTTGATCAAAACCGTGGCCGACCTGCCGTTCCAGTCCGGACGCAGCGAGGGGCGCTCGTCGATGAAGCAGGGCTGGATGATCACAGGGCAGCCAAACGCGACGCGAATGCACGCAGCCACGGGGCCGAGTAAGCCGTCTTCGATGTCGCCCAAGCGCCAGATGGCAATCTTGTCGGTGGCATCGAGAATGAGCGGTTGGTCGCACCCGCTGCACGCCTGGGCGTCAATCGGGTGGCAGAGGTTGCAGTGTTCGCAAAGGTTGTGGTCGTTCTTCATGGTCTATCGGTGCGGTGGTTTGATCTGTCCGGGACGTAGGGCCAAGAAGAATTCAAATGGGCGGAGGAGGTCGTCGAGGAGCCGATGCTCGTGGGGCAAACTGCGTTTTGATAGGAACCCACCGACACCCATTTGGTGATGAATTTCCGGGTCCGCTGAACGCTCGCTTTCACTTCCGGCTGTAGCACTCGGAGGCGGCACGAAACGTATTCACGTGCAGCGGGGCGAGCTTTTCCGAAATCGGCTCCTGATAGCCGCCGGCCAGGACAAAAAACGCGGGAAGGCCGGCCTCCCGCAGCCAGCGAAACACCTGACGATCACGCTGGTAAAGCTGGCTCGTGGAAAGGCCGAGGGTATTCAAGGGGTCATCGAGGTGCGGGTCGGCGCCCGCCTGATAAATCACCAGGTCCACCTCCCATGCCCGCAGTTGTTCGCACCCTTCCTCCACCACGGAGAGGTAGCGCTGGAACGCACCGGAAACGCGCTCCAGTTGCCGATGCACGCTGCGTTCGGTTTCGATCGCAAACGGCGAACTGCCGTAGATCGTGAAGTTGTAGAGATTGGGCAGCCGTTCAGTGAATTCCGCAGTGCCGTTGCCCTGATGCTCGTCACAATCCAGCACGCCGATCTTCAGATCGGGGAACTCCTGCGCCACCAGGGCCAGGCCGTTGAAAGTGCAGTAGGCGCTGCCCCGCTCATACTGGGCGTGATGAAACCCCTGGGCGACATTGGCCGCGATGCCCTCCTCAATCGCCATTTCCGCCGCCTTGATCTGCCCGGCCTGAATCGCGAGCACGCCGTCGCGGATTTCCGGCGTCCACGGCCATCCCTGTGACCGGGCCAGCGCTCCCTCCCCGCTCAAGAACGCCTCGACATAGAACGGGTTGTGCAACCTGCGCAATTTCTCCGGGTCGATCGATCCCGGATCGATCAACTGGGCGAAGCCCTGCTGCTCCGCAAGCTGCGCCACGACGGGCAGCTTGCGCATGCTCGCCGTGCGCGTTTCCGCATAGTAGCTGGCCGCAAAGCAGGTTTTGATTTTCATGGGTAAAATGGCGACTGGTGCCAGTGAGGCGGCATCTTATTCCGCCTGGGATCAGGAGTCCTCGGTTTATTTTTCGAGGTAGGCCCGCGGATGTCCGACCCTCCGGCTTAGGGTGAAGACCATGCACGCGAATCCACGCTTCCTTGCGCTCTCTGATCGGCGGCACCCCAGCCTCTGCGGCGTGCGAAAAGGCTTAGTTGACAGTAACAGTGTCGTGGTGAATAAGTCCCCCATGCCAGAGATGTTTTCCCTTCAAGAGCTTTCTGAACGCATCAATGCCTGGTGCGAGGAGCACGGCATCGCCCCCGCCAGCGGGCAGGCCGGCGTCGTCGTCACGGAACGCAACATTCGCTACTACCGGACCCTCGGCCTGATCGACGCGCCGGAAGGCGGCGGCTACGGCGAAAGGCATCTGCTCCAGCTCACCGCGGTCCGGTTGCTTCAGGCGCAGGGACTGCCCCTGCGCCGGATTCGGGAACTGCTCTACGGGCGCTCCCTGGCCGAGTTGCGCGAAATCCGCCGGCGCGGCCTCGCGGAAGCGCAGACAGCCACGGCTTCGCTCCGCGTGAGCCTGCCCACCCAGGACGAACTCTGGCGGACCATCCCCCTCGATGAAGACTTTCTGCTCGTCTCGCGACGCGGCACGCCGATCACGCCGACCCAGCGTGAAGCGGTGTTGCTGGCGCTGCGGACGGGCTCCGCAGAACCAAAAAACCAAAAGAGTAACCACTGAATGAAAAGAACCCGCATACCCCGTCAGTCCGCCCAACCCACCGACTTCGGCCTCGTCGCCTGGCTGGAGAACACCCGCGTCGCGCTCCCGCTTAAAGGAGTGGAATGCCGTTTTGAAGTCACCGGGGCGATGGCCTGTGTTGAACTGGACCAGATCTATCATCAGAACACGGACCGGGCGCTGGATTGCACCTACACGTTTCCGCTGCCGGCGGGGGCGGCGGTCTATTGCTGCGAGTTGCACGTCAACGGTCGGGTGATCCGGGCGAAAGTGGAGGAAAAGGAGGCGGCACTGCGAATTTTCAAAGAACAGAAGGCCGGGGGCCGGCGGGTGGCGCTGGTGGAGACGGAACGCGAAAACCTTTTCACTCTCTCGCTCGGCAATGTGCAGCCCGGCGACGTGATCGTGGTGTGCTTCGCCTGGTTCCAGGTGCTCGACCGCGCCGGGGAGGGCTTGCGCCTGCTCGTGCCGACCTGTCCCGGCGTTCGCTACATTCCCGGCAAGCCGCTACTCCGCAGCCTGTCCGGCCGCGGCACCGTGGACGACACGGACCAGGTGCCCGACGCTTCGCGGATCACCCCTCCCCGCATCGACGCCCTCCATCCCGATGCCGCCTACTTTTCGCTCGAAGGGCGGCTGTCTTCCGCAGATGTCGAGAGCGGCACGGCCTCGTCCCCGAGCCACCCGATCTATGTCCGGGAAAACGCGGGAACAGTGAACGTCCAACTCTCCGGTCATGGATCGGTTCCGGATCGGGACTTTGTGCTCGCGTGGCGCGAACCGCAGGCGAAGCAGCTCGTCCCGCAGTCGTGGCGCTGGACCGAAGGGAACGCAACCTACGCGCTCGTGCAGCTTCGCGCCCCCGAAGGAGTGAAGGTGGCCGACGCCTTCCCGCAGGACTTCTATTTCCTGGTCGATCGCTCCGGCAGCATGGAGGGCGCGAAATGGCAGCGGACCTGCCAGGCGGTGCGGGCGTTTGTGGGCCTGCTCGGGCCGGAGGATCGCGTCTGGATCACGCTGTTTGAATCCGACTATCGGGATTTCGCCGAGGCGCCAGTGCCGGCCCCGGCGGTTCTTGCTGATCGAGGATTCCAGCGCATGGAAGCCCTGGGCACCGCTGGCGGCACCGAGCTTTTGCCCGCCGCCCTTCATGTGCTCAAACAGATCTCCCAACACTCAGCCACGAGTCGTGCGAGCGTGGTGCTGATCACTGATGGCGAGGTCGGGAACGATCAGGAGATCGTGCGCGCCTTCAAAAAGGCACCCAGGATCCGGGTCCACACCTTCGGCATCGACACGGCGGTCAATGACGCCTTTCTCAAAGCTCTCGCCCACCAGCAGCGTGGTGGCTGCTGGCTGCAGACGCCCGACGACGACATCGCCGGCACGATCGCCGCGCTCGGCGACCGGCTCCGGCGCCCGGTCATCGCCGATCTTTCGGTCCGAGGCTCCTGGGAAGCTGGCCGCGCAACGTGGCCGGATCTTCACGCCCGTGAAGTCGTGACCGTCGCGCTGCGCGGCGATGCCGCGATCCCGCTCGAAATCACCGGTCGGTTTCCCGATGGGAGCGAGCATCGCTTCACCGTGGACCTCGGCACCGTGGGGAGCGAAGCCGTCAAGCTGCTCTGGGCCAAAGAGCGGATCGCCACGTTGCTCGCATCGAGCCGGCAACCCGAGGCCATCGTGCTCGCCCGGCAGCACAACCTGATCTGTGAGGGAGCGGCTTTCATCGCGTGGGACGAAGCGGAGCAGGTTCCAATCGCTCGCGAAGAGCTGGTCCAGCCGGCAGTGATGCCGTCGAAGATGAAGGCACTGCTGCCGCCGAACGTGCCATATTGTATGGGCGACCATCATGCCCTGTCCTGGGCGATGCCGTCGCGCTCGCCCCAGCGGAAGGCCGACCGTGAAAGCTTTGGCGACTTCATGGAAACGGGTGTTCCGGAAGACCTGGCACAACTAACTCCGACTATCGTTACCATGCTGCAGGAGATGTTCGACCGCGCCGGGGTCACGGCCTCTCAGGTCGAGGGGTTGGTGGCTTGGGCTCAGAGTGATAGTGCCGAAGCCAAGGATCGCTTGAACGCTTTGCTCAAAGCGGCCGAACTCATCACCGCAATGCGAACTGAACTGGATAGCCCCGTTCTCCGCGATCGCCTTGAGGCATGCATCCGACAAGCCCTGAGCGGTTCGCCAAAAGCTCTACTCAACTGGGCGGACGAAACCCGAGCGACTTTGCACCAAATCATCGCCTTGCAGCAGAAGTTGATCGCCGCGGAAACACCGAAAGAATTGGTCGATTACCTGATCGCCTGGGTGTTGGAGACCGGCACTTTCGACCGAGACCGGCTGGAAAAGCTCGCGCTCTTTGCGGAGTCTCTCGATCGGGGGCCTTTTTCCACAGGCTCGGAAACACGCCGCTGGCGGGCCTTGCTCGATTTAACCGTTGGGGTGGAATCCAAAGCGTATTCCGTCGCCTGCCAATGGCTGCCAGAGTTGGCGGCTGTAACGCGGGAGTCTTCCGCCCCGCGTTCCAAGACTGTCCACGCCACGGCCCAGTGATACGGTGCGGGAACGACTGGAGGCGACCGCGGACATGCCAATAAAGCATCTTCGGCGATGCTGACGAAACTGGCGCGGGAGCGATGCCGGTGGCGCGCATCGGGCGGGAAGCCCGCGAGGTGCTGGGGCTGACGATGCAGTTCATGCAGGAGACGGGCATCCCTTTTGAGCAGATGGGCGAGACGCGCATGGCGCTGTCCTCACGCCGGATCACCAGTGACCCGAACCAAGGCGGGTTCGATTTCGGCGCGCCGGCAGCGCCGGCAGCGACACCCACCGCTCAGGCGGCAATCACCGACGCGGACGTGCGGCGGGCGATGACCGGCGCGGAGCGGAACCGGCTCAAGGCCGCGGAGACGTTGAAGGAGCGGGCGCGCGGTGTCCTACGTGGCAAGGCTGGGCGCGTCCAAGGTGCGGGCGTTGGCTATTGCCTACGGGGAACGGCCG
>Ga0209086_10001817_pt1 | contig 17154 bp, 14 predicted proteins | sample M_130207_XF_Meta_FD_187312 | JGI IMG/M metagenome (GOLD analysis project Ga0209086, IMG submission 187312) | Freshwater microbial communities from Lake Montjoie, Canada to study carbon cycling - M_130207_XF_MetaG (SPAdes) (version 2) | ecosystem: Environmental > Aquatic > Freshwater > Lake... | reverse complement strand
GAGCTAATAAACTGCGCCGCAAACCAAAAACCAAGCACCAGGAAAGCGGGGATGTGCCAAATTGTGACAAATATAATAAACCACACCAGCACGCGCACATTGGCCAGTGGGTGCAGCACAAAGTAAGCGCCAAGTATTCCAGAAATGGCGCCCGATGCGCCAATCATGGGAATGGTGGAGTCGGGCGCGGAGAAACTTTGTGTAAGGGCGGCGGCAACTCCGCAGAGCAGGTAGAAAATCAAATAGCGGAACGATCCCATGGAGGCTTCAATGTTGTCGCCAAAGATCCATAGAAAGAGCATGTTGCCCAGCAGGTGCATCCAACCGCCATGCATGAACATGGATGTGAAAATAGTGAGCATTTCAAATGGGCGCGGCATAACAAACGGCTGGGTCTTGATTAGATCGCTTGGAACAACTCCAAATTTATATATCGCGGCTTCAAGAGCTTGATGCGTTGGCAGCGACACTTCCCATACAAATACCACGATGCATGAGATAATCAGCAAGTAATTTACAACCGGAAATTTTCCGTGTGGGTTATCGTCGCTGATGGGTAGGAACATGGGGGATTAGTTGTACCTAGTGTTGTTGAATTTATTTCTACTTATCATTCCCGCTTTAGCTCAGAATCAAATTTCTTATTCGAACTATAACGCCCGAATTGCAATTAGGTGAAATGACTACAGCCAAGCATGAAACTAAAAGTATCTAACTTGCAACTATAATTCCTAAGTTTCTGTACTTTTTTGAAGCAGGGCGCATATTGTTCGTGTTTCAATAGGAAAGTTCATTCATTTAGGGCAAGAGATGAGTAATTATTTGCCCTGCTTAAAATATGCACTTTGGCACGCTGATTGCTTTAAGACTCTGCTATCATCTATTTCCTATTTATTTAACCTCGAGACCCAACTATGAAAAAGTCAATTACTTTTATAATCATTGCTATCGCCGTTGTTGCTGCCACTGCCTATTTTAATTTGAGGTCTACGGCCAGCGAGGTAAATGATGGCGTATATCACGGCACCATTAAAATTGGGCATTTAGTAGCGCTCGACATGGCTCCCATGTTTGTGGCGAAGGAAGCTGGTTATTTCAAGGAAGAAGGAATGGATGTTGAAACGACATTCTTCCCAAATCCTGGTGACAACAATGCAGCGCTTGCTGGAGGAAGTCTTCAGATTAGCATTAATCCATTTACGCTTCCATATCTCGCCGAGAACAGTGGAATACCCATTCGTATTATCTCCTCTGCGGGCGGTTTGAGCATTATGGAAGTCATTGCTCAAGGCAATCTTAATATAGATTCTCCAAGAGCTCTTGCGGCATATGTCAAGGCAAATCCCACCAAAAAGTTAAAAGTAGCTGCATTAAAGGGGGACACACTTGAAATGATTCTTTATCGCTGCTTTAAAGATAATGGTATGTCGTATGATAATTTTGAAATGGTTTGGTTTAATGACTTGCTCGCAATGGTTCAGTCTTTCCAGACCAAGCAAGTAGATATTCTTAGTTTTATAAAGCCATATACCACCGATTTGATTGTAAATTCCGGAGCAAAGAAAATTACTGACAACAGTGAAGTCTGGGGTATGGGTACGCCAAATTGCACAACCGCGGTCATGGAAAGTTTTCTTAAGAAATACCCAAAAACCGTAGAGGCCTATCTTCGTGCCGTTAAAAAAGCATTTGATCTCATTGTGACTGATCCGGCAAAAGCAGTGGCTCTTCTGAAGAACGGTGGGTACTACAAAGTTCCACCCGAAGTGTTGCTTCAAGCCTTCAATTCAGGCCCAAAAGAAGCAAGACTTACACCCAACAAGGAGGGTGTGATGAAAGCAATCAATGATATGGTGACTATGGGCTACATCAAAGCTCCGAAATCCGAAGTCATGGATCTGACAATATTAAAAACTATTGAACCATCTCCAAGCAAATAATTTTCACAAGAGCGAATTGTCCTCGAATCACTTAAGATGATTCAATGCAAGATCGTTGGCAGGAAAAATTTCTCTTTGGAACGATCAGCATTCTTGTAATTTGGGGCGTCTGGGAACTTTTTGGCCGGACCGAATTAATGGCAGCCAAGATTTTTCCGCCACCCAGTATTTTCATATCCTCCATTTCTTCAGATTTCAAGATTGGATTGGCAAGTCAGACAACATCTATCCATGCCGCGATTCTGGCGAGCGTGTGGCGCGTGAGCGCGGGTTTATTTCTTGGGTTCATAGCGGCGGTGGCCGTTGGATGTGGAATCGCAGTTTCAGGAAAGTTTCGGCTTTGTGTCATGCCCGTGCTCTCGCTTGTTGCCCCAGTAGCGCCAGTGGCGTGGATCCCACTAGCTCTTGTTGTATTTGGTATTGGAAACACTGCGGCCATATTTATCGTGTTTATGGGGGTCTTTTTCACATTAACCATTGGATGCGTTGAAGCAATCAATCACATGCCGAAACGACGACTAGAAGCTGCGGCGTTATTTGGGGCGACGCCTTTGCAAACTTGGCGATTCGTTATTGTTCCATCTATTTTGCCTGCGGTGTTCTCAAATCTTCGAATCAACTTTATAGCCGCATGGATGGCGGTACTTGCGGGCGAAATGACTGGACTTCGAGACGGTTTAGGCGCAGTCATTATGAATGGTCGAAACCTGTTTGATAATCGATTAATCTTGTTAGGCATGTTCTTGATTGGTGGAACCGGGTTCTTTTGCGACCTGGCTCTGCGATTAATACAGAAGAAGGTCTTGTGGTGGCCATCGAATCGGGAGTAATAGCGATGAACCTTTCAAATCCACCTATTGATATGGCTATCGACGTTCATGTTCGCGGTGTGCAGCAGACATGGACAAGAGACGGAGTCGACTATGTCGTTCTTCAGAAAATTGATCTTGACATCCCCGGAGGCGAATTCTTTTCAATCGTCGGACCATCAGGGTGTGGCAAATCCACGCTGCTGCGAATTATTGCGGGGCTACAGCCGGCATCGTCGGGTGAAGTGCATATAGGTGGACGTTTGGTTAGGCAACCAAGAACTGATGTTGGAATGGTTTTTCAAGAAGCCTCGCTTTTCCCGTGGCTTACAGCGATCGACAATGTTGCCTTTGGTCCCAAACTTGCGGGGATTGAAAGTCATGTCCGCCGCGCCCAAGCCCAAGAATGGCTTAGCCGCGTGGGGCTTCAGGATGCGTCACTGTTGTACCCCCACCAACTTTCAGGCGGGATGAAACAAAGAGTCGCCATTGCACGAGTACTCGCCAATGGCGCTCGAGTATTGCTCATGGATGAGCCTTTCGCGGCATTGGACTATCTTGCGCGTCGCAATATGCAGGAATTGCTTGGAAATCTGTGGCGGGAATTTAGAAAAACTGTGATCTTTGTAACCCACCATATTGATGAGGCAGTTCTTTTATCAGATAGAATCGCCCTTATGACTCCGGGGCCAGAGGCAGGGATAAGCCGTATTGTAAATGTTTCGGAAGAACGCCCCAGAGATCCGCAGAGTGAAGCAATGCAAGCATTGACTAGATCAATAACCCTTGTTGAGTGCAGTAAACGAAAGGATGCCTGAGATGCCCGAGATGCCTACGCAATCAATATTGCCAATTGGAATTCTCTATGAGTTAATAGCGGGAAAGTTAATGAATCAGGAAGAGTACGAGCGCAAGAAGGAACTAGTTGAGCCATTTGAAAGAGATCTCGCACAACAGTTGTTCACTCAAGTGAAAATGAGAGTCAAAAGTATATTTGACGATAGTAAAATTCAATACCGTATTGAGATAGTAGAACTCAGCGCGTTTGGCCAGGATGAAACTAATAAAAAACAACGGGGTTTTTGCTCTCTTTTTGCTTCGTCAAATTCCGAGAATCTTAGTACTTATAAAGCGATCGTCCAATCAATTCAAATAGCCGACCAAGAAAAAAAAATAGGTCCATTAGTTCCAGTAACCGCATTTTATAATCAACCGAAACCTTTTCTTTCTAGCAGTGGGGCGTTTGATTCAAATAAAAAATCTCCGGAAGATTCTTTAGAAGAAATTAATAGCGATATTGATGTTTTTGTAAACACAAGTAATGGTCTGGATGAGATCAAAAGCGAAACCATTCATGGCAGATTTGAAAATTTCGTTAAAATATGCAGCCAGAAGTTTCAGAAAAATATAGCTGCATGCGCCGTCCCTTACATAAAAGATTTCGGTGATGATGGAATTAAAACCGGTGGCGCTATTTTCTTAATTTGTTCTACAGAAAGTTCGCAAGAGGATGTGAAATGCGATCTTTTTGAAATGTCGTCACGATTGTTATTATTGGCACAGTTAGTAGCGGTGAAACATAGTCATGATGTAGGGGGGGTCGAAACTTTAATCAAAGAAAAAATCTTTAATAAATTGTTTCCTCTAAAAGCACTGCAAGAGAAATGGTTTAGCGCCAAATCAGTAGTTCCGCATAGCTTTGATACTGATCTCAATGAGAAATTGAAAGAACATATTGAAGCTGTTTTAGATAAGAACGCATGGCTTTACCAACAAGCTATTGCCACCCAAAAAAATAAAAATCAACTACATGAAATACTTAAAAGCATGGTCGGGTCTTTTGCGAATTGCCATGATGATCAAGGTAGTAAAGGGTTTGGTTTAAATCAGATTGCGATTGTTGCTGCGGCTTATTTCAAATTTCCTCCAAACAAAAATTTTCAATTTGCAAAGGAAAAAGCAATCCTAGGGAAAGGCGAAAGGCAAGACTCAAAAAAAACTATGAAGTCTCTGACAGACATGTTTTACGCTTTGTCTTTGCAGAAAGGCGAGCAGGAAAAAGTCGAGATTACAAATGTAGAATTATCTGATAACGAGCTATGTATAACATTTAATAATTTTCTGGCAGATAAGTTTATTAAGAAGCAAAAAACAGATGGAAATGGAGACCTAACTGATGCAATTTCTGAATTTAGGAAATATTCTAGATTCTCACTTAATGACGCCAATAAAGAATCAATAACAACTTATTGCGTGCTGGATAATGAACGAGAAGCAGATAACGAAATTAAATTTAAATTTCGGAGCGTGTAATGATGTTGATTACGGTATTTGATAGCGATGATGGTCGTAGGAGAGATTTCTGGCACCCTATACAAGTTTGTTTTAAAGGTGTGGGTGACAAATTTGAAATGGGGAATCTTGCTAAAAATCTCATAAGTGATTCAACAAGCATTTTATTTCTGCACCACAATGATAAAAATAAATTGACGAATGTCGCTGTGAATTGCACCACTATAAATTTCACTGGGGGCCTTCCCCCAGTTAGTGATCCGGGAAAAAAGATCTACTGGATACAAAAAGCGATAAGCAGCACAGAAGGTCCAACTTTTAAACAGATTCAAGACATAGTTGCTTGGGTGGAGGGCGGAAAGGACCCAGAAAGGATGCCCTCCATTCTTGGGAAAAAGCCGGTCATTGACCACAATAAAGTGGCGTTATTCATTCGATGCTGGGTTTGTAAAGATCAGGATCGGGTTAACCGACTCAAGTTAGACAAGGTTTGGCTCCGCGGAGAATTTCCAAATGATCACCCGTTGCTAAGTTCCGTTTGTAATGAATTGTCAAATGGGTCAAAACTTTCGACTGCTGATGTAGCAAGCACGTTATATGAAAAATTAGAAGAAGATATTAAGAAAAACGGCGTCGACAAATGAGCACGAAGAGTTCAATGCCGGAATCGAGTCAGGCTTGGAATCTAGAACGGCGGCAGTTAAATCATCAGTCACTTAAGAACCAGTTTTTGCTTCATGCGGAGCGATTGGTACGCGCTTCTAAACTGAATCGCCAAGATGTAGTTGAACAAGAAGTCGAGTTTTTGCGTGGCGAATGGGAACATCTTCATATTGATTTAAAGAAATTATTCATAAGTTATGAACAATCATGCACGCCTTCAAACCTTATCAATCGAGATGTTCTTGGCTCGCAGTTTCCTGAATCAGAAATTATATCACTCGCCAAGCAATTACATCAAGAGTGGCTTGATTTAAGGTCGGTTCATTTATGGGTTCAAGATGGTCTCCAATTCATTCAATACATCACAGACTTGCTCGCATCGACCATAGTTGACGGGATCGCAGTTGAGTCACAGTGCCGTTCGCTTTGTAGTCATCTGCATGATTTCCCTTCATGCCATGGACCAATTTAAGTATGAGCACCCAATTACCACAGGTGTTGGTCATAGATGACTTCTTTGGACGTGCGGTTCCGGGAAGTTATAACCATGATCGCACTACTCTTTGCGAGAAGTTTGGCCTGAAAGATATCACGCAACATGGTGCTGCTAAAACAGAACTTCTGGAGGATCCTTGTGCCGAAGCCGTTTTTTTTCGTGGGCAACTTCCTGATCCGGCTGCGATTGGGGATACCGTTACCAATGATTTAAATGGATGTGTAAGCGCGGTAGTGGGTGGGTGGCAGGACGAAAGAGGTTCGAAACAGCCTTGGGCGATGATTCTTCTAGATCTATGCTTTTACACGGGAACGGTTACGAAGCAAAGTGATCGTCGTGCGGTGGGAATGCCTGAGGGTCAATCAACGGATAATGATCCAAATAATTATTTTGGGATAGAGATATTGCGTGCAATTCGAGAGGTGGACTCGGCACTGCCCGTTGTGATTCTTTCCAGCAAGTCACGGGAAGATGTAAATTTAACCTTCAGTGAATTGAATGCTTGTGGTTTCTTGGCACGCGACACTCACGATTCCCCATTAAAATTGCGCGAGTATTTAAAGCGTCACGCGCTTGTTCCAGATTTTTCTGGTCCAATTGTTGGAACCAGTAGAAGTTTGCTTCTTGCGTTACGCAAGGCAAGGTTAATGGCTGAAACTTCTGGAAGTGTGCTCATTCGCGGCGAGCCAGGTACTGGTAAGGAGCTTTTTGCAAGATTTATTCACAATACAAGTGCCCGTGCAGACCAGTCCTTTGAAGCTAGGTCTCTAGCAAGTATTTCTTGCGATATCGCGGAAAGTGAGTTGTTTGGGCACTCAAAAGGATCGTTCACTGGTGCGATTGCTGATCGCCAAGGAGCATTTGAAGTTGCTGATCATGGCACTTTGTTCCTTGATGAAATTGGCGATGCAAATACAGAATTGCAATCCAAACTCTTAAGGGTTCTTGAAACAGGTGAAATACATCCTGTTGGGCGTGATAAGGCTAGGCCAGTTGATGTGCGAGTGATTTCAGCAACAAACATAGATATTGAGAATCGTGCGGCACGCGGCGATGGATTTCGTGAAGATCTAATAGGCCGTTTGCGACAGGCAGGAACTTTGTGGCTGCCTCCACTGCGTGATAGAAAGGATGATATTCCTCTTCTGACAGAACACTTCACTCGTCAGGCTGAAGATGAACACGGGCGAGCCATGCGAAGGAAGATTTTGCCAGAAACGATCTCTTTGTTGCAATCTCAAGAATGGCCAGGGAATCTGCGAGATCTTAAAAATTGCATCGCTCAAGCTGTGATGGAACATCCAGATTTAGAATATTTGACGCCTAGTCACATACATTCCATTTTAAATAAAAGTGGTGCGGCGTACGGGTCTGTGTCAAATCCACAAGTCATTAAAGTCCCAGGATCTTTGGACGGCGTTGCTGTGGTAGGTACACCAACGATGATTAAAGTGATTGAAGTATTGCGCTCTTATGACCCAAATGCTGAAGCATCCTCCGAGTGGACAGGCCAAATATTTAGGGCACAGGCAGCATGGTCTGTATTTGTGGCCAATATGGTCTTATCTTCGATTCGTGCTACCAAACGCATTTCTGTCGAGTGCCCTGAGGGAGAGGTATTAATTCACCCGGCAATGAAATTATTGACAGGCGATTCAACTCTCAGCGCAACAAAAGCTGCGGATCTAATCAAAAGACTTTTGACAACAGTTCCAGCAAGCGTACCCATACCTTGTATAGATGAACTTGATCTTAAGATTGCCTTGGCCACCGCTCAACGCTTGCGACCCTCTTCTCCCAAAGCATCGACTGACTGACGGCTTGAATTAAAAGGAATCCAAATGCAGGTTCATATATTGGCACAAAGCGTAGTTTCTGTTAGTGCTCTCGAAGGCGTTGCTAAGGAAATGGAGCTAAAAAATTCAGATTATGTTGAATTGAAGTCTTCAATTGTGCAACCCGAAATGTTGAATAATTCATTTAATGTCGTGGTAGTGTTTCGGGAAATTGCGGCAATATTAGAAAATCGCACTGAGCAACTACCCACAACGAATGCTCCTCAACTAGCAGTCATAGTTGACTACATAGACTTATCGTCTTTAGACCCATTGAAGGAAGCTGGGGGTTGGGGCTGTTTAGTTGCAATGTTGATATTAACATTTCCAGATGTGCGTTGGGTCTTCGGCTTGATATACGCAAAGACAGAGAAAGAAAGTGAGATAAAGTATTTAAGATATTTTCACGATCTTGATTCCTTTTACAGAGAACCAGTCAGCAATTTATTTGATGGATCTGGCCTTCGCGAATATGTGCGAAAGCAGATCAAGACAAAAAACGATGGGCACTGCAAAAAAATGAAGGAGCGACCTCTTCTTGCAATTGCTTTAGATGACGAATTGCAATTTACCTATTTCAATTCAATGGCCGCATATCGATTTGGATGGCGATGTTTTCCAATTGATTCTCAGACGGTTGCCAAAAGTCTTCTAGGAGTGGATTCTAAAGCCGACATAAAAATTGATCTCACATTTGAGGATTTTCATTTAAATTTCCCAGATCGAACCAAGGAGTTCGGCTCTCTATCTAAATTAGAAGACAGAGCTGAAAGATTGCCAAAATTAAATGACGCTAGCAAGCGTCTTTTTGTGACCGCATCTGATTCTGACACTAATGACGACGAAAATAAAAATTATATTGAACAACTTTCCAAGGACAATAGGACAGATCCCAATGGAAAGATTTCAAAGCCAGTAAAAGGTTTTTTTGGATTTGGAATTTTAAGTAACTGGAGTCAGGACATGTCCAAGAGGAACTTAACAAGTTACACTCATTCTAAATGTGATAATTTGGAAAACAAATCTGGGGGGCATAGTGCCCCTGGCAGACTTCTTGAGGTTTCCACAACTCTTTTAGCGCGGGCCTCTAGGATTGCCAAAGACGGTGAGACTTTAACTTCTTCACTTTCCGCAATTCAGGGCGCAGTTATGGCAACTGATGCTTTGGAATTGCTTGGCGATAAAACTCCAACCACATCAATCGCAGCACTTGCATTAAAACATGAACTTGAAGTGACCGCGGAAGTGCAATTTCTTGGCGTGACATTATTTAAGAATTCCACTCAAGAAAGATTTCGTGAGATTCGATCATCTGTTGATAAATTGACTGGTGATATTAAAAAAAACCCAGTAGCAAATATTGCTGCCCAATTATCAATCATTAATCATTTAATTCCAATCTATAATGCGCATCATCAGATTGACGCCGAAGCTGTTTTGCTTGAAAAGGAACGCCGCCTTGATGTTCGACGTACGTACAAGCCTTTAAAGTGGCGATTCAATAATGAAGATAAACTGTTATATAAATTTCTGGAGTGTTGGGAATGGATATGGTCAATTATTTTCTATATGCCACGTCTCTATGTTTGTTTCCTGATGGGAAGTATTGCCAGGCTTACTGTCGCTTCTGCAGTTTGGATATTTGCGCTGAGTTGGTTGCTGGGATGTGTAGATCGTCCAACTTTCGATATAGACAAATTGACCGAAAATGCGAGTCCGTTCGGATGGGGTTTCCAAGATTCGTTTTTTTCTTTCGTATCAATTGGCCAAATCAACCAATTTAGTAATTTAGATACGCATATGAATTGGTTTATTTTAATCGCATTTACAATGCTATTGGGGGTCGTGCACGTGGGACTTCTTATCTCTCATTTGTACAGCATCGTTTCTAGGCGTTAGTCACGCCATTCAGTAAGGGGTCACAACGAGGGCGTGTATTTATGAAACTCAACTAGGCAAACAAAGGTTTTTTTCTTAGTCGCTTGACATGCCTTGGTAACATTTAAATCGGCTTATTAAATTAAAAAAATACCCATGAGCAAATCAACTGAAATTCAAAAAAAACTTGACGATCTACTGGCGCAACTTTCACAAACCAGCGCTAGCTTTCAGAAATCAGCGGAAACATTACTTGGTTGGAATGATTCCTTTTTAAAGATCTGCGATGCGTTTAAAAGTACGGTGCTATCAGACGCAAAGAACAGTCTTAAAGCGGTTCTGCTTCTTGGCGAAGCTAGGGCTCTTGGACTACGCCCAGTTATTGTAGATGAAGCCCTTCAGGCCTGGCAGCCAACAGAGGCCGCAATTCTGCCCGCGACTATTCCGTTTGGGCAATATAGACATCAGAAAAATAAGCAGGTTGGTTTACCAGCGGAAATACCGTTTGTTGGTAATTACCGCGGAATTATTTTGTCTTGCAACAATCAAACTGCTCCTAGCGCGCGTGAAGTATTTCTTTCACTTTTGTTGCGAACTGTATTTGTTCTTCCGCAACGCGTGAGATATTTTCTTATAGATCCCGCCAACAGCGGCAACGCATTCATCTCTGTTGCGGGTTCTTTGTCACATCGTGGTGAAACCACAGGTGATGCATGTACAGATCTTAAAAAGGTTCAAGAAGGCTTTCACCGCATCCAATCAAATTTTCTCAATCCCCGCGCCGACTCTTTTGAAAAGCTAGATCCCGCCACACAGGCTTCTGAGAAACTTCAACTTGTCTTTGTTGCTGACTTTCCAAAGCGTTTTGACCGGCGCGCAATTGAAATGCTTCAGGCAGTGGCAACTAATGGTCCACAGAATGGAACTTACGTATTTGTGGAGTGGAATAAGGACCATCCCTTACCCGCTGGCATGAAGCCTGAAGAATTGACATTCGATCCCGCCACCATTCTTGATTTATGCGCAAACGCAAATGGTGAGGGTGGCGATGGCTTTGAGTTTTTGCTAGACAAGTTGCCCGATTCAGAATCTATGAAGTCCGCTCTTGATCGTGCGCGTGAAATGGAGAGACAAGATGTTGGTGTCATTGCGTTCACGGATCACCGGATTTTGCCCCCGCCTGAAAAATGGTGGACTCAATCTTCGATTGATTACATTGAAACATCTATTGGACTGCGTGGCGCCCACGACACGATTGATCTTTGGTTTGGTTCTCGTCAGCAAATTAGTTGCACAAACGGCATTATCGCAGGCAGCCCCGGAAGCGGAAAATCAGTATTCCTGCACGTTCTTATCTGTGGTCTAGCAGCGCGTTACTCGCCGGAAGAATTGCGTATGTACATCATTGATATGAAAGAAGGTGTGGAACTAGCTCCATATCACAAGCTTCCCCATACAGCAGTTATTTCTTCAAATTCGTCTCCGGAACTTGCTCGAAGTATCCTTGGTGAATTAAGCGATGAGCTTTCCCGTCGCTATGAACTGTTTAAGTCAACTGGCGCCCAGAGTTTGGCCGACTATCGAAGGATGCCGGGCGCGGAAAAATTGCCAAGAATTTTTTTGCTTATTGATGAGTATCAAGGCATCTTTAACAATGACAGGGAAGGGCTTGCCTCACAACTGCTGAAGCAGCTTGCGGAAAAAGGGCGTGCCGCGGGCATACAAATTCTGCTTGCCTCACAAAAATACGAAGCAGCAGGGATGGAAGACGCCCCTGCAATCTTTAACTGCTTTCCGCTGCGCCTAGGCCTGAGACTGGAATCGGATCAAATTGATCGTCAAATAATGTTTGATACTTCAACAGAACGCAGCTTGCTTAAACAGTGCGATGTGGCTGGAAAGATTGTTGTCAAAAGTCCAGGTATTGCTGAATGCTTTACGGGGCGAGTTGCAATGCTTGAAGTGAGTCAGCGGAGTCAGCTTTTACAACAACTTGCGACCAAGGCCATCGCATCCGGAATCTCAACGCCAGCGCCGATTATTCTTGATGGCTTGGCTGAACCAGAATTACTTTCCTCTCCGTTTATTCGTGAATTAATTGACAATGAAGCGGTGGTTTCTGATCCAGTAAAAATGGCCGCCCTTGTGAAATGTAAACAGCAGGGGCTTGGGGAATCTTCGTGGCTTCATGAGGATCACCCTACTGCATTTGTTATTGGAAAATCATTTTCAGTCCGTGGGTACGCCTCATTTGTATTTCGAAGGCGATCGGGTGATAACGCATTAATTGTTAGTGCCGAACACGATATGGAGCGATATGGCATTTTGGTCGCTATTGCCTCTTCGGCGATCTTGCAAAAACGTGCTGCTTTACATTTAGAGATATTGGACTTCGCCCAGCCACAAACACGCTGGCATGGATCAATTGCCGCGGCTTCAATCGCCCTTTGCAACAAGTATGGCTCAACAGTGAATGTAGTAGCCGACCGTAGGCTGGCTGAAGAATCTATTGAAAAATTATCTATGGAGTTGGATCGCCGTAAGGGGCTCGGAGATGCGGAATTAATGTCAGAGAAGACTGTGCTCATTATTCTTAGTGAGCCTGAGCGCGTACAGTGTTTGCATCGCTCAGGCGTGGGAATATCCGCATCTGATTCGCCCACGGGTGCTAAGTTTCGACGAATTTATCATGAGGGACCGCTACTCGGTATTCATGTTGTGATTAGCGTCGGTAGTGCTTCTAGTCTTTGGCAGATTCTTGATCGTCGCATGATTGAACTGTTTCGCTACAGAATATGTCTTCAGATTGACGAAAAATCTTCGTTTGATCTTCTTGGATCTCCAAAGGCGGCCAATTTGAATCGAATGGAATCTAAACCTGTCCGAGCACTGCTCTATGATCAGCAGCGAAACGCTGAAGTTGTTTTTAAACCATATATATGCCATGGTCCAGAAACAGGCATTGTTTCCGCGGTAATTGCCATGGCAAAGGTCGTTACAAAAACGAAAATTCCATCATGAGTCTTGACGAAACAGCAGAAAGAATGATGATCTTTCATCGTGCGTTGGAGCGCTTTAACGAGCGCTTGAACGCCTCTTGCCAAGATGTTCAGCGCCAACATGAAGCCATCTCGCCCATTTGGCAGGACGAGTTTCGACGTCGTTACGATGCAACATGGGGCATATTTGATGAATCGATGAAGCGTTACTTGGCAAAGGAACGGCCAGCATATGAATATTTTATGAATCAAAAACTTCGCGCGATAGAAGGGTATCTGCATGGCCGTTGATATCCGAATTCTTTTACGGGGAATGAATGATTATTCTCAGGTCCTGACTAGGCACGCTGTGGATTTGGAGCAGGAATTTCACCAATTACACAGTGTCTGGGCGGCATTTAGTCAAACCTATGAGGGATCCGGAGCAGACCATTTCCGCGATCACTGGCAACGAACTGAGCAAGCGTTCAATGAATACATTCATAATTCACATAAAATTCGTAATTTGTTAGATGAACGAATTTCAGAACTAACCAAGTTGGACTCGGCTGCTCCAGGTTTGTAAAGCGGATTACGATGAATTCGTATCGACCAGAAATTCTCCTCGCACTTTTTCAAGAACTCGATTCAACGTACCAGCGATGGTCGATAGCAGCCGGGAATGCCACGCGTGAGTGTGACTACCAACTTCGTTTGGCTGTGAGTCGTCTTCGGGAGGCCGAGGGGATAGTGTGTTCGGCCGCATTTAGGGCAGAACAAGCCAATCTACATGCGCAAATTGCTCTGAATGATTCTGAAGCGGCAGTAGGAATTGCAGAAGCGGCTCGCAGTTGCGCGAAAGAAACTTCTAAAATTGCGCAGCTTTCCCTTTATAAAGCAGACGAATGTTTACTAAAGTGGCGAGGCAAGTATTCGCTAGCGCACTCCAAGGAAAATCAATGTCGCGCTGCACTGCTGTCTGCCGAAGATCATCTTCGTCTTTGTCATAATAAACTGAATCAGGCTATAAAAGATTTATCTCGTGCGGAAAGTGCCTTAGATAATTGCGAGTCATACCGCGACAAAGAAGGCAATCGCAAAGACTGTTCAGGATTTTACGACCAAGCTAGGCATTTTAGGGATGTTGTTGAAGCGCGTGAAATGGAAGTGGAACAGGCGCATTTACAAGTACAGCGCGCAATGGAGTTACTTAGCCTTGCAAGTGAGGATGTTCTAAGTTGTCAATTAGCGGTACAGACGGCCTCCACATCGGTTGCAGAGAGCCAGGCGGCTTTGGCGCGGGCCAAGGACGGTTCCAGCGCGGCGCAGGAATCAGCGGTCTTGGCGAATCAATCTCTTGATCAGGCAAAGCAGTCACTTGCGTGCGCAATAAAACTTATCGACTTTGCCGAAATAATGAAAAAGCTTATGGATGGCAGCGAAAAAGAGCTTCTAAAGGGAAAAGGCTACCTCACCAATGCATTTGGCACCAGCGAGGGTGGAGCCAATACTGTGGCGCGTATGCGGTTAGACCTAGCAAATGCCACGCAGGCACTCATTGATTTTAATGCGGCAAATCAATTATGAATTACACGAATAATTTCCCGGCATTGGATGGCTTGTTTGCAGCCACACGCACTGTGGAAGTGCTCAACCAGGAAACTCAAGCTAGTTGGCATGACGAGCGAGGTCGTCTTGTAAGTAAAATGTTCCTTTCGGAATTAGTTCTCTTGCAAGATTCCTTGCCAAGCCAACTTACGTCAACTTTAAGTTCAGTATTTGAGGCGGATCTGTTGTTGCAAAAAGCCCGTCAAGTTTTTCAAAATTACGGCAAAGTAGAGGGTAATTACTTGTATCATTTGGCTGAGAGCCGTGAAGAACGTCAAAGATCCTTTAGTTGCGCAGACTTAAGCCGAAACTTATGTAACGTTTCTCAAGCGGCTGCTCAACGCTCCAGCTCACTTGTCAATCAGGCAAATGCCACAACCTTACATTTCTAAACCATGAAATCAACCTACCTGATCAACGCGGAGTACCAGGCGGCCTTGGAGGCTTACCAGCAAGCAATAAAGGATGCCAATCATGTTGATGGGCTTACGAAGAAATTTAATTCTGCCATCGCTGATTTAAAACAGACTGGCATAGCCGCGGATTCGACTGCAAGAATAAACAAAGGTGAACAACCCAAGCCGGAATATCAGCGCGCTTCAGGGCAAGTCGCTGGCGAACTTAAAAAAATTGCGCAAGAATCCGCAACGATCAACGCATTGAAAGAGCAAGTCGCATCCACCGAACAAGCACTTGCTGCCGCAAAGAAGAAGGAAGCATTCGACCTGATCTTGGGCATCATTTTCTTAATTATTGGAGTCGGTGCCGTGATTTTTCTTGTGGTGAAATGTAGGTAATAAATTTCCCGCTGAGCAGGCTTTCACTAAAGCAAAATTGCGCGGTCTTATGTTTCTAGACTTGCGATTGGATATGCCTTGATAGTGTCCATTTCGCAATCTGGGCTTAAGTGTCCAATGTCCCAATCATAGGTTGATTCAATAAGGACATGCTGCGTGCCCTTAATCTCTGTACAACTTTCACTGGAGTCAGTTGAAATGCCGCTAACTCCCAATATTGCGTGAGGCTCACCGCATTCAATATGAACTAGTGCGATTGGCAATACTGGGCACACGCTTCGAATGAGCGCAGCAAGCAGCATACTTTTACTATCACAATCCCCGCCCTGTATTAGAGTAAGTAATGGTGTTCTATATCCTCCCCGATATTTATCGTCAGGCAAATCGCTGATTAGTCGATAGGGAATTGCATTTTGCACGTAGCTTGTTAGCCCCTCAACAATTTCGCGCGGATTTAATTTTTCACCAGAAGATTCTTTCTTGGGGTGATACGTTCGCAATATGGACAGCGCAATATTTTTTAGGGCAGGGGCAGATACTCGAATTACCCACGAATTATCAATATATAAATTGCTGTTAGAAAGAGCCCATCCATGCATGGAACGTGCAAAGCGGTCTGCTTTTTGAAGAAGCGCCAGCGTTTCAGTTGAAAAAACTGACGTAGAATGCGCAAGTTGGTTTGGATAGCCAAAATGCTTTTCAATTTGTATTGCAAGCGCGTAATCAACTCGCGTTGCATCAGGCAAAGTGTAATTATTTGGTTGCGTCCCTGGAATCGACTCGGGTGAATCGCCAAAACTATTTCTAACGCAGTTGGAGTGGTCAGACCACTTATGAAAGTTTAACCGCCGTAAATCGGGGCTAGGCTTAACGAATGTATGTTTGGTTTCAAGCAACCAATTATGCCAAACCTTGTTCTTAGGATCTTGCAACTCTTTAGTTAGTTTGTCTTGCTCCTCCAGGGTAAGCAATGAATTTAAGTCGCCACTAAATGGATCAACGATGGGGTATTCAGGATCATCTGATTGATCAAACCAAGGCACTGATGTGGAGCCACGCACGTTTTCCAGTGCAATTAGCATTTGGGCAACAAGTTGATTTGCCTTAGAGATTCCGTTCGCTTTGGTTTCTCTTTCCCAAAGTGTTCCAGCCTGAATAGATAGTTTGATTGGATCGTCTATAGACTCAAGTGAAAGTCGACACTGTTTCAAGGCGGATCGCAATAATTCTTTGTCCCATACAAGGGAGTTAATTGCATCACTCACGGTTCCTTGAGTTGGAAGCGGTTCTGTAAAAAACACAACAGCTTTAACGGAAAGCTTTGCAGCTGCAGCAGAAGGCTCAAACGCAATCACGCGTCCAAAGTATTCCCATCCAGGTAGAGATTGTCTAAGACCTATCTGTAGGCCAGCAGACAACTCCGGCCATATATCACCCTTCCATGGTGCTTCAATTGTGAGCTGGGGTGTTGAACCGGGCTCTTCAACCGTTGACTTTGAAACAGCTGAACTCGTCCAATGACCTGCCAGCCCGGCCTGCGCTGCTAACTCGGCTTTTTCTACATCCTCGTCCTTCAGTCCAGATCGCAAGATTATCCAGGCAACTCCACGGAATTCATGGCTAAAATCAATTCGCGTTATGCGGCTAGTAACCCCAGCGGTATCAAGAGCTCCTTTTAAAGTAAGAGCTAATTTAGGTGCACATTCATCAATCTCTGTACTTATAACGTTATTGTTAGATAGCGTCCGCCGGCGTCGTCGTTCTTCCATAAGCACGTCGGATTGAATCTGTGGTTGCTGCCTTCTTTCAATATCGTATCTCAACAAGGAAGACCCCAATACACCACCGTTTAATTTAT
>Ga0209086_10001814_pt1 | contig 17166 bp, 12 predicted proteins | sample M_130207_XF_Meta_FD_187312 | JGI IMG/M metagenome (GOLD analysis project Ga0209086, IMG submission 187312) | Freshwater microbial communities from Lake Montjoie, Canada to study carbon cycling - M_130207_XF_MetaG (SPAdes) (version 2) | ecosystem: Environmental > Aquatic > Freshwater > Lake... | reverse complement strand
TGCGCCAGTTGTCACCACATCATCAACCACTAAAACAGTGGCAGGAACGCTCATCGATCGCGCGCGGAGTGCAACTCCAACCAACCGTTGCGCCCGACTATGCCCCGTTTGATGACCAACTGTTTCCCGTCCTAAAAGTTTGCGAACAGGCACACCAAGTGACTTCCCCACGATGCGTGCAAGCGTTTCTGCTTGATCATGACCGCGCGCCACTCGTCGCTCACGCGTTGTTGGCACCCATGTCACTACATCAATACGTCCAGTTTCTGGGATAGCACGCAACGTTGCAAGCATCCGTTCAGCAAACATTGTGGCAACTGCACGATGATTTCGATATTTGAAACCCAGCATTAAGTCTCGTGTCAGTCCGACATATGAAAGCGCAACCACCGCATCGTCGCAGTGAGGCTGTGCGCACAAAGCGATTTTGGCCGCACATTGAGCGCACGTGTTGCGAATCGATTGTCCACATCCAGAACATCGATAAATAAACAACCCCATACTCCTTTGCATCGAGGGCTACGGTTGGGCAATGCCGAATTACTTCACTGCCCCATTGCGCGATCGACCGATTCAACGCCTCACGCGATGTGTGTTCGGGCTGGTGCTGTTCGGAATTGGTGTTGGCATGCAAAAGCAAGGACACATGGGTCTTGCTCCGTGGGACGTATTCCATGACGGCTTAAGCAAACAAATTCACTGGCCGTTTGGACGCGCACTTATCCTCACGAGTTTTTTAGTGCTCTTCCTGTGGATCCCGCTTCGTCAAAAGCCAGGCATCGGCACGTTGCTGAACGCTGTCGAGATCGGCCTTGTTGCTGGCGTGGTCATTGACATCATTCCGCGCGCCGATGCATTGCCACTGCGCATTGCGCTCATGCTTGGCGGCATCGTGATATTAGGAATTGGTTCGGGCATGTACATCGGTGCCGGACTAGGACCAGGACCGCGAGACGGATTGTTCACCGGTCTTGCACAGCGCGGCATCAAAGTCAGCCGCGCACGCACCATCGTTGAAGTGTGCGTACTCGTTGTTGGATTTGCGCTTGGCGGATCAGTCGGAATTGGAACGCTGGTATTTGCGTTCGGCATCGGACCAATTGTTGCTCGCACGCTCCCATTGCTGCACCTTGAAGCACTCACACCGAGCACCCAAGATGAGCAATGGGGCGAATAGCGAATTAGTAGCGGTATGCCTCTGGCTTGAACGGGCCACTTGGCGCGATGCCAAGGTAGTCAGCCTGCTCGTCGGTCATTTTCGTAAGCACTGCACCAAGCGCGTCAAGGTGCAACGACGCAACCTTTTCGTCTAGGTGTTTTGGCAACACGTACACACCAAGTGGATAGTTGTCGAGATTGCCGAACAACTCCATCTGCGCAATGACTTGGTTTGAGAACGAGCAACTCATCACGAAGCTTGGGTGGCCTGTTGCGCAACCAAGGTTGACCAATCGTCCTTCTGCAAGCACGATCACAGCGTGTCCGTCCTTGAATGTCCAGAGGTCGGTTCCAGCCTTGAGTTCGTCGCGGACTGCGCCACTGCGTGCAAGACCAGCCATGTCGATTTCGTTATCAAAGTGGCCAATGTTGCACACAATTGCGTTGTGCTTCATGCGGGCCATGTCATCAACCGTGACGATTGCTTCGTTGCCAGTTGCAGTAACAAACACATCTGCAGTTGACACCATGTTTTCTAGCGTGTCGACCTGGTAGCCCTCCATCGCTGCCTGTAATGCATTGATTGGGTCAATTTCGGTGACGATCACTCGTGCGCCTTGTCCGCGAAGGCTTTGTGCACAACCCTTACCTACGTCGCCATATCCACACACCACCGCTGTTTTTCCTGCAAGCATCACATCTGTTGCGCGGTTAATTGCATCAATGAGTGAGTGACGACAGCCGTACAAGTTGTCAAACTTCGACTTGGTCACACTGTCGTTCACGTTGATGGCCGGGAACAACAATTCGCCCTTTTCTGCCATCTTGTACAAACGCTTTACACCCGTCGTGGTTTCTTCAGTGACGCCCTTAATTCCCTTTGCCATCACTGTCCACTTTTTCGGATGGGTCTTCAACGTGCGCTGAAGCAATCCGAGCACGATGGCCAACTCTGGGTTGGAAGCTGACGTTGGATCTGGAACGACGCCGGTTGCTTCATACTCAACACCCTTGTGCAACAACATGGTTGCGTCGCCACCGTCATCCAAGATCATGTTCGGTCCGTCGCCATCTGGCCACGTCATCATTTGGTCGGTTGCCCACCAGTACTCCTCGAGCGTTTCGCCCTTCCAAGCAAATACTGGAACACCGTTTGGTTCGTCTACAGAACCATTTGGACCAACGACAACTGCGGCTGCTGCATGATCTTGAGTTGAAAAGATGTTGCAACTTGCCCAACGCACTTCAGCGCCAAGCTCAATGAGCGTTTCAATTAATACTGCGGTCTGAATGGTCATGTGCAACGAACCAGAAATTCGGGCACCCTTCAGTGGCTTTGTTTTGCCAAATTCCTTGCGCAATGCACGAAGGCCTGGCATTTCATGCTCGGCTAGATGAATTTCCTTACGACCAAATGGTGCGAGGGAAAGATCGGCGACGCGCCAATCACGTCGTTGTGCAAATGAAGACATAGAAACTCCTTAAACGAAGGTGGGATGAATACTCTCCGCAACGATTCTTCGTTCGAGCTCTGTGTGCTCTGCGGCATCTACCGCGACGGATTCCTCGACCAACATTACAGGAATACCCTCACGCACCATGTATTTACGGTGCAGTCGTGGGTTATACAAAAATGCATCAGAGGAAAAGTAAAACAATGGACCTTTGTCTTCTGGGCAAGCCAGAATTTCAAGCAATTTTGAGTCGAGTGACATACGGCAAGACTAGGCGGTAATGACAGACAGCAACTCAGCGACATGCGTATCGCATTCGTCACGAGTGCTGGCTTCAAGATTCAAACGGAGCAACGGTTCTGTATTGCTTGGGCGAACGTTGAACCACCATGATCCACAATCCACGGTCAAGCCGTCCAAGTGATCTTGAGTGTGATCGGCGAAATCGCGACCAATTTGAGCAATCACTTTGCCAATGTCGGCAACCGTGGTATTGATTTCACCGCTTGAGGCATAGCGCTCGAGCGGTTTGCGGATTTCAGACAATTTGTTTCCTGTACGGCACATTTCGCCAAGAATTCCCATGCTGGCAATGAGCCCACTGTCTGCACGGTAGTTGTCTGCAAAGTAGTAGTGACCTGAATGCTCGCCGGCGAACACCGCGCCAGTTTCAGCCATGATCTGTTTCATGTAACTGTGACCATTTTTGGTACGGATTCCTTTACCACCGTGTTCAGCAATGATTTCGGGAACCGCGCGCGAACAAATGAGGTTGTACAAAATGGTTGCGCCAGGGTTCAGACGTAGGAATCGTGTTGCAAGTAGAGCAGTTGTCGTGCTTCCCGACATTCCCTGACCTAGTTCATCGACAAGAAACACGCGGTCGGCATCGCCATCAAAGGCAAGACCAACGTCGAAGCCTCCGGCCAACACACGCGCCATGAGGTCGCGCTGATTGGCCGTCTGCAATGGGTCTGCAGGGTGATTCGGGAACGTTCCGTCGAGTTCTCCGTACATCACCTCTAGTTCGAAATCAGCAAGTCGCTCAAAGACCGCAGGAACAACTAGCCCACCCATACCATTGGCTGTGTCGGCAACGATGCGCAACTTTCGCAACTTGTCACTAGCAATAAATTTCACAACATGATCGGCAAACTCGGACAGCATGTTGACATGGTTCAGTGTTCCTGCTGTGGCAGCGAATGCAGGCTCGCGACCGGCAAGCACTTCTGTGGCAAGCGCATGAATTTCACGCAGCCCATTATCAATACCAATTGAACGAGCGCCAGACAAGCAGCACTTAATTCCGTTGTACTGCGCCGGGTTGTGTGAGGCTGTAAACATCGCTCCAGGCGAATCAAGTTTTCCTGATGCGTAATACAACAGGTCGCTCGACGCGAGGCCCAAATTAGTAACACTTACGCCGTGTGCAAGCACTCCCCGCTGGAATGCGTCAACAAGTTCTGGCCCACTTGGGCGCATGTCATGAGCGATGACGATGTGAGGTGCATTGGCAAACTTGGCAAACGCAACGCCAATTGCATATGCAACATCAGCATCGAGCTGATCGGGCACTATGCCACGAATGTCATAAGCCTTAACAATTGCATTGAGATCCGGCACGGCTGTAGAGACTACTCGGCTAGTTGTTTGCTGCGGCGTCGGGTTACAACGATCCACGCGATGCCAGCGAACGACAACAGATAGGCCAGATAGTCGCGCATATTCCAACCAAAATGCATGCTCACATTGGTGCTCGTTGGAATGACCACCATCATGTTCGGTGCAACTCGGTATGGGCCTTTTGCGCCGTCCACCTTCCAGTTAGGGAAATAACTCACTCGTACCAAAACTGGCACTCCAATTTTGTCGACTGTAAATTTCACACTCTCTTCACCAATGTTCACATTGCTCACCACCACAGGCTCAAGCGGAACTGGAGCCAGCGCGGTAGCTGGCTTCACCACATCGACTCGCCGGTTATTGGAATTCGGCTCACCTTCACGCTTTGTCTCATCAACTGCAACGTCAACGCGTGGCCACTCGCTCGGACCGTTATCGGCAACAGGAGTTGTCCACGTCTCTGGATGTTGAAACCAGCTTGTTCCAATTTCCAGCCACCGTTCGCGAGGATTGCTGGACGAAATATTCGCCACTACTGGTTGCACGGTTAGCGGAGTAACCACATCGCTGTTTGCCACTCGATACACCACCCACGGACCAGATCGCGCAACTTCGGTGAGTCCTTCTTGTTGAGATGCTTGGGCAATGGCTTCTGGAGTAAAGCCCATGAAGTACTTCACTCCAAGTTCCTGCATGTACCGCACACCAAGTGCTGCATCGTTGTTGTCATATCGAAGCTCGCGCACTGGATTGCTGCTTTGCTTTGACATGGCCGCTGCAGTAATGAAGTGGTACGGAGTACTGCCCGCAGCTTCAAAGAACAAACCTTCCATCGAGCTGATGCAGCCATCTGTCCAATATGGAAGCAACATCAGGCCCATGGTGGTTCCGTACTTATTCAATTCCCCATTGTTTTCCCAAAGCGCCCGCCCGCAACCCTGCGTTGAATCTGCACCCAACTTTTTCATTGTTTGAACAACGCCGTAATACTCGCCGTACGCGTTCTTCCCTTCGTAACCCGTGAAGTTCCAACGCGCCCATCCATCGACGAATCCATCATTCGACGACTTCGTGCGCAGCGGTCCCCATACGTATTCGTATTTACCTGCAGAGTTCACGCGAGTTGAGCCAAACGGGAGCTCTTGGAAGCGGAACCCAATCGCAATAAGAACGAACAGCGCAAATCCAGTAAGGAGGGCGAGGTTAAAACTGAAACTGTCGCGAGGTTTTGCAATATCAAGCACGACTGGCACGCCTGATTCGCCTTGCGCAATTCGAGCAATGGACTTCACTCGCAAAGCAAAAGCAACGAGTTCATACAAGCCAATTACAAAGAGGAAATACCGCAGTAAATAAAAGAACGGCAGAATACGCGGATTCCACAACAGCCCAATCACAGGCAAACTATTGCGAGCAATAAACACTCCGGCCGCAAGCAACAACGTAAGCAAGGTCATCCACGTGCCTGCTTTATGTTTACGTCGAACAAGAGCTACTGCCCCAACGACTGCCAACGCGGTAAGTGAAATATCAAGCAACGTGTGGAGTGGGAAAAACATTTTCCAAAACGAATCTGTCACTCCGCTTGGCCGGGGCTCGTACTTCATGTCGGTCATGTAGGCATGGCTCGTCACAAATGGAATAACCCAAAACGATGACAGCAGAGCGGAAAGCGCAATGACTTTTGTACCAAACTGCAATGATTCCCGCTTGTTCCACACCACGAGCATGAGCGCTGCGCCGCCAAATACGAACAACAACACAATTCCATGACTTAACGCAGACAACGAAATGACAACGGCAGCAGAAACTCGGTGCTTTCCCGTGTCTAGGCCTTTTGCAAGTAACGCAAAGCCCAACATGGCAAGCGACAGCGCAATTGAGAACGAGAACTCTCCCGCCATCGTTGAGGCAATATTGCCCCCATAAATAGTGAAGCTTTCATCAAACAAAAAGATGGTTGCAGCAATGGCAAACAGTTCAGGAAGTGGATAAGCGAACTTTGCAAATCGACCAAACAACCAAGAAAAGTACGGAAGCGTCAATATGCCGATGACGGCGATGACCTTGATGGCAATGCCATACGGCAAGATCACATCTAACAGCACAATCATCAGTGCTGGCACCACCATGTAGAACCGGTAAATAGGAAGACCCGAATACCAGTCCATGCTCCAGCCCGACAGTTTAAAATTCGTCAGCAGATGGTCGCGCAGATACGCAGGCGCCCACACGTGCGCCCCCATGTCTCCACCTGTAGGAATGTTGTTGCGCAAAATCAAATTTGGGTGAAGTGCAAGTAACAAAAAGATTGTGGGGCCAGCAACTGCAATAATTGTTGACAGCTTCTTCCAATAAGCCATGTTCAACTCGAACCGATTGATCTTGATGTTGGCTACATCTTCAGTCTGCGCATCGAAATCGATTTCGTCGTGCGTCACTTCGGGTTCCACATCGCCAAGCCTAGGTGTACCGCAACTCGCTAGCGAGTCAGTGCCATAACAAATAATGCAGTTGCATTAAATGCAACATGCGTCACGATGGATAGCCCTAGACGCTTCGTTCGCGCAAAGCACACTCCCAGCACCAGCGCAAATGCAAAGAGTCCTGGGAATTCTGCAAGCTGCAAATGCACTGCCGCGAACCAAAAAGAAGCAATCAGCACTGAAATTCGTGCACCGTACGCAACACCCAAATTGTGCTGAATAAACCCGCGATACACGATCTCTTCTACGACCGGTGCGCACACAACGACGATGACGACGAGCAGCACTATCCATGCACCGTGCGCCGCGTCAAACAAATCGTTTGCTCGTTTCTCGACTGCTTCGCTGTTAAAGAGCGAAGGAAACAACCATCGGAATGGAAGCGTTACAACAACCACCAACAGCAATTGACTTGCGATCCCGAGTGGAACTCCCCAGAGATCTTTTGCCTGAAAGTTCAGCGAGAAATCTCTAGCAAAATTTCCAGACCCGCGACGTTTTGATGTCCACAGCAGGACCCCGATGAATGGGCCCCACAGCACCAGAGCAGAAACCGCGAGTACCCACGTTGGGACAACTTCTACTCCCGCATAACCAAGTGCAGTGATAACTACGGAACCACAAACATTGGCAACGAGATACGTCAATGACCACACCGCGAAAACGCGGAACGGTGAAGCGAGTTGAGGCTGCTCAGCCTGCAAGGCGATTTGGCACGATCAAGCGGAAACGATCGCGACGATCTTCCATTCTCCATCCGCCAGGAACCGTAAGGCGCCTACCGTGCTGCTCGCACAAGTCGTACGCATGTGGGTCACTATCTTGCGTGAGATCATCAATCCAGACCAATGCGCGACTGTATTGATAGGTCAGCGTCATCGACGCTTCTTCTTTGCACACAGGACGAGAACACTTACGAGTCACGTTGTAAAACCTAATTCTTATGGCATATAAAAAGGTGGATTTGCGCGCTGGCAAGGCACGACGAGACACCTTGCAACATCTGCCCGTAACATGACCCTGTGAGCAAACTCCCACCACCACCTCCACAGTCCAACAAGCGCAAGAACTCCCCACTTTCTTCAGGAAAGCCGGGCTCGTCAAAATCCGGTGCCAACAAGTCGGGCAAAGAGCGCTCGTCCATGCCGCGATGGGCAGTGTGGGTATTGATTGCCGTAGCAGCAGGTCTCATTGCTGGACCGCGCCTCTGGCCTGCATCCACTGCCACCAAAGTGACGTACACAGAATTTCTTGACCTTGTCCAGAGCGGCAAAGTCGACAGTGTCAAAATCAACAATTTGAGCAACACCATCAGCGGAAAAATGTCTGACGGCAGCGAGTTCACCACGACGGGAGCCGCTGCACTTTCCGATGCTGACGAGCAATTGCTGAAAGAAAAGGGTGTCGATTACGACTACTCAACTCCGCAAGGAAACTTCTTTACAAACTTGATTCCAATTCTGCTTCCGTTCTTCCTCATCATGGGATTCTTCATCTGGATGCAACGACGCGCCATGGGCCAAGCCGGAAATATCATGTCCATTGGCCGCAGCCGCGCAAAGAATTACAACGCCGACAAACCAAGCACCACTTTTGCTGACGTTGCCGGCTATGACGGCGTAAAGCAAGAGATCAAAGAAGTAGTCGACTTCCTTCGCATGCCAGAGCGCTTTAAGGAAATTGGCGCACGCGTACCAAAAGGTATTTTGCTGGTCGGTCCTCCGGGCACGGGCAAAACGTTGTTCGCTCGAGCAGTTGCTGGCGAAGCAGGCGTTGGCTTTCTTTCAGTAACTGGTTCCGACTTCATGGAGATGTTCGTAGGCGTTGGCGCAAGCCGCGTGCGCGATTTGTTCCAACAAGCAGCAAAAATGGGACGCGCAATTATTTTCATTGACGAAATTGATTCCATCGGTCGAAAGCGTGGAGCAGGACTTGGCGGTGGTCACGATGAGCGTGAGCAAACGCTCAATCAACTGCTTGCAGAGATGGACGGCTTCGAAGCAACAGAAGGCATCGTTGTCATGGCCGCAACGAACCGCCCGGACATTCTTGATGCTGCATTGCTCCGCCCGGGTCGTTTCGATCGTCAAATCGTTGTTCCATTGCCAGAGTCCGATGAACGCCTTGCCATTTTGAAGGTGCACTCGCAGGGCAAACGCATGGGCTCAGACATTGACCTTGACACCATGGCTAAAGCAACGCCTGGCATGAGCGGTGCAGACTTGGCAAACCTCGTCAACGAGGCTGCACTGTTTGCAGTACGTCGTGGCTCAACACATATTGAACGAATCGACTTTGAAAATGCTCGCGACCGAGTAGTACTTGGCGCGCGCCGTGAGAGCTTGATTCTTAATGCTGAAGAAAAGCGTGCAACTGCATACCACGAAGGCGGACATGCCGTGCTTGCAACAGTGCTTCCATACAGCGACCCGCTGCACAAGGTCACAATTTTGCCGCGAGGCATGGCACTTGGAGTCACCTGGTCACTTCCTGAAGAACGCCACACGTATTCACGCGAATATTTTGAAGACGTCATTTGCAAGGCAATGGGCGGACGCGTTGCAGAAATGATGGTGTTCGGTGCCCTCAATAGCGGAGCGGCAAACGACCTAGAACAAGCAACGAATATCGCTCGTCGTATGGTGCGCGAATGGGGCATGAGTGACGCCGTTGGTCCAATGGCATTTGCTGGACAGCAGCAAGTGTTCCTAGGCGAAGACCTCATGACTAGTGGTCGCGAATACAGTGACGAAATGGCTCGCAAGATTGACGATGAGATCAGTCGTATTCTTCGCGAACAAGAAACTCGTGCGCGCGTAACGCTTGAAAAGCACCGCCGCGGACTAGATCTTGTTGCACAATCTTTGCTCGAGCAAGAGACCATCGACGGTGCAATGGTTTCACGACTCATTCAGCAAGGACTTGGCGAACCAAGTCGCCAAACAACTACAAACAACTAGTTGCAATCCCCTTCGTGGGGGTCAGACAGTCCATCGCGCTCTCTTGCCAAAGCCGCCCAAATGTCGGTTGCGCTCGCTGGTCCAAGAAAACCTTTGCGCACTATTCCTTGACCATCCGCAATCAGCAGAGTTGGCACTGCATCGATTGCATATTTTTTATGCAGCTCGCGGTGCGATGTGTACTCACAAATCTCAACTGCCACCGACTGCGACTTGAGCACGACAGCCTTGCGCTCAATGTCTGCACACGTATTACAAGTCGACGAAGTAAACGCCAACACCAACCATTCCTTGTTGGATTCAGAAAAATCATTTCGATCAACCTGGGTTGGCATCGAGGGGTCGGCCTGCGTTGGTGCCAGAACTGTTCGCTTACCGAACAACTTGTTTAATGCAACAGCGATTACTAGTACAGCTGCAACAATCACCAAACGAATCATGAGCCGACTTCTGGAGAAGGAACGGTTGGAAGTGCAAGCACTGCGCTTCGGCCAGTGAGCTCATGACCACGCAACAGCATGCGCTGAACAACGACCGGAACAGTGGAGCGAACAACGATTTCACCATTTGGAATTCCATCTGGCACGGGGATCGAAACGAGGCCACTTGCTGGAAGAAGCACAGATTCCAGCCCAGCGATCGCCACTTCGCCTGCTGGCCCAATTTGCGAAACGGTAATCGTTCCGTCCACAGGCGTTGCATTCAAGACCAAGATCGCATCATCAGTTCCACTCGAGACGCCACTTGGTGCAACCCACACCGTTGACGTTGATCCCATTGGAGCACCCAACACAACCGAGGTTCCAACCGAATTGCCCACTCGCCTATTGATTACTTGCTCTACAACAATGCCTGGAGCTTCTGCGCCAGGATCCCCAATTGTCGAGACGATGATTCCATAACGACCAGTTGGCACATTTGGCAATGACCTCGTATCAAACAACGTGACCATTCCAGCTGGCGCAGTAAGACTCGCAGGTTCTATTTGTGCATCAGGATTAGCGCCATTAACAAACATCACGCTCAGAGTTGCATCACTACGTGTTGGATTCAGAATCACTAATTGCTCGGTACTCCCGTCCAATTTTTCACCATCTGCAAACCACCACTCAGAGCTCAGTCCACTCGCGCCTAGCGCCATGGTGTATCCCAACCGACCATCTCCCAAATAGTGCTGCGAGCGTCCGACGACCAACTTTCCGGCAGTGGCGTGTACTTCAACTGCGACCACCGGTTCATTACGCGCACCTTCATCCGCCATATTCAGCGCAATTACTGAGCGCGGAGGAATAACGAAGCCGTGCAAACGGCTTGGCTCACGAGTGGATTCCGTCGTAACAAAAGAAACATCGACAACCGTTGAGTCGCTATATGGATTCGTAAGCACAATGTGGTCCAAGCTGTCTGCGCCAGTAAATCCATCTGCAAAATACCAATCTGTGGCTGGTTCGTTTGCACACTGAGCAACCGAATTGCCCGCAGGATGATTAATGAACTGTTCGGCAGTGCCGACACCGCCGAGAATTTCCACGATCGTGCTGATAAACGACGACTCAATTCCTTCTTTCACATTTACTACAGCCTGCGACCGAGCAGCAACAGTCACTGCCGTTACTACCGGGGACACACCAACCCCAAGACGGGTCACTGTGGCATTGAAGTCGGCATCTGAAGGATTAGAAATAATGATTGATCCAGAAATTGTTCCGTCATTTCCAGGAACACCTGGGCAAAACCAACTTGTTGAGATGCGTTGATCCAAAGAAACAACTGGCATAACCGGCACTGGTGCGACAGCAGATTCAATCACTGCGGTGTCACGTTGGTTTATCAGCACCATGACACCAACAATCAACAGTGACAGCACAAATACCGCCAACTGACGAATGCTGAGATGCGTGCGGTTCTGAACGCTTGCTAGTCGCTGGTTTTCGTTCATTGATCGCCGCCTGTAGAAAACGAAAATGCAGGAGAGTCTTGATCGCCGATGACGATCACTTCACGTTTTCTTGCTATCGATAATCGACGTTTAATTCTTCCGATATCAAACACTGCAAGCATCACCAATAGCCAGAGCAACGATTGAACGAGGACAAAAAAGTATTGCGAAATTGGGGTGCTGTAGTGCAAAGTTGCCGAACCACCATCACTCACATCAAATGCAGTGGTTCCACCGAAGGCAATTCGAGGGAGCACATCCACACCCGCTACCTCTAGCCGTAGTCGATCGCTAAACGGCACTGCTAGGTACACCGTGGACGCACCAACTTCAGTAGGAACGCTTGAAACATCGTCAACGCGCGCGATCGGCATTGTTGATTGCAAAACAGATGACAGCAACACTTCATCGCCTGCCTGTTTGCTCAACGCAGAAGAGTTTTCATCTAGTACCGACAGCGATGGCACCCAGGCCATATTTTCATAAATCACCAAATCGCTAGCAAGATACACGCGCCGAAAATCAAGCTGTGTGGAAAGTGCGGCGAGCAGACCTTCAGGAAGTGGCAACGGTTTGTCAATTGTTGATTCCCCACCATCAATTTGAGGTATCACGACATACCGAATAGCGAGCGGCGCCAACAGTCGACCACCGCGCACGGTCTCGCGCCAGATAATGGCGTGAAGCGCGCTTTCCACATTGCTGCTGAGTCCATTCGGCTTGACCCACCGATCTCTCATGGTCAGCTCGCCGTCATCTGCAACAGCAAATGCAACTTCGTCGGTTACGCGCATGGCCGAGATCGGAAGAGCTTCACTTCGACCTACGTACACAACGTTGTAGTCGCCTTCTGGAGGATTGGCTTGTAACTGCGTGTACAAATCGGCGATTGCTGTTTTGGATTGATTCCATGATCCACCCACCGCCATAGAAACAGCCGGTAGTGCTCCAACAAATGACACAGCCACAGCAAACGAAACAATCGGTTTCCACCAGCGATATGCCAATGTCAGTTCATCATCGAAAACAAAACTCGCCAACGCACCAGCACCCAGCGCTATTCCACAAGCAACGATTGCCAACAATTGGCCGAGGCTTGGTGCGGCGATGTTCAGCACATTGGCATCAATGGCAACAATCAATACTCCGGTAAATACAACCAGAGACAGTGAGCGCGTTGCCCAGATGAACGTGGTCGACCGAGTCACCACAACGCTGACGAACACAGGTATGTACAGGCCCAGCGCAATGATTCCGAATCGCAGCAAGCCACCATCAAACCGAGCGAGTTGAACAAGACCCACTCGTTGCATTGACGCTGCTTGCACTCCAACGAAATGATCCATCCACTTCGAATCGGCAAATTGACTCACCCAAGGTGCATTGAGCACAAGTGCACCCACAACCATCGCAAGTACAACTCGTCCAATTGCAATGGCTTGACGCACGTTTACTCGAGCGATAATTCCGCCAATGGTCCATGCGATTGCAACCCAAACCACAACTGCAAGAAATGTTGGGACAAAAGCAAATACCACAGCAGCAAACAGCACCGCAGTTGCGAGCAGTTGAGTCTGTTTTGCTCCACGTAAACCCGACTCAGCCCGAACGAATAGTCGAAGCACCCAAGGAAGCGCCGCGTACACGAGCAGATCACTGAGACGACCTTTACTTAACGCAACATATGGCAGTGGAACTGCGACATACATCACCATTCCTATTGCACGAGCGCGAAGCGAAAAATACCCTGCTGGAACTTTCCACATCCCAAATGCACCAACAAACACTGATCCAACGATGAGCGCAGTTTGCAATGCCCCTGTGCGACCAAAGGAGATTGCTCCTGCAAGTGCCATCAGCACATACCCGCTTGGATTTGATCCGGCAGAACCAAATCCTCCTTGAGTCCACCCGCTCATGAACGAAGCGACTAACGCACGTGGTGACTCCGAAGCAGCACGCATCGGTAGAAATTCACCGATACGAGAAACTCCGTTCAGCACAAAGCTACGACTGCCCAACAATACGAATGCGGCTATCGCTAGAAAAATATTCGTCACAAATCGCTGATGCTTAACCGCGTCCTTGCGGTCTTTCTGCGCTAGCGATGCTTGCTGAATTCGCCTACTGCGACGGCGTATAAACGACGAAAACCTTGCACTACCGGAAACTTGTAAATCATGGATCTCGCTTGCTGAAACAAGACGCAATGGTCGCACCTCAGCCCTGCGACGAACGATGTACGGCAAGTCAATAATCACGGCAATCGAAGCTCGAAGCGATGCGAGAGCTGCAGTAAATCCCCCACCGAAAATTCCAGCAACAATTTGCACAACGGAGGCGACCAACATCTGCAGCATCACAAAAGGCAGTTGCAAACCGCCTGAAAGCGAAACCACAGTACGAACACGATTTCTTGCCTGTGCAGAAATTCGCTCCAAGTCGTTCGCTCGACTATCGATACCGTTTCTGTGACGCGCTTTTGCTGAAGGAACGATCAACACTCGTGCCCCACTCAAATGTGCACGCCAACATAGATCCAAGTCCTCACCGAAAAAATCAATCTGGCGATTGAACCCTCCAAGTTCCCGGAATAAGTCTGAACGAATGAGCAAGCATGCAGATGAAAGTGCGAACACGTCACGAACGCTGTCGTGCTGCTCCTGATCTTTTTCATTTTCGCCAATTAGCGGTTCCACTTCGCCAATGCGGTCAACGTTTAACCCAACACTTTGCAAAATGGTTGGGTCGTCCCACTCCACAAGTTTTGGACCAACAAGTCCGGCATTCGATCGATAGGTCTCTTCAATCAGTCGTTCAACTGCTTCTGGCTCTAACGCCACGTCGTCGTGCAATAAACAAAAGAATCCGCCTTCACCATCGACAAGACGGGCAACTTCATTGGACACCAACCCGAAACCAGGATTGCCTTCGATATGGCGAACCACAGCTTGTGGCAAAACCGAATGGATGAGCTCAGTAGGGTCGGAGATCAGCCCATCTTCGTCACCGCCATTGGCTCCAACCACAAGGAATAAGGTTTGTAATTGCGGGTACGTCTGGGCTGCAAGTGCCTGCAAGGAATCCACAAACCATGGGCCAGGTCGGTAGACCACCATGCTGGCAACAACGGGCGGCGCAACCTGCGACCTCTTTGGCGACCGAGCAACTTCGGCTGAAACGTCGGTATTCATCACGGCTCGTTCAGGCTAGTTGGCTACTTCCCAGCCCCCATTTCACCAATATTCACTACTGCTTGCAATAGTTAGCACTATGAGATACCCTTGTTAGCGCAAGGTGTACACGCCCCACAGCCAAAGGAACCCCATGAAAATTCCAAACGTTAAGTTCCCAACAATTCCAAGTCTCGACCTCACCAAGATTGATGCCCAGGCAGTGCTTAACCGCCTCCCTCACATCCCTGCTGATCGTGCATTAGAGATGGCAAAAGATGCTGCTTACACCACTGTTGGTTTTGGCGTTCTCGCCTTTCAGAAAACACAAGTTCGACGCCAAGAAGTGATGGCTGAAGTGCAGGCGAAACTTCCTGGTGTTGTGGAAGAAGCTGTTACTCAGGCCTCAGCCGCAATCACTAACCTACGAAGGCTTGTTACCAACAGAAAACCAACCACCGAACAGCACAGCTAGTTCGAAAATCGCCCTCCCTGAGGGCACCGCATCAGTTGGAATTGGATTATTCATCGCCGGTATTTCGGCGTATGTATTTTTCAAAATTGGACAACAGGCACTTGGGCAAGACGGCTTTAAGCCAATTGTTGCCATGTGGTTCATTGCCTTCGCTCTGATTCCTGGATTTTTTCTCCCAATTGAGCAAGAAGTAAGTAGAGCACTTTCGCACCGTCGCGCAATTGGCGAAGGTGGATTGCCAATCGTTAAACGCGTTTTACAAATTACTGTCATCATTTTCGTTGCACTGTGTGTTGTTGTCTTTGCGCTTTCTTCGCAGATCAATAGCAACCTGTTTGACGGAAATGGCGTAGTGACATGGTGTCTACTCCTATCTCTTGCGACGTATGCGCCGATGCATCTCGCGAGAGGGATTTGTTCAGGAAATGCACGGTTTGGTTCATACGGATTAATCATTGGACTCGACGGAGCAATTCGAGTACTCAGTTGCGCAGCGTTATGGATTGCTGGGGTAACCAACGTTGGTGCATACGCACTGACCATTGCGCTTTCACCAGTTGTCGGCGTCATTATTGCCGCGCTTTCAGGAAAGCTGAAAACCGAACCAGGCCCGCAAGCTTCGTGGGCAGAAGTAACCCCAAACCTTGGTTGGTTGCTTCTCGGTTCGCTGTTTGCTGCCGCACTGGTAAATGCTGGGCCAATCACCGTTGACATTCTTGGTCACGATGCGCCACCAGAACTCGTCACCCGATTCGGCAATGCAGTGATTTTTGCGCGCATTCCATTGTTCCTGTTTCAAGCAGTTCAAGCAGCACTGCTGCCCCGACTTGCCCGACTTGCTGCACAACGAAAACTTTCTGAATTTAAACGGGGATTACAGCAGCTGCTCATACTCGTGGCATCGGTAGGCGTTCTTGGAACTGCAGGCGCGTTTGCTCTTGGCCCGTGGGTGCTCAAACTTGTATACGACGGCGGAATTGATCGTCGAACTATGACTTTGCTTGCATTTTCCAGCGCGTTATACATGCTCGCACTCGCTATCGCTCAGGCTGTTATTGCATTGAGCGGTCATGCACGAGTTGCTGTTGGCTGGTGCGCAGGGTTTGTCGCGTTTGCTCTTGTTGCTTGGCTATCGAGCAATGACTTGTACCTGAGGGTGGAACTTGCTCTTGTTGCTAGTTCGCTGGTTTCGCTTGCAATATTCGTCGTTTCACTGACGCAAAAAATGTCTGGCAATGCAGTATTTGATGATGCTTCAATTATCGATGCGTTCGCTGAACGTCCACTCGACTAACTATTTGCTGAGACGTCGAGTCTCATATTCAAGGTCATGCTCAACCATCATGCTTACGAGTTGCTCAAAATTCACTTCTGGTTGCCAGCCCAGCTTGGCCTTTGCCTTCGCTGGGTCTCCGATGAGCAAATCCACTTCTGCAGGACGCAGGAACTTTGGGTCGTGCCGGACGTAAGGGCGCCAATCACCCAATCCGACTTTGTCGAATGCCAGCGTGAGGAATTCTTCAACTGAGTGGGTTCCACCAGTTGCAATTACATAGTCATCTGGTTCATCTTGTTGCAACATCAACCACATTGCTTTCACATAGTCGCCCGCATAACCCCAGTCGCGTTTTGCATCGGTGTTGCCAAGCACGAGTTCTTTGTCTACGCCTAGCTTGATGCGTGCTGCAGTATTAGTGATCTTTCGAGTAACGAATTCCAAGCCACGACGTGGCCCTTCATGATTAAACAAAATTCCTGAACACGCATAGAGGCCGTAGCTCTCTCGATAGTTCATGGTGATGTTGTGACCGAACACTTTTGCAACGCCATAGGGCGAACGTGGATGGAATGGAGTCATCTCCGTTTGCGGCACTTCACGCACCTTGCCAAACATTTCC
>Ga0209086_10001813_pt1 | contig 17166 bp, 8 predicted proteins | sample M_130207_XF_Meta_FD_187312 | JGI IMG/M metagenome (GOLD analysis project Ga0209086, IMG submission 187312) | Freshwater microbial communities from Lake Montjoie, Canada to study carbon cycling - M_130207_XF_MetaG (SPAdes) (version 2) | ecosystem: Environmental > Aquatic > Freshwater > Lake... | reverse complement strand
TCGTCAAGGATCAGTGAGTTGGAGTTTGCCAGCCGCCTCTCCATGTTTCTGTGGTCCAGTATTCCTGACGACGAACTGCTGAAACTCGCGGAGCAGGGAAAGCTTCGAGAGCCAGAGGTTCTGTCCGCACAAATCAAACGCCTGATGGCAGACCCGCGTTCAAGGCGATTCTCTCAGAACTTTGTTGAGCAATGGCTGGGGCTGGAGAGGATGAATAGCGTCACTCATATCAATGCTGACGACCCATTGCGGGGAGCGATGCTGGAAGAGCCGGTCGCCTTCTTTGAGGAAGTCCTGAAGAACAACCGCAGCGTCATGGACTTCCTCCATTCCGATTACGCCGTGGTCAACGAACGACTCGCGGCTCACTATCGGATTCCCAAGGTTTACGGCCCTCATTTCCGCAGCGTGCCAATCTCCCCTCAAACAAATCGAGGCGGCCTGTTAACGAGCGCAGCGATCATGACCATGAACTCCGACGGCACGGATTCGCATCCACTCAAGCGAGGCGTCTGGATGTTGAAACGCATCCTCGACGATCCGCCGCCACCGCCACCGCCGAATGTCCCGGAAGTCGATCTGACCGACCCGGAAATTCTGAAGATGACTTTGAAGGAGCGGATCGCCAATCACCGGAACAAGGCGGCCTGTGTGTCGTGTCACTCCAAGATCGACCCGTGGGGAATCGCGTTTGAGAACTACGACGCGCTCGGAGCCTACCGGACTCACATCAAGAACCAGCCGGTCGATGCGACTTCAGAACTGTTCAATCGGCAGACGCTGGCGGGGGTCGATGGGCTGAAGCGATATCTGCTCACGGACCGACAAGATCAATTTGCCCGAGCGATAGTGCATAAGCTGACGGCTTACGCCCTTGGCAGACCGCTTTCTTTTGGTGATCGTGCCGACATCGACAGCTTGGCCGCTCAGTTCCGACGACGGAATGATGGCCTGGGCGACCTGATCCACCTGATCATCGGCAGTAACCTCTTCAACTCGAAGTAAGTCTCAGGAACAGACGATGGATAACAAATCCGTGTTGCTCAGTCGTAGAACGTTTCTTCGCGGTACCGGTGTGGCGCTGGCTTTGCCGTGGTTGGAAACGTTCGCAGCGGGCAGCCCAAACTCGGACGAGACTCCGAAACGGTTCCTCAGTGTCTATCACCCTGATGGCGTGGGTTTGCCGCTCAAGTCCGATCCGGCGTGGAAGGATTGGAGCTGGTTCCCTCGTGGCGGCGAACAGGACTTCGAATTGACCAAAGTGCTCGATGTGCTCGAGCCACTGCGGAGTGACATCACGATTTATTCCGGGCTGTCACATCCTGCCGCGAGACGGGTTCACGGCCATTCCAATGCCGATCAGTATTTGACGGGTGCGTCCATCGGTGGTGAGGGCCCGTATCAGAACACAATCTCGTTGGATCAAGTCTACGCGGAGCACGCCGGCGACTTCACTCGGCATTCTTCGCTGGTTATGTCAACCAATGGCGGCGTCGGCGGCCCTCGCGGTGCCCAGACTCAGTCCTTCAATCGTGAAGGACGCCCGATTCCGGCGATGAACAAGCCCAAAGACATCTTCGACCTGCTGTTCGTGACCAGCGGCAAAGACGCGGCCGCAAAACTGGCGCGAAGCAAGAGTGCCCTCGATCTGCTGATTGAGAATACTCGGTCGCTGAATCGCCAACTTTCCAAGCGTGACCAAGAGACGCTCAAGCAATACCTGGACGCCGTGCGCGATACGGAGCTGAAGCTGGCGAAGGCTCAACGGTGGATTGATGCTCCGATCCCTCAGGTTGATACCAGCAACCTGCATCTGGATGCCGAGCCCAAAGAAGCCCGCCTCTACTTCAAGACCATGTATGAATTGATCTTTCTCGCCTTCCTGAGCGATTCGACTCGCGTCGCGACGTTTCAATTGGGTCGAGAAAACGGCGAAGGCCCACACGACCTGCTGTCACTCGCCGTTGGTCTTGGCGGTGCTCATGGCCTGACTCACGAAGTCAAGAAGCCCGACGGCTGGAAGAACCTTGGCACCTACAATCGCTATCAAGCTGAGGAATTTGGTCGTTTCGCGCTGAGGCTGAGGGAGACTCCAGAGCCAACCGGCAAAGGCAGTCTGCTGGACAACACGCTGGCCATGCACGGTTCGGCTTCCAGCAGTTTCCACCTCTCACGCAACTATCCGATCATTTCCGCCGGTGGTAAGAACCTCGGCTTCACCAACGGCCGGTATCTCAAGTTCGGCAAAGGAAACGAAGACAATCAGGCCGGAGCGGGAATCGATACGGATGCCGGCTGGCAAGGCAAGCAGGAAGTGGAAGAACTCCCTCTTTCAAAACTCTTTGTCACCATCTTGCAACGACTCGGCGTCGAGACCGATTCGTTCGGCGGGCACACCGGATCGTTGAGTCGGGTTTAATTCGGATATCAAACGATGCTCGTCGGCAAGTGGCATCTGGGGATCGGCAGTCCGCCATTGAAGAGCGGCTTCGATCACTTCTATGGCTTCCTCGACCCGGAGGTCGATTACTACCCGCACACGAGCCGACGCGGCGATGTCGATTGGCAACGCAACGGAGCCGATTCGCGAAGAGGGCTACTCGACACCTCCACTTGCCGACGAAGCCGTGCATTTGATCGAAGACTCGTCATTTCACGTCAGTCGTTCCAGACCAACACTTCCGAGACGCCGCTGCGGGATTGGCCGCGATGCGTAAAGACGATGCGGGCTTTCGATGACTTCACCGGATCAAAGCGAGCTGCGTTCCATTGGCTACCAAGCGGCTGCTCGGGGGAGTTCACGGCGTTGCCGACATCGCGCCACTCGGTTCCGGTCCAATGTTGGATGACATACGAGGTCGGAGGCTGCACGCCGCCTCGGTCGTCGTAGACGGCCAGTTCGACTCGGCGGAATTCGACCTCTCGGCCGAATTCGATCTCCAGCCAATCAGTGTCCGACTTGGATTCGTAGCTGGTCCAGCGATTCATCGGCGAGGGCAGAAACACCGTCTTGCCGTCGATGGCACTCGCCGGCTTGCCTCCGAAGCGGTCGGTGAATGAGGCCGAGGCCTTGGGGAAGCCGTCCGGTTTCGGGTTGTAGGCCAGGTTGCCAACGGGAGGCGGAGCCGGCTCCAGCGGCAAAGGAACGTCGCCCCAAGCTTCGATCTCAGAGAGGCCGGACTTTCCATCGGGGCGATGATGCAGGATGACTCGCAACTTTGTGACTTCGATCGGATCGAATTTCACGACGTTGGCGCGGTGACCTTGTGGCTTGTCGAGCATCGCGCTCTGCAATTTGATCAGTCGCCACTCGTTGTCGATCCACGCTTCGAGTTCGATCCGCTGCGCAGCACGGACGGCCGAGTCCTTTTCGACGCTGTCATCGAGCGGATAAAGCTTCATCGTGTGAATCGTTCGTTTCATGCCGAAGTCGACGACGACCCAATCTCGCTCATTCGGCGAACCTTCGCACGTCCAGCGATTCGGTGGATGCGGGGCGTACCAGTAGTTGCCGTCATTCAACTTGCTGATCGATGTCTTGGGCGACGAGTACGACGCGGTCAGTCGCGGAAAGTACGTGCCGTCGTTGTTGACGATGAAGTTTGTGGGCACCGGCGGATTGTCCCCCTTCGCTCCGCGAATGGACGTTCTTTCGCGGAGCGAAAGACGACTCTCCGGCATTACGGCCCCGTCCTTGATGGCGATCCGTTCGAGCTTTGCCGATGTCCCAGCCTTTCGGCCATCCACGAGCACATGCAGACCCGCGCCGAGTTTGTATCGCTCGCCGGTCTTGTCCCAAATGACGCTGACTCGGTGACCGCGATACGGGACATCGTCGAGAGCGAAGTAATCCCAATCCGCCGGCGCGAGCGGGTTCACTTCGAGCGTTTCATCATCGCGCGGAGTCAGCCCGACCAGTCCCGTGATGACGAGATCGCAGAATCCTGAATGGAAATAGTGCTCGGAGTGGTTGTAGCCGTCGTGTCCTTCAAACGAACCGGTGTCGGGATGCAGCGCCTCGGCGAGATACGGTTTGCCGTTCTTGCGATGCGAGCGAGCGTAGATTTGCAGCAGCTTGACGTAGTCGGCTTTCGTAGCGGCGGCACTCCGTGACGTCGAATCCGAGTCACGGAGTGAGTCGGATTCGACCCGCTGCACGACGTTCGTCAGCGCCTTGAGCGTTTGGGTCGTCGCATACGGCCACGACTGACCGCTCCACCAACAACACGAGTTCTTCAGCAAGAACATCGGATCATTGCGTTCGACCGTCGATGGTCCGAAGTCGGAGTAGAAGCCATCGCGATCCCTCAGCTTCGACCAGGCCGCTTCGTACTTCTTATCGCGATCGAGCATGTTGAATTGCCAGGGCACATAGCCGATCAACTCGCGTCCGTGTGAATCTCCCGCGAACTGGCCGTCTTCGTAGGTCTTCGTCAAAGCCTTGATCTTGTGGCCGTCGCGTTCTTCGTCGTTCTTGTAGACCGGGAAGAAGAACTGCCGTTTATCGTCCCACAGTAATTTCAGCATCGTCGTCTTGAGCGACTCGGCCCTCTTTTCGAAACGCTCGCCGATGTCGTCCTTCCCCGCCAGCCGCGCAAGCTTGGCGATTGCGACCGCATCCGCCCACATGTACGCGTTGAACGACGGGCGGTAACTCGGAGCACCGCGCAGGATGTCCTTGGTCTGGCGGCTGTTGATGTTGAACTCCATGCCGTCGTCGTGACCGGTCTGCCAGAACAGCCCGACTTCCGGAACGAAGTGCCGTTGCTCCCAGCCTTCGTAGTTCTGGACGAGATCCGGCAGCAGGTCGATCGCGAACGCATCGTCCCGATGGACTTGATTCACGGCCCACGCGGAATCCGCCAGCCACGTCGAATAGTTTCTCGGCTGAGCACCCGGCGTGCGGAACCAGTACCGCAAATAATCGCGAGCAATTCGCGGCTGCCGCAGCCACCGAGCTTCATAAAGCTGATGCCCCGCCGGACAACTGATCGCTCCGTAAGCCCCCGACCAAAACGGCCGATCGATGAACTCGGTGAACGAGTAGCCGCTGTTCGGCGAGCCGTAAGTCAGATGCTTCGTCAGCAGTTCCCAGCGGTAGTAATACGTCGTCGTGATGTCCGCATCAGGACACTCGAAGAACGGAATCTGCTCGGCATACCAATCCCAATCGCGGTTGTCCCAGAAGGTCTGGGCCTCAAGCTGCTGCTGCTTGTCGAGCACCTGCGCCGACGTCTCACGAGAGGCCAGCGCCGTATTCACGAGAAAGATCGCAAACACAAGTCGAGTCAATGTCATGGTGGTTCTCAAACAAAGTGGATTAGCGATGTGGTTCGGCCAAGCTGGCTTCCACATGAGTCATCCTTCCGACAGATCATTGGGCACATCGAATTCGGGCAGTGGCTTCAACTCTCATCAACTCGCGACTGCGTTCCAGCTCACCGGAGTCCAGAAGCCGGTCTGCCAGCGGTCTTGGGTTTGGTACTCGCGGACGAGCAGTTTGCCGCCGCACGACTCGACGTAGAAAAACGCCTGGGCGTCGCTGGCGAAGTGGCTGGCGTTGTCGGTGTTGAAGACACTAATGCCGGCGTTGTCCTTCATTTCGTACGATTTCCCTGAGTTGACGCCGGCGCGATGCTGCGAAGCTCGGGATGATCCGTCGCCGCTTCGATCGACTTGATCGCGGCATCGACGGCGTTGACTCGGCGGTCGTTGAGTTGGCCTTTGGGGAAGTCGCCGCGATCGCATTGGGCGTTCAATTCCGTGATGAGCGTTCGCAACTCCGGGATCGCGTCCTTCGCGGCGGTGCCGTACTTCGCGATCTCTTTCATGATCTCGCCGGTGCGACTCTCGCTGCCGTGTCCGCCTTGCGTCTTCGCGAACACGATTCCCAGTTCGATGCCCTCTTTGAAGTTGTATTTGGTCAACGCCTTGAAGCCTCCCATGCGGATCTCGTTGCCGAACATCGTATCGGCGGGGCTGGGCGTTTTGACGGCGGCGTAGATGTCCGGAGCCAACGCCTGCACGTCATCGACGCTCAGCTTGTTCTCGAAGAAGCCGCGCAGCGTCGCGCGGGCCATGCCGTCCGCGTTCGAGGCGATCGCGCGAATCGCCGGGTAAAGCAACTCGCCATCGACTCCCTTCAGCGAGTCCGTCAGCGGGCTCGAAAACAGCGCGGCCGCGAGCTGCCCGTGAGTCAGTTGAACCGGGTCGGCCCAGTTGATCGGCTGCCACGATTCTCTCGTCTTGGCGACAGCCTTGAGGATGTCAGTCAGCGCGGGCTTCGCATCGGCTCCGTATTTGCGAATGCCCTGCGCCGCCTTGAAGCGGAGCCAACGGTCCTCGTCCGAGAGCATTCGAATCAAGACCGGCAGCGCCTCGGGCGACCGCATGTTGGCGAGCGTCTCGCAGGCTCCCTGGCGACGATGCTTGTCCGGCCCATCGGTTAGTTTGAGCAGCTCGGGGATCATCGTCTTCGTATTGGGGCGAGAGGCAATCTCTTCCGCCGCCCAGCCGCGCACGATCGGCGACCAATCGCCGAGTGCCTCCATCAGTTCGGGCAATGTTTTCGTCTTGCGATCGGTATCGAAGCGCCCTGATGTCACGGCCGCCGCGATTTCGGGCGAGATCAGCTTCAACTTCGGATTCGCATCCTTGCCCGTCAGCAGCAATTTCCTCAGCGGCAACGAGAACGTCAGCACGTAAATCGCATTGGGGCTCAGGCCGTAATAGCTGCTCTTGCCGTAGTAGGTGTTGTCCTCGGTCTTGCCCGGTCCGTATTGCTCGCCACCGTCATAGGTGAAAGAGCCATCGCTGCGACGCACGAGATCCAGATGCCATGACGATTCCTTGAAGAACGCCGCCGCCGCATCCGGCCCACCGACGTTCGCTCCGAGCGTTCCCCACAGGTAGCTGAAGCCTTGCCCGGTGTGGCCACACTCACGACTGCGATAGCTCGCGACGGTCATCTTCGCGAAGAACTGAGCCTCGCTGAATTTGTTGTCTTGCAGGCCAAACAGCACGGCGCTCATCGCGCTCTTGCCGTTGTTGTCGTGAAAGGGCCAAGGCTCGTGCTCGCCGTAGGGGATCGTCCCCTTGTCGACGAAGTACCCGAAGAATTTTGACGCCCGCTCGATAGCTGGATCGACTTCTTCATCCAGCACGCCGCACTTCTTGCCGAAGATGATCGCCAGATTGGCCGGCAGTCCCGCTTGATTCACCGGGCCATACGGCGGGATCGAACCATGCAGTTTTCCGTCGGGCGTGCGGTCCGCGAAGCCGTGTCCGTAAGTCCCATACATGCTCTGCCCGCGAGCCAACGACACCGTGATGGCATTGATCGCTGGCAGCACCTGTGAGTCGCCCGTCGCGAGGTAGTACTCGCACAAGAAGAGCCCGCGATAGCCGCTCTCCCACGTGCCCATCCCGACGCGTTCCGACTTGAGAGCGTTGGTCGCGATCTCCTGAGCCAGCTTGTTCAAACGAGGTCGATACTCGTCATTGCCCGTCGCCAGCAGCGCGAGCCCGTTGATCGCCCCATGCCAGTTCGCAGGCAGCGATTCCTTCGCGAGCGCGACGCACGCCTCATCAAAAATCTTCGTCGACTTCGGACAGTCATAAGGAGCGGTCGCCGAGTACGTCCCCAGCACTCGCAGCTTGAGCTGCACGACTTCCGTCTCCCCCACACGCCAGCGAGTCAGCTTGAGAATGCCGCCATTCGATTCCTTCTCGGCAACTTGAATCGCTGCGGCAAAGCTCTTGCGGGCATCGTCCTGAAACGGCTGCCCGCCGACTCCGAGGATCACGTCATCGACTTGAAACACGCCATCGGCCGGCGAATTCGCTCCGACATGCGTCACCAGAATCTGCCGACTCGCCGCCGTCGTCCGACCTTGCAGCCCATCGAAGTGCGTCGCCGGTTTCGTGTGAATCCAACCGCGCAACCCGGTCGCACCGAGGTTGTAAGTCAGCTCGCGATCGACCGAGCGATCTTGCCTGAGGTCCGGCGGAGTCTTGCTCGGCTCCGCGGCGACACACAGGTTACTGACGACAATCACCGCAAACACGCTGCGGAGTATCAAGCGATAAATAGTAAACGAGTCAATCTTCATGAGCGGTTCAACGATCCTTGAGTTGTGAAAGGCCATTTCTGTTGGACTTCGCCAGTCTTGTGAGCGGCAAGACGCTAGCCGCCGTTCAGTTGAAAATTACCGGCGGCTAGCGCCTTGCTGCTCACTTCACATTTCCTTCAACAGGAACGGCGGAGAACCGTGTGTTGAGCGAAGCACTCGCACTGAACGCGACCTCGCGAATCAGTGATCGCAGTTTGAAGTCGTCTTTCGCCGTCTTGCTGACGATCGTGTCGATCGTGATCGAGTCGGCGGGGACGAGTTCTCTGGCTAACGCGAACCGCAGCAGGTGAGCGGTGAAGGCTCGGGCGAAACGTGGGTTCTCCTTCACCAACGAGGCTTTGAAACCGACGACGCCGTTGAACGGATGTTTTCTCAGCAGAGTTCCGCTGGCATCGACCGCTTTGCCGTTTTCGTATTTGTCGCGCCAGCGGCCCGTGATGTCGAAATTCTCCATCGCGAAGCCCAACGGGTCGATGCGCGAGTGACAGCTCGCGCACGACGGGTTCTTGCGGTGCGCGGCGAATGTCTCGCGGATCGTCAGGTCTTTGGCGGAGTCGTCCTCGTTCAGCGGAGGAATGTCGTTGGGAGGCGGCGGGGGCGGATCATTGAAGATCACTTCGATGATCCACGCGCCGCGGGCGATGGGATGCGTCCGCTTGGGGCCGGAGTTCATGCTCAACATGGCGGCGTTCGTGATGATGCCGCCGTAGCGCGGGTCCGATGCCGCCACGCGCTCGAAGGTCGGAGAACGCATCTTCGCTCTCAGTTCGTCCTCGAATCGGCGCTGCGTCTCTAGTTGCACCTTCTCCGGCTCCTGGTTCGGTGGAACCTGTTTCAGGTTGGCTCTGGATTGATCGAGCGACTTGCTCAACGCGGCTCGTTTTTCTTTTTGTTCGGACGTCATGGCCAGCAACAGATCTTCGTCCGAAACGAACAGATTGTTGCCGCTGGACGACGCGGCCACTTCTTCGGCGGTCAAAGCGCGGTCATACAAGCGAGCCTTATCGATGCTCACCGTTAGAAACTTGCCGCCACCGGGCGGAGTATGACGCAGCCCAAAGAGCACCGCGCTTTGCTCCTTCGGAAACGTCGCTGCTCCTTTGCGAAACGGTTTGCCGTAGGGCTTGCCATCGCGGTACAGCGTCGTCGTGCCGTCGTCTGTGTAGACCATGACGAGATGCAATAACTCGCCGACCCTCGTCTCGGGTGTGGATTCGGGGAAGTCCTCAGTGCGAACGAATCCATTGCTGCCGGAGATCCAGTGTCGCGGTTGTCGTTCGCCGATCACGATCGTGTCGAAGAAATCGCCGGGGCCTTGAATGCCCATCACTCCGCCGCCGCGTTGATCGAGATTGTGGACCTGGCACCAGACCTCCAGGCTTTTGGCCTTCAGCTCGATCGGCAAACCTGGGCTTTGCAGGTAAGCCTGATCGAGGACCGCCATGCCATCTTTGAACTCGATCTTGCCATGAGCCGTCAGGTCGAGAGAGCCAATCGACTCTTTCAAGTCGCCATTGAATTCCCAGGCCGCGAACGGCTTCAGGTCCACCGGCTTCTTTTCGCGGGACTCGTTCTTACGATCGGCCAACAGCTTTGTCTTCACGGGTTCAATGAGCGCGTCGAGGTCCGACTGCGCGGACTTGATCGCGACTTCCAACTGCCGGCGTTGCTCGTCGTTTCGCCGGTTGTCTTCCGCGATCTTCTGGAGGTCCACCGGCGGCGGCTTCATCTCGGACGTGTACCACGTTTTCAAGAAGTCGCTTTGATAGCTGAACTGCGGCGCGATGAGATCCACGATCGGCCGGTCTTCGACGAACACGGTGTCGAACAGCAGCAGCGGTTCAAGCAGCATCTGCAAGCCGGCCGGGTTGTCCTGGTCGAGCTTGAAGTACTTGTTGATCTGCGGATCGGGAGTCGCCGCGAGCACGTTCTCCAACTGCAACCACTGGGAAGGAAACGTATCCAAGAAGCGTTCGATCTTGGGGTCGGCGAACATCCGTTCGATCGTCCGGTTCAACACGTCGGGCTGGGCGAGTTCACCGCTCTCGGCCAGTCGCAACAACTCCTGATCGGGACAACTTCCCCAGAGAAACAACGACAGGTTCGATGCCAGTTCGAACGGCGCGTCTCGGACATCCGTCGCGCCGGCTCGATACAGAAACAGCGGCGAGGACAGCACGGCCGAAGCCACCTTCTTCATGCTGTCCGTGAACGACAGCCCTTGCGTCATCTTCGCAGTCGCGTAGGCCGTGTAGCGATCGAGCGTCTCGGGTTCGATCCGGCCGCGAAAGGCGATCGTCAGAAACGGCTCCAACCGGCGTTTCACTTCGGCTTGCGCGTCGATCTCGTCGGCAGGTTGCCGAAAGAAGTCATTCCAGATCCCGACAGTCTGCTCGTTGAAATCCGGGCTTTCGACGATCGACACGCTGAGCCGCAGGAACGCATCCAGCAGCAGCGGCGACAACGTCAACTGATTCGCTTGATTGTCGAATCCGTGCTCGGCTCGCAGATCCTTCGGAAACGCTTTGACATCGCGCAAACCGGCCGTGGGATTCAGAGCCAGCGACGCCACGCGCACCTTGTTCGGCATTTTTCTGGATGCGGGTGGCAGGTAGTTATCCTGCCGGGTCATCAGCTTTTCTGGCAGCTCGAAGACGTCGAGCTTCAACTGGAACAGATCGCGCACCGAGTTGTTGTATTGAAACCGATTCAGCCGGCGGATCTGAGACGGCTCTCGCTCCTTGCCGGTCGTCGCATCGCGCAGCATCGTCTTCAACGTAACCAGCAACCGCGTGCGAGTCTTCTCATCCAACTGCGGCTCGTCTTCCGGCGGCATGTCGTTGGCATCAACGGCGTCGATCATCTTGTTGATGAGCGCCGGCTGTGCGAGGAACTGAGCCGCCATCGTGATCGGCTGGAAATTGACCTCGCCGTTGACCTTCTCGCCGCCGTGGCATTTGAGGCAATGCTTCGCCACCAGCGGATTCAGGAAGCCGGCGACATCATCGGCTCGACATTCGGTCGCGATACCGCCGAGCAGGAAAAGGAGCAGCAAGGTCATGTAATTCGTAGGTCGTTCTGGCACGCGAATTCACCTGTTGTTTACGTTGTCCTGTGAGCGGCAAGGCGCTAGCCGCCGGTTGGGTTTGATTCGTTCGGAACCGGCGGCTAGCGCCTTGCCGCTCACTTCATTACGTCCAAAGATCGGAAACGACGCCCGTGCTGTCGGCGTAGGATTCGATCTCCAAGCCCATCAACTGCGCGACCGTCAGCCACAGGTTCGAGTTCAGCGTGCCGCTCTTCATTTTGATGTGGCGCCCCTGCTTGATCCGGCCTTGAGCTTTCCCGGCGACGATCATGGGCAGATCGTAAAACTGGTGAGTCGCACCATCGCCCAAGCCCGCGCCGTAGGTGATCAGCGAGTTGTCCAACATCGTGCTGCCGTCGGACTCCTTGAGCTCCTTCATCCTCCGCAGCAGGTAGGCATATTGCTGCATATGGAAGAGGTCGATCTTCTGCACGTCTTTGTAACCGTCCCCCTTCTGGTTGTGAGTCATGTTGTGGTGTTGTACCGGCTTGTCGAAGACCCCTTCGTACATGAGCGTCGCATCCCAACGCTCGGGGCCGATCATGAACGTGCTGACGTTCGTGATTCCCATTTGGAAGGCCAGCAGCATGAGGTCGATCTGCAAGCGGATGTATTCGCCGCGCGGTAGGACTTCGTTCTTGGGAATCTTCACGTCCACGCTGGCCAGCAGCTTGCTCATCTTTTCGATGCGGACTTCGATGTCGCGAATCATTTCCATGAAGCGGACCATCGTTTCCCGGTCATCGCGAGCCAGCTTCCGCGAGAGTGTCTTCGCGTCCGCCAGCACGAGGTCCGTGACATCGGCGACATGCTTCCGGTAACTGTCGCGCAGGAACAGCCGGTCGTAGAGTTTTTGGGGATCGCGAATCGACGGGGCGATCTTGTCCGGGCCGTACCAGGAAATGTTGTCGAACTCGATCGGCTCCTTCCCGGCCGTGAAGCCGTTGCAACTGATCTCCAGCGTATTGAAGATCGTCGCACGACCGACGGCATCGCCGATCACCTGGTCCAGAGTTCGCCCATTGGGATGCGTGATTCCTTTCGCCGTGGCTTGCACGGGCGACAGGCTCGTCAAATAGCACGACGCGCCTTGAGCATGCACGTCCTGGCCATTCTTGTAAGTTCGCTCCAGTCCCGTGATCAGCGTGACGTCGTCAGCGTGCTCGGCCAGTGGCTGTATGGTCGAGGTCAGCTCCAGCGGAGAGATACCCGGCAAGTTGGCGATGCGCTGCTGCTCCTTCGTCTTGTCCGCATCGAACCCGCCGATGAAACCCGGCAGTTCGGCGTTCTCTTCGCCGGGGAAGAAACACCGGCGAACGATCCCGTTCGGGATGTACATGATCACGAGCTTCTTGCTCGGCGTGGCCGCGATCGCGGTCTTGTCATTCCCAATCGCCAGCGAGTGCAGGAACGGCAACGCCAGCATCGCCCCATTGGCTTTCAGAAACTGTCGTCGGGAAAGGTTCATCGGAGTTCCTCGCCTACTGGGGTTGCTTCAGGAGTTCGAGCATCGCATCGCCCATCGCTTTGCCAATCCGATTGAACCAGATCGCGCTGCCGTAGTAGTGGTAGGGGCGGTCGCTGCCGGTGTGAACCCACTCCGGCTCCTTTTGCCAATTCGGGAACATGGCCTCGGCGGCCTTGTCTACCAACACGTCGACGGGAAACGCCTTCACGTTGCCTTTGAACTCCGGCACTTCGTTCATCGACAGTTGGGCCTCGCGGATTGTCAGCATTCCACCAGTCGCTGGCTTCGATCCGTTCTGCCCCAGCGCGCCAATCACGAACGGCAAGTTGGGAGCGTTGAGATCCTTGCGAACATCCTTGACGAAGTGCTGCATGTTGGACGCGTATTCGTCCTGAGCGCCGAACATGTCATTAAAACCTTGAAACCAAACGAATCCCGTCAGTTCCAGCGACTTCCCTTCGAGTTCAGGAAACAGCTTGGCGTAGTTTTCCTGCGCGTCCTTCACTTCCGACAGCATGTTGCGATACGACGAGCCGTAATCCTTCTTGATCTCCTCGATCGTCGGCAGCGGCGTGTTCTTGTTGTTCTTCTCGTTGTCTTGTGTGACTCGCTTCTGAGCCTCGTCGAGATCCTTCTGCAACAGCGCCTCAGGGAGTCCTGCCGACGGCGAACGGAAGAGTTTGTAGAGCGAGTGCCCACCCCACGCCGCCTTGATCAAGAGGACCGGTTGATCGAAGTGGTTTCCCATCGCGGTCCCGAATTCGAGTTCCACGCCAGTGCAACCAGGCGACCCATAGCCGATGGTGAGCGGTCCTTTTCGATCGAGAAACTTGATGAACACGTCATCGCGGACGACCCACTTGTCGTCCTTCCGCAGATGAGCGAAGAGGTCTTTGGTTTTCTCGTCCGTCGCTTGGTAATCGAGCAGGGCGTTGCGGGCCTTGCCCTCCATGTTCGATTGCCCGGCGAGAATAAAAACCATCACTGGCTTGTCGGCGGCATACACCGGAGTGATTGCGAAAAGGCAACCGGCCACGAAAACAATCAGCGGGCGAATCATTTCAAACTCACTTTATTCGGAAAGTTGTCGCGTTCAATGTACCCGAACGCGACGGCTCAACGATCGGAGTCAGTTGGATCAACTGGCACGTCACAGAACGTCAGCGCGGCGAGGCCGTGTTGGCCGTAGAGCAGGTTGTCGGGGTTCCAATTGGCGCTGTCGAGGTAGGTCAGGGTCTTGGACTTCGTTGGTCCCTTTAGCTTCAGCGTGATGCGACTGCCGTTCGCCGAACCTGCCACCACCTGCTTCGCTTCGCCGTCGAGGTGGAACTGACTGACCAGCGCGTCGGACCAGTTGATGTGGTGGTCGAACTCCAGAATCAGTTCGTCGCGCTGTGCTGACGTGAAGAAGGCTCGCTTGAGATTCGGCGGATTGAATGGCCCGACATGTCGGTGATAGAGATGGTACTGCATCATCGGATGGAGGAACCGCGCGAACTCGGCGTAACCGGCGGCGGGGAAGTGGCAGCCTCCGGGCGGCTTGATGCCGAGCGTCGAGATCACGTTCAGGTTCGAGAACAGCTTCGGCAGCGTGCGTTGCACTTCGCGCAGCCGATTGTCCGAACCGTTAATGCCCATTGAGCACGACTTCGGCCAGATCTGGAACGCGTAGTATTGTTGGATGTTCGGGTAGTCCTCTTTCCAACTCGCGGCGAGGTCCACGAAGAACTGGCGATAGGTCTCATAGCCGTAGCCGCCGGTCGGGCCGTCGGCACCTTGATCGTTCTCGCCTTGATGCCAGATGACCGCGCGGATGCCGTGAGTCAGCTTCGCTTGTTGGGTTCGCCAAAGCTGCCGGCCGTAGATCGTGTTGACGTCGGTTGGGTCGGCGTCGTTGCGCTGATGCTGGTCGATACGGGTGCCGCCGACTGCTCCGTTGATGATGCAAATCGGAATCTTCTCGCTCTCGACCAAGCGTCGTCCGAGTTCCATGCCCCAATAACCGATCTCCGATTTGCCGCCGGGACTGCGAGCTTCCGCGTTGGCCCACAGGTTCAATCGCGAGCCGTTGGGGTCGCCCGCCGTTGCTCCGAAGGTGCGCACCCACTCGCTGGGCACCAGCGGGTTCTCTTTGCCGAAGTCGTTCGCCACCGCGTTCGACTGGCCGATGATGAGGTACGCATCGCCGCAGACGATGTTCTTCGCCGAGTGCAGCACAGTCTCTTTATCGCCGGTCTTCGAACCGAAGTCGGTGCGATACTTGATGAGCCCCAAGTTCAACTTCACAGTCAGCGAATATGTTTTGTTGGCAGCCAGCTTGGCCGACTCGGTCACAAAGAGTTGATCGTCGGCGAAGACTCGCACGAAGACCGAATCAGCGGCGTCGGCGAGCGTTCCGGCATAGACCAACGATCCGAATTGCAGTCCGCCTCGTCCGGAGGTGTCTCGGGCGATGAACTGGTTGTCTTCAGGCTGCTCGGTCTCGGCGAGCGGTCGCGAAACCCAGACGTCCTTTGATGGCTGCGGATCCTGCACTGCGATGCTGATCGACTGGACGATCTTCGCGCCGCCGTTGTCGATCGCGGCGGTCACTCGCATCACGCCGTTGCCTTGAGCACGCTTGAGGATCAGCTTGCCGGATTCGATTCGCTTGATGACCGCGACATCATCGACGGTCCACTGGACCGTCACTTCTCCCGCACCTTTCGCCTGCATCGCGGCGAGGTTTGTGATCTGCGGCACGACTTCAATCGTCTCTCGACCGTCCCACTTTGTGGGTGCGGCGAGCGTGAAGATCGGCTCGGGGATGTCGTCGCTGATCGTGATCGCGATGTCTTTGGACTTCACTTCGTTGGGGTAGATCGCTTTGACGGTGAGAGTCACCTTGGTTTTGCCGAATACTCGCCCCGCATGGTACTCGTATGACAGCCGATCTGAGGCGATGACGATATCGCGGCCGGCATGTTTCAGAGCCCACAGCACCTTCTGAGCGCCGCCTGCCTGCGCCGTAATCGTCGCGCTCTGTCCTTCAGCCAAAGCAAGCTGATCGTGTGACACTGAGAACTCATTCCCCGGCTGTACCAACGAACCGACCAACGATTGATTCGGCTTCTGATTCTCGAACTGCAACTTCACCCATTCCGCCGAGCGGACAACCTTCGAGACTCGCACTTCGTCGAGATCGCCGACGAAGTCGTAGTTGTTGTACCAGCCGCCGAGAAACAGCCTCGCCGGAGTTCTGATATTGAGCGGCCCGCCTTGCTTGATATTGCTGCCGTCGAGCACGCCGTTCACATAGATTTTCGATTCCCCTTCGCAATAGGTGTGAACAACGTGTGTCCATTCGCCGAGCGGCAGACGGCGGTCGCTCTCCACGGTTCCGCCCGAGAAGTAGCAATCCATCCGGATGTGCGGCGGACTGCGAAACTGCATCACGACTTTGCCTTGACCTTGCTCATTGCCCCAAGCGATGAGCGTGGTGTTCGGTCGCTCGGGACGAAACCACACTTCGGTGCTGTGGGAACTCGCGCCGGTCGGATAGTTCGGGATCTTGTCGCCACCGAAGATGCCTTTGCCGCCGGGCAGATGCCGAGCCGTTCCGATCATCCCGGAAATCGGAATCGTGCCGTTATCAGTGCTCGTCAGTGTTCCCACTTCATCCCGCACCGGATCGCTCATGTGCCAGACGCTGAGATAGCCATTCGACTCGTTGAACACCGCCTTGCCGTCGGACTCGCTGTTCGCGGCGGCGTTGCCCCAATGCAACTTGATCTCCTGCCGCGAGTTCCCGGTGACGAGCGGCACGCGCACCCACACGTTCGCGAAGCCTTTCGCGGCATCCCACTCTTCAATCTGAAACGCCAGCCGTTCGCCGGTGCTCGACGAGAACCGCAGGTCGTCTCCATTGGGCTTCGTTTGCTTGAAGTCAAAGAAGTCCCGATGCAACCGCACGAGCACCGGGAACTGCTCGACCTTCGCATCAACAGGAAGGTCGGCTCCCTCGGGAGTCGTCAACAACCACATCGAACCGGAGTGCATCCAGTCTCGATAGCTCGCGGAAGCCTCCACCGGTTTTTCGGCCGAATGCACCGGCATGTTTGCCAGCAGGCAGCCGACCACGAGAACTATTAGCATGCGAATCATTTTTAAACTTTCTTTGCTGTCAGAACATCTCTCGCCGCAACAAGGGGCAGTCACTCATGCACCATCGTCTTGATGATTTCGAGCTTTTCGTAAAAGGGATTCGATGAGGGAATTTCCAAATCCTTCTTGATGAGCTGGAAGAACACAAGGAGCTTTTCGGCTTTCGCCCTGAGGATTGTGTCTCTTCGCAATCGACTGAAGAACTCGATGTCTCCCGACATGAGGCGAGCGTAAAGAGTGGCTCGATCGTCGGTGGCGATATTCATCCCATAGGGTTCGGCAAAGCCGGGCCGCTTGGCATTGTCTGTGTAAAACGAAAGTTGATTGGGGGCGCT
>Ga0209086_10001812_pt1 | contig 17167 bp, 9 predicted proteins | sample M_130207_XF_Meta_FD_187312 | JGI IMG/M metagenome (GOLD analysis project Ga0209086, IMG submission 187312) | Freshwater microbial communities from Lake Montjoie, Canada to study carbon cycling - M_130207_XF_MetaG (SPAdes) (version 2) | ecosystem: Environmental > Aquatic > Freshwater > Lake... | reverse complement strand
GTAATACGCCCGCGAAGATTTTCTGAACCAAGAAAACCCGAGCTAGTTCAAGGTTTTCCCATTCCCATGTACCCAAAACTTCGTTTTGGCATTGGTAGCCCGCTGAGGCTTTATCAGACAATTAAAAGCAAAATGCCTGACATAATCCACCTTGCGACGGAAGGTCCGCTTGGACTGGCCTGTTTGGGAATTGCAAAATCGCTCCGGATTCCAGTGGTCAGCAGTTTTCATACCAATTTCGATTTATATGCAAACGACTATAAAATGGGATTTTTATCTAGTGGTATTTCGCACTATTTGAGGTGGTTCCATAATCAGACTGAAGCTACATTTGCCCCAAGCAATGCCTGTCTGGAAAGATTACAAGCTCTTGGGTACAAAAACACCAAGATTTGGACACGGGGAGTTGATACCAGTCTGTTCAACCCAATCCAAAAAGATTTGAACTTTAAAAGTAAAATAGGACTTACAGAAACCGACATTCTCTTGCTATATGTGGGTAGACTTGCCCCCGAAAAAAATATTGGTGCACTCCTCGAAACTTTCAAAAAAGCAAGGAGCACTTTAAGCAGGAGAGGTAAGAATCTTTTTCTCGCCCTAGTAGGAACTGGGCCACTCGTAGAGCAGTCGGATCTTGAAAAAACAAATGGGATAATACTTCCTGGGGAACTTCGGGGGAATCATTTGGCACAATGGTATGCAAGTTCCGATATCTTTGTATTTCCTTCCACATCAGAAACTTTTGGTAATGTTATCCTCGAAGCACAAGCAAGCGGATTACCCGTGCTATGCTTGAATTCTCAGGCAATAAAAGAACGGATCACCAACCACCATGATGGAATTCTTGCAGCAAACATTGAAGAATTTGAACGACTTCTAATCGATCTGACCGCTGACAAATCAAAAAGAGATTATCTAGGTAAGAACGCTTTCATAACTGCAAAGTCCCAAAAATGGGATGATATTTTTAACAGGCTTTATCTGGAATACTGCAAGGTCATCGAATCAACCAAAACTAATTTTCCCAACCAAGCCGCTTAACCCACCACCCCACCTCTTTACTGTTTTGCGCCAATCTTAATTGGCTCCTTACTGAGGATGGAAAAATACAACCCATGCTCGCCTTCGCCATTGTTGATCTTAATCAACACAGGGTTGGCGCCCTTTTTCAGCTTCACTGCGACAGAATTTCTTGCAGGTTGAGCAGCAAAATGGTTCTTATCTTTAAACACTTCAACATTATTAACCCATATCTTAATGCAATCATCTGCACCAACAAGAATTGTTGCTTCTTGGTCAATGGGCGAATCAATCACTTGATAAAGGTAGGAGATAATACCATTGCTTTCAGGAGAAAAATGCAAAGCAAGATTCAAATAACCATTGAAAGATGCACGCACTTTAGACCAAGCAACTGGCCCGGACTTACCTTTAAGCTTCTTTTCCAATTCGACCTTGGCTTCTGGTTCACCCATTTTTTCAAAGTTTTCATCTCCAACACCATTATCGAATGGCCCAACAATATGAAACCATTCTGGAGAAAATGCTGCAGTCTGAAGTGTTGCAAGATAATCAACCAAGTCGATCAAATCCTGCTCACTCATACTGTTGATCAAATCGGAAGGCATAAGCGAATTAGGGCCTTTAGCCTTAGATTCAACATCCTTTCGATCGATTTTGTAATCCTTACCATTACCATCGCGGAGAACAATCAATTCTGGAGATTCTTCAACAATCAAGCCAGTAAGAACCTGGCCTTTTTTGGTTTCGATTATCCATGTGAGGTATTGGTCCGCAATAGCCTTATTCGGATTGATAAGGGATTCATAAAGGTTTTCCTTAGTACCTTTTTTCCCAATCATGGAAAGATCGGGGCCAATCGCGCCACCACTGCCCTGAACGGAATGGCATTTCAAACACTGCAATTGGGAAGTTCCACTTGAAGCCATTAAGGCTTTGCCGCGCGCGATATCGCCCTTTTTAAGTGCAAGCACACTAAGAGCGGGTAGCTTTTTAGGATCTAGTTTTCCGGGTGCAGGATAAGCAATCATCGCTTTATTTCGAAGATCTTGGTAAGGGCTATTGCGCAACAGTCTGCCCACATCCTGTTTTAATTCTAGAGGGATTTCACCTTTGCCATTAACTAATAAGAAATCAGAGCCATTCCTTGTGCCTGAAAGTGCATTGGCAACCAATGTTCTTTTAGTTAAAGGTGCAGTTGAGTCGCTGAACACGGTTTGCAAAGCTGACATTGCAGCTTGAAAACCCGCAACCTTGCCTTTAGCTTGCCCAAGAGAAGCAAGGGCATTGGCTGCATCTTGTGAGAAGTTGTTATTTTCCTGTAAAACTTTTATCAGTGTATCGACAGATTGTTTTTCAGGCAAAGCACCCAAGGCAATAATAGCCTGCTTTTGCACCCGAACATCTTTATTAGCCAATGCCAGCTTACTAACTGAATCAACCACACCGTTAGGTTTTGCAGCTTCAACAATTCCAAGAGCCAGCCTTTGATCGTCAGAATCACCTGCAAGTAATTCGTTTATAGATTTAAGTAATTCTGGGTTAGAAGCCATCGCAGACCATTTACCGGGAAGGAATATTTTAAGCCATTCGACTGCTTTTTCTCTTACTTCAATACTCGCCTTCGACTTAACCAAGCCAACAAAAGTAAAGGCATCTGAAGGGCTATCATTCGATGCAAGAATATTAATAATTTTAAGTTTTTGCTCGAGTGGTATTTCAGCCTTTGTCAGCATTTCGCCCAACCCAGCCATCATATCTTTTGGTCTTAATTCAAAAACGAGATCGCCTACTGCGGGAGACCAGGCAGAGAATTGCTTTTTGAAATCAGCAAGGAAGAGTTCACGATGCTTGGAATCGGTCCCCGCAGCAACACCGATTGCTTTTAAGAGAAAGACATCTTTGCCATCATATTTTTTGGCAATGTTGTAGAACCATTGTTTGGAATTCTCATCATCAGATTCGCGGAGATTAACCAAGATTTCGCGTGCGACCCCCGCACCACTGTTGGCCAAAAGAAACTCAAGTCGTTTTTTTTCGTCAGCACTAAGGTCCATCAACCCGGGGTGTGCATCAACAAGCTTCCTGATTTCGAGCCATTTGAATTCTTCGCGTTGCTCAAGGCCTTTAGGAAGCTCTTTGGGAAAATCAACAAACCATAGAATTCTTGCAGCAACCCAAGGCTTTTGAGCAATATCAGGATCAGCAAAAATCATCTTGGCGAGTGCATTCCTCTTGGAAGCATCCATTGCAATAATATGTTGTAGTGCAATATATCGAGTTGCATTACAGCCAGAAGAAAGGCCAGAAATGATGCCTTCATTTGTAGAATAATCAATAGCAGGAACATGGGATTTAGAACCTTTAGGAGCAAGGCGATAAATACGCCCCTTGGTGGTATCCCCCATACCATGCCCACCAACACCCGGATCATACCAGTCTGCGACAAAAACAGAACCATCGGGTGCAACCTTGACATCGCTTGGGCGGAACCAACCATCGGTACTGGAAATCATGTTTTCTTGTTCAACCGAAAAACCTGCACCATCGATTTTAGTATGGTAGCAGCGTAAGTTTCGGGGGCCAGCATCGGTATGTAAAGGTTGGCCTTGATACTTGGCAGGAAGCAATTGTGCTTCGTACATGCACATGCCAGTGGGGCTACCAAAAAAAGTGCGCAATATTTTAGGAACGATGCCTGGGTCTTCTTCATGCCAATGGGTTTGGCCAGGGCCACGGGGATGATATCCAAAATTCCCACCGGGCATCACATAGCAAATACGCGTCTGTTGATTCCCATCATCATCGTTATCACTAATGAAAACGGTGCCATAACTATCAACTGCAGGCATATAATTGTTACGAAAATTATGGGCGATAAGCTGAAGGTTGTTACCATCGAGATCGCAACGCCAAACGGTTCCTGCCCTGAGATCCGTAGTATTGGAAGTCCATTTTTTACCCTTTCCATTTGCAGACTGGAGATCTCTGACCCCTGTGTCGCCTATGGAAAAATACAATTTCCCATCGGGCCCAATGGAAATACCATGCACGCCATGATCATGATCAAGGCCTTGAAAACCCGTAAGTAATTTGGTCGGAGGGCCATCAGCTTTGTCATCGCCATCTTTGTCTTCAAGCACCATGATATCAGGGGATTGGCAATAAAAGACTTTTCTACCCGGGCCTTTAGCATCTTTTGCAACAGCAATACCAAGGGGAGACATGACATGGGGGGCTTGGTAAAAAGTGGTGGACTTGTCAGCCTTACCATCGCCATCGGAATCGATGAGAATAACAATGCGATCGCCTTCCGAACGAAGAGGGGGTTGGTTTCGTAATTTTCTTCGATAGTTAACTGCTTCGCAAACCCAGGCTCTGCCCTTTTCATCGATATCGAAAGTGGTTGGGTTTACGAACAAAGGTTCAGCAGCCCATATTTTTAGTTCCATTCCTTCAGGAACAGTAAAAGTTGCTTCTGCTTTTTCCAAAGGAACTTGAGCTATTGCCAAGTTTTGCGCAGCCAAAAAGTAAGTCAGTAAAATAAATGAAATTGAAAATCTAGCTGTCATCGAATACCCCATTCAGGCGAGAAAATAGAAAACCATAGCTGTAACTTATACTAACCTAACTCGAGCGAGTTTTAAAAGATGTTTATTCAAATACCTAAATTTTTTAAGCTCTGCAACACAGGTGCTACTATAGGTCAGGATCGATAATCAATTGTAAGCCATTGAACTAAAGCAGTATGCCTTTTTCTGTGATCTTGCCTAGATATAGCGATTTCGAGAGCTTTTTTTGTCCCGACCACAATCACCAGCTTTTTTCCCCGTGTTATTCCGGTATAAAGCAAGTTCCTTTGCAGCATCATGTAATGCTGGGTATGAATGGGAAGCACAACTGCTGGATATTCTGACCCCTGCGATTTGTGGATAGTTAAAGCATAGGCGAGCGAAATTTCATCAAGTTCACCAAAATCATAAACCACCAAACGGCCTTCAAAATCAACCGTAAGCTCCTTCTCTGATTCATTGATTTCCTTGATGAAACCAACATCACCATTGAAGACTTCTTTCTGATAGTTGTTTTGCATTTGAATGACTTTATCGCAGTTGCGGAATTTGGTACCAAACCTTTCAATCTCAATTCTGCCTGCAAGAGGATTCAACAAATCCTGCATTTTCCGATTAAACTCGCCTGCGCCCAATTCTGTGCGATTCATTGGCGTAAGAACCTGAATATCCTTCATGGGATCGAAATTGAATTTTTTGGGAATTCGATCATGCACCATAGCAAGAACTTTTTCTGCAACCTGAAGCGGGGCCTCAGACTCAATAAAAAAGAAATCCCCTTCTGCAGTGGGGGCAGAGTCGGGGAATTCCCCATGTAAGACAGAATGAGCTGCCCGAACAATAAAACTCCGCCCAGCTTGGCGAAAAATCTTGGTCAGCCTGACGGTGCTAAACATTCGAGAATCAATCATATCTGAAAGAATTCTGCCAGGCCCAACAGAGGGAAGTTGATCAACATCCCCAACTAAAAGGAGGCATGCATGGGCAGGAACTGCCCGCACCAGGTGGTGCATTAGCACTGTATCAACCATGGAAGTCTCATCAACCACAACAAGATTAGCTTCTAAAGGCTGTGAAGGATCGCGCCTAAAGCCTCCGATAGAGGCATCAAATTCAAGCGTGCGATGGATAGTTTTAGCTTCTCTACCCGTACTTTCAGCAATCCTTCTTGCGGCCCTTCCCGTCGGTGCGCATAAGACACAAGTTTTTCCGAATTTTTCAAAGAGATCAAGAATCAAACGGATAATCGTGGTTTTCCCAACCCCTGGTCCCCCTGTTAAAATTAGAATCTTTTTGGAAGATGCCATCTGCACTGCTTGCAATTGCTGTTCATCAAGTTCTAATCCGCTTTTCGCAAGAATGCTTTTAATTTCACTATCGCAGTTTTTAGAATGAAGGGGATGTGCGCCTGTTGCTAATTTAAGCAGATTAGTAGCTAGGCTTTTCTCCGCGGTGTATAAAGTTTTTGCAAAAGCCCACTTCGATCCGTAAACCGAATCAATAATCACTACCCCAGATTCCACCTCAGACGCTAAAGCTTCTTGAATAATTGCCATGGGAATGGTCGTCAGTTGAATTGCATGATCAATTAATTCTTCCTCGGGAACGCCAACATGGCCTTCATTTGCAAGGCGCTCTAAAGAGTAATAGATTGCAGCGCGGGCCCTCTCAAGTCCGTGAGGGTTGATGCCTATTTTCTGTGCGAGTTCATCCGCAGTCTGAAACCCCACACCTCGAATATCCTTTGCCAGTCGGTAGGGATTTTCACGAATAAGGGTGACAGCGTCCTGACCATAGGTTTTAAAAATCCTAAAAGCTCTTGCGGTACCTATGCCATAGGATTGCAGAAAAACCATGATGTCTCGGATGGTTTTATTTTCTTTCCAACTTTGCCGAATGAGCTCGATGCGTTTTGGCCCCAACCCTTTTATCTGTTTGAGAAAGCTGGGCGACTCATCAATGATTTGCAGGGTTTTAAGACCAAACACCGTAACGATTTTTTGGGCATAGCTAGGGCCAATACCTTTAATAAGGCCCGACCCCAAATATTTTTCAATCCCAGCAAGCGTATGAGGAGGAGAACAACGCAATGCCGCAGCTTTAAATTGAGGCCCGTGATCTCGGTCTTGAATCCATGCCCCTTCGCCCTCGAGGAATTCGCCTGCGTTTACGGAAGGCAGATTTCCAATGACTGTAACTAGTCCGATTTTTCCACGAACATGCACTTTGAGAACAGCAAAACCATTTTCTGGATTATGAAAAGTAACCCTTTCAATAACTCCCGATACAATTTCATTCATGGGCGATCGAATCCAAGACTATGAAATAACATTTATAATCTTACCTAAATTGAAACCCTTTAGTTTAAATCCAATTAAATATTTTATCGTAGCCCAAAGAAAACCACCCATCCTAATAACAAAAATACAAGTTTTCATTCCTTTTTAAGGTAAACCTATCAACCTCGCTACCCAATCTACCCACATTAATGGTTCGGTTTTGACAATAATGCTGAAAAGAGAATTGGGGAAATATTTACTGATTTTGTTGAAAGTAATGACTGTAATTTGTCGATCAATTAATTAGAGCGTCTTATTTTGTTTTTCGGTGAGGGCTTTGTGCCCTAACCAAGCTTGAAATGTTTTCAAGAAGTTTTTCCTTGTTCATGGATTGTTATAGGGGGTTGGCATGAAGCGAATCTATGGAAGTATTCTGACTCTAGCTACTTTAAGTGGTTGTGTAACAACCGAAAACAGTGGCGGAAGTTTTATGGCTCAACGCCGTAGTGAGCAAAACCCTGCCTCCCAAGATAGTATTGGGCGGGGTGCTTATACCGCTCAATCGATTCCTGGAGTTCAGGGTCCATGGGGAGCACCCGTGGCAGTAACTGGCCCATACAAGGCAACCCCAATTTCGGGAGAAGCTGCTGCCAAGGCAATGATTGCCAACAGCGTTCCTCTTTCGATGGTGCAACAAGCATCATTTAAACCAGGCAGACTACCTGCATCGCAAAACCCGATGCAACAGGCGATGTCGGGAATGCCAGCAGGGGCAATGATGCCAGGCGGCATGTTATCACCACCCGGAATGCCAGCAATGCCCGGAATGCCCGGTGGTATGCCAGGTATGCCCGGAATGCCCGGAATGCCCGGCGCAATGCCAAGTGGAAATAGCTCCGGTATGACACTAGCAAATCTTGGGATGCCAATGGGTGGGCATGGCGGAATGATGGGCGGGGCCCCAGCAAATATGCCAGGCGCAGTAAACGCAATGGGCGCACTCACAGGGGGTGGCGCACCATCAGCCCCGATTCCAGTGCAACGAACTGAAGTCAGGTTTATCGAACCAGCGGGCATGAAAATCTCTTGGTTCGCTCCGGGTTCTGATGGCAGGCCTGGATTTAACTCGCAATACCTTGAATCCCCCGGTCGATACAACTTCCTTCAGGCTGCAATATATCGTCTGAAACTTAGCGAAGTCCCGAATCGCCCTGGTGTGGAACTTTACCCCACCTTGGAAGTTGTGCCCAGCACAGGCAAGACCAATACTTTCCTAGCGCATAGCTCGGTTCCTGTAAGCTTTACGGAAGAAGATTTCCAACAAGTTGCAGCAGGTAATTTTGTGGTCAAGGTTGTTTATCTTCCAGACCCACAATTCCAAGACCTTGCTACCGCAGGTGGATTGGATGAAGTTGTATCTTCCAGACTTGAACCCGGTGTTGATCCTATCGCTGAAGCCCAACGAAGAGGAAGTATTCTCTTGATCGTAAGATTAGGTAACATCGACTTGGAAGCGCCTAATACTCCAGCAATGGATGCACCACCAGGAGGCGGCATGAGAATGCCAGTTCCCCCACAAGGAATGCAGGGCGGGGCAGGCATGGGACGAATGGTGCCTTATGGTATCTCCGGACCCGGGCCAATGCCTGGCCAACAAAGCCAACAGGGCATGCAAAGAATGCCAAACATGCAGATGATGCCTGGTGCACCACTTAACCTGCCAAGTGTACCAAACATTGAACCTAAAACTTTGCCTTCCCCTACCTCGCTTCCTTCCACCAGCATTAAGGAAGTGCCAGGGGTAATCAATGGCTTGGGCAACAATGAGGAAACAACGATAATTCTTAAAAAGGAAACACTTCCTTCAACAGGAACCTTACCTCCCACAGGATTAGAAATTGTTCCAGGAAATAACGGTATCACGACCAAGGTTCCCGAAATTAAAAGCGGCGTACCGCAATCAATCATCCCACCTTTTGTTAACAAGTAAAGGTGAGGGAAACTAACGCCGGCGGTCGGGGCTACAATCCTCGAACGCCGGCCTTTTAATTACCTTGTTTTGTTGCAAGACGATTTGGCAAGAGTTCCATGAGGCTTTCCGATGCTTCAAAAATACACAATCTCTCTGATATGCGGCTTGCTGATAAGCCCGTTCACTTACTCTCAGCAAATGGTAATGGGGCCAAACATAGGCCAGTCACCAGTACTATGGTTGCATTTTATTGCGCCCGAAGGAATAAAAACAACGATCTACCCTGGGAATAACAGGCAAGTTACACTACCAGAAAAACAGATGGTAGGCATGAGGCCGGGTTATGTTTATCGCGTGAAAATGAATCATATTCCAGAAAATCTTGAAGCAGAGCTCTACCCGACTTTAGAAGTAAGAGGCAGCTTACAAATGCCTAAAGTTGCAAATCCTATGAACTTTCCCGCACCTATAAGAATTAACAAGCTTGAAATTGAATCCGCGCTCAAAGGCAACTTGATAACTAAAGTGATCTACCTCGAAGATTCAGAAAAAGCTGAATCAGTAACCACAACAATTGAAAACCCAATTGAATCGTATGTTCCTGCTGATTCGAATCTGGTGCAAGATGCCAGAAATCGAGGCCGGGTAATGGTCATTTTTCGCATGGGTGGAAAAACAATCAGCGAACAGGAATTACAAGCAAACTCGATTCCCGGAACCGTACAACTCGAGGGTGAAAAGTATCTTCCCACTCCTAGGTTTGCACCCATTATCCCTTTCGAATCTTTCTCTTTTTTTGACCCAAAGCTAGGCCCTAGATATTCAAAAGCTGAACTGATTTATGACGGTGGCGATCAATTACCCAAGGCAGGATATGATAAACAGGGCACTCTTCAGGGCGTGAATCCCGAAGACACCATTGCTGAATACACCGATACCAGTGGTAAGAAAAGAATCGCACGATCCAACCGTGTTATCCTTTCTGCTCCGAGGTTCGCAATCCTCGCGCAGGAAACCGTTTGGGCGAATGTCAATACGGTTCAAGCTTTTAATGAACACAAAGCTACCATCACCGATAGCCAGTATCGCACCAATACTCCAAGCCTTCAGGCACGGGCCATGAATCATCTCAATAGCTTCAAGGGCGACCTAAGGCTAAAGGGTACGGAAAACCTCGTTGGCTTGGGAGAAATCCATCGTCTGGAAATATTAAGGGCACAAACTCTTGATCTTTTAGTTAGAGAATCAATTAGTTCTGAATCAACCATGAGCGCTCGAGATAAACAAAAACTTGCCTTTAAACGACAAACTGAAAATGTAAAAAGATTTTCCTCCTCTCTTGGACTCAGAGCAAATGATGGTGTGGAAGGAACTAGTGTGGTGGCACGAATTGAAAACGGTGCAGAGGTTGTCAAAGCAAATGTCCAAACACGAGAAATTGTTATAACCGAAGATGATGCCCAGGAAATCGAAACCGATAAGCCTCTTTCTCTTTTAAAACTTTCAGATAAACCAAGCGCAAAGGTTGGAGAAATTGTCACTTTTACACTTCGCTATACCAATCTGGGCAGCAAACCTATGTCTGATATCGCTGTTACCGACAGCCTTGCAACTAGGTTGGAATATGTTGCCAGTTCTGCAGTATCTGATCGCGATGCCGTTTTTACCATCCAAAAAAATGAGGCCGGTTCCTTGACTCTGCACTGGGAGATTACAGGAAAGTTAATGCCAAAAGAATATGGCATCATCCGATTTCAAGCTAAAGTAAGATAAGGATCCACTTCGTTGAAGGGACTTTAGCTTTTCGCCTTTTTAAGAATGTCACCTAATTTAGCAGCCAACTTTTCCACTTCAGCTTCATCTTTAGCTTTCAGGGAGTGTAACACCTTTCCAGCCTTAAAAACAAACACCTCTGTTACTGAATCCGTAGATAGTCGGTATGCAGGCGGACCGGGATTGTATTCGAATCTACCTACGGGGGTGCCCACCAAATTATGTTCGGTAGCCCATTTCAACAAAGGCGCATCCTGAGTACTATCTTCACTTATTAAAGTTACCCACCCTTTAAAATCCGGGCTAACCTTTGACTGCTTTTCAATCACCCCTGCGACTTTAGACAACCCATCGGACATTTTCTTGGTAAAAACAATCACTCCCTCTTTTTCCGATTGTTCACATACATAACAATGAAGCTTGCCTCTTTCAGGCCCAGATGCGACTAACATCGTATAAGGTGGTACTTTTTTATTTAACAATGCGCTATTATCATTCAGCAATAAGCTTGGAAGAATAAGTAGAATAAAAAACATTGTATAATCCCCATCCAGGTAAGTTTGACTCAACAAACTGAGTTTACTCTTATTATCTTCACAAATCAAAGCTGATTGCACTCGATTTCTAAAACCCTCTAAACCACCCATTCAAACATAGTTAAATTGTTTAAAATAGGCCATAGTTCTTCGGTCGATCTTGACGAATAACTCAGATAAAGAGATCTTGTAAAACTTGATGCTAATAGTGCATAGGAAGGTACTTAGGCAGAATAGATCTACATAGTGTTTGACTTAGGCCAAGGAAGGCGCATGAAAAAGTCTGGCTCGCAAGGTATTGATTTCATTAATTCTCAAGCAATTGATTTTGCTCGGGAAGTTCTACACGAAGAAGCTGCAGCTTTAAATCTCGTTGCTCAAAGGCTCGATGAAAATTTCTTAGCCGCTCTTCAAGCTATTTGGGAAATGACTACCCTCAAAGTGGGCAGAATCGCAATTACGGGCACTGGTAAAAGTGCTGATGTCGGCCTTAAAATGGTTGGCACACTCAATTCTACTGGAACTCGAAGCTATTTTTTGGATGCAGTAAGAGCAGTGCATGGCGATCTTGGGATGCTTCACCCCGAAGATATTGCGCTTGTTTTATCCCACAGCGGAGAAAGCGAAGAAATACTAAGGCTACTTGGGCCGTTGCAAGAGCATTGTAAAAAGATCATCGGCCTGACCGGAAACAAATACAGCACACTCGGAAAAAAAGCGGACATTACCATTGCTTATGGCCCATTGGATGAAGTTTGCCCATTAGGGTTGGCACCCAGTGCAAGCAGCACTTCCATGATAGCCTTGGGTGACGCAATGGCTTTTTGTCTGATCAAGGCGAATCAATTTTGTCAGGAAGACTTTGCAAAGTTTCATCCTGCGGGCAGTCTAGGAAAAAAGCTCATGCGCGTTGAAACCGTCATGCGTCATGGGCATGAACTTCGCTTGGCATCTGCTCAAGATACGGTACGGGCAGTATTTTCCAAAGCCAGCCAACCTGGACGAAGAACAGGGGCGGTCATCCTGATCGATTCAGATGAGAAACTCTGCGGCATCTTCACCGATAGCGATCTGGCCCGTTTGATTGAAACCCGTAACGACAACGCACTAGACAAACCAATCTCTGAAGTGATGACTAAAAACCCTAAGACAATACTTTTAGGTTCAAAGGTTGTTGATGCAATCGAACTCATGAAACAAAAAAAACTCAGTGAAATCCCTGTTGTTGATGCGACCAATACCCCGAGGGGATTACTTGACATCACCGACCTGATCAGCCTTGCGCCTGCTATGGTTCTCCCTTCTTCCAAGGTGGCGTAATAAAGAAAATGACTGCAACCAAAACACTTACACTTTCAGAACGATGCAAGGCAATAAAACTTATTGCAATGGATGTCGATGGTGTTTTAACCCAAGGCGGGATCATCCACGATGGCACGGGCAAGGAGTGGAAAGTTTTCCATGTACGCGATGGCTCGGTGCTTAAGAAACTCAATAAGTTTGGCATTGCCACAGCTATCATCACGGGGCGAAGTTCTGTTGTTGTAGAATACAGGGCAAAAGAACTTGAAATTGACATGGTTTTCCAAGGGGTGAGTAATAAAGCAAAAGCCCTCGAGGAAATTATTTCATCGACTGGGATCACCGCCCAAGAAATAGCCTACATCGGCGACGACCTTGCTGATATTTCGATCATGAAGTCTTGCGGTTTGGCAGCAGCGCCGAACGACGCATGTTTTGAAGTGCGAAAATGTGCGCAATTTGTCAGCAGTAACCCTGGTGGAAAATCTGCTTTACGCGATCTTGTAGAAGTTATTCTCAAAGTTCAAGGCAAGTGGGATCACCTATGTACTTCTCACTTAAATTAATTAATCGGGACGCAGCATAATGAAGGAGTGGTTCTAAAGTGTGGACTCCGAAGCGAATCTTAATCCTTGGATTCGGGTTCTCCCTATTCATGGCGTTGTACTTTGTTTACGCCTGGTTTTTGGGAGCAATCGATGGTATTCCCCCGCTACCCCTTGCTTTTAGTGCACGGGCTAAGGAAGATCTTCCGCCACTTCCCGTAAGACCAACCAGCAGAGTTGTTACAAAATTACAACAAGCATTCGGGCTTGATTGCCCTGAAGTTCAACGAAAAATCAAAATCGAACTCAATTCTCGCAGTATGCTTTTTGCAGCAGATAGTTTCCAGATCGAACCAGATGGCAGAGTACGCTTACTGCCTTTGAGTGTCGTGGTTTTCAATAAAGATAAGAATGAAAACAAGCCTATAGAAATCAACACCATCCGAGGCGATGTCGCTTATCTGAAATTTGACCGCCCCATCGTTAATCTTACCGACATTGGAAGCAGGAAAATCATTGGTGGAGAAATCTCCGGGAAAATCGAAATAATCAACAACCACAAAACTCCATCACGAGATGATGACCTTTTCATTTATATTCCCAATGGCCCTTTGTTTTATCAGGAAAACAAACAACTTATATGGACTTCCGATACGATCCATCTTACCGACAACCATAGCAAACCTAGGCCAACTGAAATCCATGGCCTAGGCATGGAAATGGAACTTTTAACAGAAGCCTCCCTTCTTCCTACAACGAATCAATCCAAGAAAACAAAGAGCGATAATATTCTTGGGGTTAAAAGAATCAAACTGCTTTCTAATGTGGATATGCATCTTTATGTAGACAATGATTCGAGCTTTTTAGGCGCAACACCTGAAAAAGAAAAAAAAGAAGCAGCCAAAGGACTTCCAAAAGAGAAAGCACATATTGGCATCAAAACCCTTGGAACTTTTGACTACCTCATTCAAAAAGGGCGAGATATTGCAACTTTTGACGCTTGCATTTCTCCGGGCACTCCAAAACGCGATGTAATTGTTACAAGGCACCACGAAGGAAAAGGACAAATCGATCAGCTAGTTTGTGAAAAACTCGAAATCAATTTAAAGCGGAAAGACAGTGTAGGCCCTGCTTCAGGCGTTCAAAACGAAGAAAAAAGTCTTAGTTCTGGCATTGATATTGAAAACGCCCTCGCTACCGGAAAAGAAGTTGTTTTAATCTCTGAAGAAGAAAAACTTGAAGCACATGGCAACAGCTTCTTTTATGATGCAAAAACATCGACAGCAACCTTGAAAGGTTCACCGGAAATGTGGGCGGTCAAAGATGGAAATATTCTTCATGCAGTGGATATGACAATTCAAAACGAAAAAGCTGACCCTAAAAACCCTACTGCAAAATCATTCCAAAAAGCTACGGCCAAAGGGCCGGGCTGGATCGATATCACGGAAAAAGACAAAGACAAAAAAGGCAAACCTGTTCGAGCCACCTGGAAAGATCAACTCGTTTCTACCAGGGAAGGAATTTTCGATTTGCTTATCCTCACCGGCGATGCTCGATTTGATGACCCCTTGCATGACCAAAATTTACATGCTGACACTTTAAAAGTTTGGCTAAAAGCTGCAGAACCTGCAAAAACAATCACCAATACTGCTGCTATAAACAAGGAGAAGCCTCCTCAATCCACCGTTGTTCCTTCCGGATCAGGAAAAAAACTGCACCGGGTTGAAGCAATTGGTAATGTTTCTGCGGACTCAAAAGATCTGATCATCCGAGATAGTGGTCGGCTTTCAGCTTGGTTCAAAGAAGTATCCGTAAAGAATGCCATTACCGTCAGCAATAACCCTGCACCCAATCAACCAAAACCTGCTGTTGCTTCCCAAAATAATACGACACAACCTACTCCACCTATTTCTATTATTCCAAATATGGATGTAAAAATTGACGGAATAAACAATAACAACAAAAAGCCTTCCACTGCTCCACGGCCTATTCATTTGTCTGCTAGGTCTATCGAGGCTTGGGTCGATCAAGTTGAAAACAAAAACAAACTTGAAAGGTTTTGGACCGAGGGCTCTGTCACCGTTAAGCAGGATTCTGAAAAACCAGGCGAAAAAGGCGTCGATATCAAAGGCGACACCTTGCAGATGACTGCTCATCCTGATGGTAATTTTCTTGTCGTTACAGGCGACTTGGCACAACTTCGCATGGATCGAATGTTAATTGTCGGCCCTGAAGTTAACATCGATCAAGCAACCAACAAAGCTTGGGTCAATGGCGTTGGTGCGATGCAAATGGAAAGTACAACCAACTTCCAAGGAACCAAACTTAACAAAGCGGTCCCCATGGAAGTGCATTGGAATAAATCGATGTTCTTCAACGGGAAATTTGCTGAGTTCCATGGTGGCATTCAAGCTGAACAAGAAAATTCGCGATTGGCTTGCCAGTCGCTTCAAGTCTTTTTCGATAAAGCCGTTTCGCTTAAAGGTGGAAACAAATCAGAGCAACCAGCACGAGTTCAAAATCTGGTATGCGATAGAAGTGTCAGGGTTGAAGAAATCATTCGCGAAGAAGATAAAATCATCAAATATCATAGAATTCAGGCAATCACACTTTCTATGAACAAACTTGACAAAGATGATTTTGATGGGAAAGAAGGAACCGATGGTAATGAAGTGCGCGCTTCCGGACCCGGTGAAGTTCGAATCATGCAGCGTAGCGGTGGAGATCTTTCTTTAACCCCCATCGGTCAAGAAAAACAAAATCCCGCTGAAGTTAAAACCAATAGCAAAACAACAGAAGATGAGATGAAACTCACTCAAGTTAGTTTTTTACGCAGCATGTATGGAAACAGTAAAAGAAACACTGCTACTTTTCTAGAAAATGTACGGGTTTTAAATTTTCCCTCAGAGAACCCAAACATTGAAATTGATTTGGAATCCGTGATGGATCATCTTCCCAAGGGAGGAATGTATCTGCGTTGCGATAGATTAGATGTATTAAGCAAACAAGGTAAAAACAAAGCCCAGCAAGAAATGGTTGCAAAGGGTAGAGTCATTGTGCAAGCGCAAGAGTTCTGGGGCAGAGCTGAACAGGTTTCATACGAAGAGGCCAAAGAATTGGTGATTTTTTATGGTGGAGAAACAGGCCTTGCTACCTTGTACAAAAAGACACGAGTGGGTGTTCCTCCTGAAGAAATCAAAGGCAAAAAAATAACTTACAATCGAATTTCCGGCCAATTCAAAATTGATGAGGGTCGGTGGTTGAACAGCGGCTCTAATTAAAAAATCCCCCGATTGCATAAGCAATCGAAGGATCTATTTGCATTTTTAAAACCAATGATTATGGCAACTCAATAACTTCAATCTTTTTGATTTTCACAGTCGAGCCAGGGTCATGCTGCTGAATAGCAAAATGGCCTTCAACCAATTTAAGATTGTCACCTGTCAACTTGGTGTCCACAGTAATTTTACCATTCACCTTGATTACAACATGATCACCATCTGCCAAGACTTCTTGTGTAAAGAAAGTATCAGGTTTTACAAGTTGTTCATAAACAAGACAATCTTTAACATTGTAAAGGCTTCCTGTACGAACTTTGTCGCCACCGGAACTATTGATTTGCGCTTCCATTCCTTTAGGGAATCCTTTGCCAAATTTAGTTCGGAAATACTGTCCGCTATTACCTTTATCGCTGATGGAAACTTCTAATTTATACTTGAAGTTCTTGTAGTCGCCTTTTTCGCTATACAAATGGCCAACTGGGCCGGTGCCTACAATCATACCGTCCACCACTTCCCATTTAGCTTTATCATCTGGGTGGGTTTTCCAACCGGTTAAATCCTTACCATTAAAAAGAGAAACCCATTTTTCATCCTTTGCATCAGCGCCTATTAAGGAGTTGTGCAAAAGAACTGTAGAAATTAAAACTGTGAAAAACAAACGGAATACGGTGAACCTATTCATTAGATGACCCTCTTAAGTGAAAAAAGTAACACAGAAATTAGTCTACATGATCTTCTAAGAGTTGAAAAAGAAAAAGGTTCAAAGAATAGAAAACCTTTATCTTTTATTTTTAACGGGATAGTAACGCCAGAATAAAGCTGCAAGCAATAATCCACCGCCCATCCAAGTGCTTATGGAGGGCGCATCTTTATCCGGTGCAATCAAA
>Ga0209086_10001811_pt1 | contig 17167 bp, 25 predicted proteins | sample M_130207_XF_Meta_FD_187312 | JGI IMG/M metagenome (GOLD analysis project Ga0209086, IMG submission 187312) | Freshwater microbial communities from Lake Montjoie, Canada to study carbon cycling - M_130207_XF_MetaG (SPAdes) (version 2) | ecosystem: Environmental > Aquatic > Freshwater > Lake... | reverse complement strand
CGTGACAAATCCGATTCGGCATCATCTTATCCATGTCCAACACCATTCAATGGCAAAACGGGATGGCATACGAACGCAGGAATAACCTTCAAAACTTGGGTTTCTTTTTATGGTCCCGAAAACAATGCTCGATTCTTTGCAATGAGTTCTGAGGATTGGTTTAAAATATTTAAGAAAGGTTATTGGGATGGCGTTAAAGGTGATTCATTTACGTCACAAAATATTGCAATTTTTGTTACAGGGATGGCATGGGGAAGTGGAAGTAGACAAGCAATTAAGTCCCTTCAGACTTGCATCAATCATTGTGGTGTATTGTGCAGTATAGATGGGATAATCGGAAATAAAACAATTAACGCTGCGAATGCTATCAATCCAACTATATTATTTGATGAATTAATCAACGAAAGAAAACGATTCTTTTATGAAATATCAACAGGAAAAAACGCTAAATTTTTGAACGGATGGCTCAATCGATTATCAGATTATCAAAAAACCTTCAGACCTTAATACTCATTAGTTTATTATTGGTATCGTGTTCAGCAGAGCACCATCTCAACAAGGCAATCAAAAAAGGATATAAATGTGAGGAGGTATCCGATACTATCCAAATCACTTCAGTTGATTCCTTTCCGGTGATTGTCAACGATACTATCGTTTGGCAGAAGTATATCACTCAAAAGGATACGGTTGTAATGTGGCACACGCAGTATGTTCCCATGACAAGATGGGAGAAAAAAATCCAATACAAGTACAAAGTAAAGTACATCAAAGCGGAAGCTCAAAAAGTAAAGTATCAAAATAAATACATTACAAAGACAAAAATCAATTGGTTTATTGTAATATTGGCATTCATTATAGGATTCCTTGTTAGGTTATCCTTGAGTGAAACCTTCAGAGGTAGGTTGCAACTTCTCACTAAACTATTCAAATGAATAAACAAACGAGATTCAGATTACAAGAAGATGAGATTGAAATTTTAGAATCTTACAGGGCAATCAAACTTGAATCAAACGGATTAGGATTAGATGATAAGGATGTCAAACATGGATGGATTAAAAATAAACACGCATCGTTGTTCTTTAAAAATCCAAACTTCAAAGAATCTGAGGAAACAAATTACAAAGAACTTCAGGAATCAATCATCCAGGACATCAAGGATTTCAAACCTCAATATCCAACCATCTTCCGCAATCCATCAACCGAAGGACATTTGTTGGTTATAGATCCTGCGGATATTCACATCGGTAAATTATGCGATGCGTTTGAAACAGGCGAAACGTACAACAATCAAATCGCAGTTAAACGAGTGAAGGAAGGGGTGCAAGGAATTCTTGACAAATGTACCGGATTCAACATTGATAAGATTCTATTTATCGGTGGGAATGACATCCTTCACATTGATACACCGAGAAGGACAACAACCGCAGGAACTCCACAAGATACCGATGGGATGTGGTATTCAAATTTCCTAATTGCGAAAAGATTGTATGTTGATATCCTTGAAACACTGTTGGCAGTCGCTGATGTTCATTTCACATTCAATCCATCTAATCACGATTACACTCACGGATTCTTTTTGGCAGATGTCATCCAAACCTGGTTCAAAGATTCTGATAATATTACTTTTGATTGCAGCATCGCCCATCGCAAAGGATTCCTTTATGGGAAAAACTTAATCGGCACCACTCATGGAGATGGAGCAAAGCATGGAGATTTACCTTTGTTAATGGCAACCGAATTCCCCTACGAATGGAGCTTATCAAAGCACCGTTATGTGTACACTCACCACGTTCATCACAAGACATCCAAAGATTACATTGGAGTGACTGTTGAATCGTTACGATCACCATCAGGGACCGACTCCTGGCATCACATAAAAGGATTCCAACATTCCCCTCAGGCGGTTGAAGGATTTTTGCATCACAAAGAATTCGGTCAAGTGTGTAGAATTTCACATTTGTTTTAGTATATTTACAATTCATTAGCGTGTGTTAAGGGGGTATTGGAAACGGTACCTCTTTTTTTATGGGTATAACCTTATTTTTGTCAACTTTTTTCAGGCTATAACTTGACATTTTATCTTTGTTCTGTTACAAGGATGTCCCATATTTACCCTTGTTTTGGGACAAACGTTTGACACTATTTTGATTTATTGTCTGAAATTTGCTGAAAAATTCATGCAGTAAGATATAATAACTTGTCTTATGACGGATAAAAGCAACACGTTTTATACTTTATAACGTATAATTACGTGAATTTCCAATACATTAGGTACTTTTCACGTATAGTTTCTTTCAGTAAAATCAAGCATTCACAATTTATTTTGTTCAAAACTGAAAAAAAAGTTAAAAAAGTTTTGCAGTTATGAAACTAATGACGAGATTTGCAGTATAACAATTAAAAACAACGCTATGAACAAACAAGAAATGATTGACGCAATTATCCAGGAACACGATGTTCTATGGAATGAGTACATGGAAATGCTTGAGGCATTCGGAATCAATGATGAGGGGACTCAGAGGGCAGGAACACGAGCTGCAACACTTGGACAATTAATCGACAAATTAGAAATCAGATGAGAGCACTAAACGAAAATCAAAAGGACATCTTAGGGACTGTGGTAGCATTGTCATTGTTTTGGCTTGTAATGAGTTATTTTATCTCAACGCAACCAAACTATAACCAAACCAATAAAGTGCCTCAAATCGAAGAAAAACAAACCCAAAGCAAGGTATTGGATGCATATGGGGAACTCATCACTAAACACTCAGCAAAATGAATTGGAAAAAAGAGATTGATCGCATTGATTTAGACTTCATGGAAGTTGACCAATGCTCGATGATTGGATACTACAAAATCGGTAAAATATACTTTAAAGTTAACCTTGAGTATTGGAAGAATAACTATGATTTCAGAAGTTGCAAGTATGACATCGACATCCACATGAAGGATGGAGTATGGTGGACTGATGAAGATACAACCGATAAGGTAATGGAGTTCGGTCCAGGATACAAAGAATGGATGCTTAACATGATTGAGTGGTTGATGGATGAAAGAGAGTTCCTAAGTGAGTACACTTGGGGAAATGATAGTGATAACGATGTTGATTGGAGTGAATATGGTATTTAGACTGCAACGGATGACAAGGTTTTGGACAACCAAATCATCACACGAACACATTAGAGGTACATTCAATGAGGAATTGTATAAGAGAATTTGTCAAATTAAATTTAATCAGACGTTATGAGTTACAAAAGAAAAGAAAATTATGAAGCATCAATGCTTGGAATTGCGTTGAGTTTAGTGCTTGGTGGAATGTTAATCATATTTTATTTAATTACGTTATGTATAAACTAAGTTACTATTCAGGGAAGTCAGTGATTCAGTCCTGGACATTCCCATCCAAAGCACTGTGCTATTGGAAGAAATCGGAGCTCTTGAATCAAGGGTTGTGTGTTGTTGGAAAGTTTAAAGTGGAGGAAATATGACAAAACAAGATAAAATAAAAGCAATCAAAGTAATCATACAACGTGATGGATTGGATATAAAGAGCAGACACCAGGTATTGACAATGAGAAGAAGGTATCTCATGGCAGAGCTGAGGGGGTTGAATCTTCCATTTCATGCGATTGGTGAGTACTTCAATCGAGGTCATGCAACAGTGATGCACAATATCAACCAACATAATTGGGCGATTGAGAGTGGTGATTTATATTACATGACCGTTATTCAAGATGATATTGACGAGCTCAAGGGGAACGCTCACGTCAAGAAATTACGATTCCTTCGTGATGAGATTCTCAAATGTAGGTCGTACAATCAGCTCAAAGCAATCAAAAGAAGGGTGCTTCGGAATGAATATGAGGAATTGTTATCAGTTGAGTAATAAAATAGGTACACAAGTACACATTTTCGGTCATATACTTATATATATTTATTTATTTTGAAAATCGGAAAAAATAATATTTTCAAAAAATACCAAAAAAACGTGAGAATGTGTACCAAAATCTCTGAAACACTAGTAAACATTGAATTTTAGTAGGTACACTTGTAGGTACACATTGAGGTACTAATTGAAAATAAAGTGTATTTTGATGAGTAATGGAATAAATTAGTATCTTTGTTGAGGGGTTGTCGGAGGCATCCACTTAAAAGGTTTTCACTGTTCCTTTCCCCCTCTTTTTTTTTAACAGTGAACTAAAACAGTATTATGATTGTATCAATTTTTAAGAAGGTAACGGATACCACAAATCCATTCAACAAATCAGCTCTCTATTGCCTCGAAAGAATTCGAGATGGTAAGTCAAAAGAATTGGTTGAACAAATCAGAGCTTGTGCCACGAAGGATGAGCAAAAACAATACAAGAATCAACTTCCTGGAGTTTGCTTCAATGGGACTTTCAAGAGTCGCTCAGTAAAAGGTATCGAACAAAGGTCCGGATTGATGATATTGGACTTTGATAACATGAGCCATACTGCTGAGGCAATTCAATTCAAGGATGCATTGATGTTTAACAACTATGTTTTCAGTGCATGGATATCACCAAGTGGAAAAGGAGTGAAGGCATTGGTCAAGATTCCAACTGAGGGAGATTTCAAAGGTTATTTTGATGCCTTGAGAACTTACTTTGATTCGGACTATTGGGATAGCTCAGGGAGTAACCTTGACCGATTTTGTTTTGAGAGTTACGATCCGGATATTTACATCAATCCGGACTCAATGATGTGGACTCAAATCGAAGAGCCGGAGATTGAGGAAATCGGCTCGATGGATGTGATGATTCCAATCAAGTCGGACAACCGTATCATTGAGAACTTAATGAAATGGTGGGAACGCAAGTATGGAATGGTGCCAGGTGAGAAGAATAACAACCTTTTCAAGTTGGCAGCTGCATTCAATGACTTTGGAATTCAGAAAACTGAATGCGAAAATGTCATGCTTAAATTTGATGAAGGTGGAAAGGATAACGAGATTCGAAAAATAATCAAATCAGCATATTCCAAGACCTCTCAATTCGGGACCAGGTACTTCGAAGATAATACATCCAGGGCAAAGATTGAAAAACACATTCGAGCAGGTAAAAAGACAAACGATATTATCAAGATACTTCCTGAGTTTACTCAAGATGAAGTTGAGAAGTGCGTTGATGCCATCAAGGAAACCGGAAACATTGAGGATTTTTGGACTTATAACAATCAAAATAGAATTCAACTCAGCATCCATCAATACAAGTTTTGGCTACAACAAAACAACTTTTTCAAATACTTTCCTGCTGATTCCAATACTTACTCATTCATTAAGAAGGAGCAGAATCTAATTGAGGAAACAAATGAGAAGAGAATCAAGGATTTCACCCTCAGCTCTTTATTGTCAAGAGAGGAGATTGGATTCCAACCGTATGATTTGATGGCGGGTGCAACCAAATACTTCACATCCGAATTTCTTTCGATGTTAGACAGTGCTCAGGTTGAGATGATGGAGGATACTGCGGATAAGTGTTATCTATATTATCGCAATTGTGCGGTGGAAATAACTAAGCAAGGGATATTCAAGCATGAGTACATTGACCTGGATGGATATGTATGGAAGAGGCAGATAATTGACCGAGAATATATTGCTAGTGATCACCATAAAAGTGAGTTTAGAACATTCCTTTGGTTGGTAAGTGGTAAAGATTCAGCAAAGTACAACTCATTCAAGTCGGTGATTGGATATTTGATGCATTCATACAAGACCTCAGCGAGTAATAAGGCAATAATATTCAATGATGAAACCATCTCAGAGAATCCGAATGGAGGAAGTGGAAAGGGATTGTTTTGGAATGCATTGGCTAAGTTAAAAAAGGTAGCTTCAATCGATGGGAAGACATTCGAATTCACCAAGGGATTCCCTTATCAAACAGTGTCAACCGATACTCAGCTCTTGGTATTTGATGATGTGAAAAAAAACTTTAACTTTGAGAATCTCTTTTCATTGATTACTGAAGGAATCACATTGGAGTACAAAGGGCAGGATGCCATTAAAATACCCGTAAACAAATCTCCCAAGATTATAATTACAACCAACTACACGATTGGTGGAGTTGGAGGCTCATTTGAGAGAAGAAAGTTCGAAGTTGAGATGAGTAACTATTTTGGTCATACACGATCACCATTGGATGAGTTCGGTCATATGTTGTTTGATGATTGGAATGATGAGGAATGGGTGATATTTGACAACTTTATGATTCAATGCTGCCAATATTACCTCAAGTATGGATTGGTATCTCATGAGTTTACCAACCTGGATGTGCGTAAATTCATCAAGGAAACTTGCTTTGAGTTTTACGATTGGTCGGGTGATGGAAATCTTCCTCTCAATGTACGGTTGTACAAAGATGAGCTTCATGAATCATTTATTAGTGAGTACACCGATTATGCCAAACTGAGCAAAAAGAAATTCTCTCAATGGTTGAGTATCTTTGGTCATTATCATGGATATAAGATTGATGAGAATAAAACAAACAATAGAAGATGGATTGAATTCGGAAGGACCGATAAAACGCCAAGTGATCCCGATGACATTTGGGATGAGTTAAACGATAAAGCAAAGGAGATATGACCAAACAAAACAAAGAACGAATAAAGGACCTCGAACGAGCTCTCACCAGGGCGAAGTATCCGAAGATGCCATACATCGATTCATTCCTCACCAATTGGCAGGATAATTCAGCGAATGCACTTACCAAATCCATATGCGCATTCCTTCAGATGAGTGGATGCCAAGCGGAGCGAATCAATACCATGGGAGTGTATCGAAAAAAGTACCGTACCGATGGAGTTGAGATGGGTGGACAATGGACGAAGGGAACAGGAACACCAGGTTCCGCAGATATCTCGGCAACCATTCGAGGTCGCTCAGTCAAGATTGAGGTGAAGTATGGGAAGGATAGGCAATCAGATGCACAAAAAGTATATCAAAAAATGATTGAAGATGCTGGAGGAGTGTACTATATCTCAAGAACTTTTGATGATTTCATCGAATTTTATGATAATTTTATTTCCAATATAAAATAGTTTATTATCTTTATTGAAAATTAACACGCTAATTATGGAAAAACAAGAGAAAACAGTCGCAACACTGTACCAAAAGTTGCACACTGCCAAGTCGCAGATTGGAAAGGTAGCAAAGAATGCTACGAATCCACATTTCAAAAAGTCATATGCTGACATCAATGCACTGCTCACCGCAGTCGAGCCAATTCTTTTGGAGAATGGATTGATTCTACTTCAACCAATTGTTGGAAATGATGTGGTGACGAGAATCATTGACATCGATTCAGGTGAGATGGTTGAGTCATTCATGACCTTGCCGATTATAACTGATCCACAAAAGGTATTGAGTGCGGTGACTTACTTCCGAAGAGGAACATTGCAATCACTTCTCTCACTTCAGGCAGTGGATGATGATGGAAAGGCAGCATCGATTGCAGTCGCACCGGTTAAACCTGCTCTTGACAATGCAAGATTTGAGTCCGCAGTGGCATCCATTAGTGCAGGAAAGTACACCAAAGAACAATTGATTGAGAAATGGACATTGAGTGAGGTGCAGTTAAAAGCATTGGAAGTATGAAGTGGCATCCATCCTCCATCGGCAAATTGATGACCAACGGCCGAGGTAAGAATGAAATGGGACAAACTGCAAAAACTTACATTAAGCAAGTTGCTAAGGAAAACTTCTACGGTTACCGCAGTCAAATCAATTCCAAGTATATTGAGAAGGGATTGAGTCAAGAGCAGGATTCAATTGACCTGCTCAACACGGTGCGATTCGAGGGATACGTCAAGAACACCGTGCGAATGGTTGACGAGTTGATGACAGGTGAAGCAGATATCATCACCAACGATTCAATCATCGACATCAAAACATCCTGGTCATTGGATACATTCCCGGTGATGGCAGAGGATGGATATGATGCAATCTATGAGTGGCAGCTTCGTGCTTACATGAGGCTATACGACCGACCTAAAGCAGAATTAATCTATTGCATGGTGACAACATCCAACGAACTACTGAACGAGTGGGAGAACTTAGATACACACCGCGTTGACCACATCGCACCGGAGAAGAGAATCACCGTACTTTCATTTGATCGTGATGAGGCGAAGGAACAGGAGATGATTGAGAGATTGGAGTTATGTACTGAGTATTATAATGAGTATTATCAAAAATTGGAGGACAAATGAAAATAACAATAACACAATACGAACACACGGTAACACACGAAGTACCACACAACGATGTTGACCTTGATGAAGCAGTGAGAATGGTCGAAGGACTTTTCAGAGCAATTGGCTATCATTTCAGCGGTAACCTTGAGATAGTGAACGAGTGGAAAGAAAACCTTGATTGGAAGGAACAAATCAATCAAGGATAAGTGGTAAAAATTGCCACATATCTTAAATAGAAATGATAACTAAACAACAAGAACAATGAAAACACTAATTGGAATATTCCTTATACTTAAGTCAGTAAGTAATGGAATAAAATTATTAAAACAAAAAGATATGGGAGCAAAAGCAGTAGAGTTACTAATGCTGATTGTTCATTTAGGATTTGGGATTTATTTATTAAACATTTAAACAACAAGAACAATGATAACAGCAGTAGAGTACATTAAAGAGAAATTAATGTGCGATGAGTATTGGTATGAAAATATGACTTTTGACCAAATTTTTGAAAAAGCCAAAGAAATGGAAAAGGAGCAACGCCAAGAAGATACTAACTATGGTTATTCACAAGGATGGGATGATGGTAATCAGAACAAAGAACCAATGAGACCTGAAGTTAAACAACAAGAACAATGAAGATAGATATTGATGACTTCAACCGAAAGGCAGAATACATCATTGAAACGGTTGTCAAACCACAAGTAGAAAAATACGAATTAAGTAAACAATTAAACAAATCAAATATGGAATTAACAGTAACAGGCACAATCAAAGTAATTGAGCCAATCAAACAAATCAGCGACAAGTTCTCAGTGAGAATGGTAGTGTTGACAGTTCCCAATGGGGAGTATCCTCAGGATGTCATATTCCAACTATCTCAGGACAAGTGTAAACTACTCGACAACTATTCACCTGGTATCGATATCACAGTGAAATTCAATCTCAGAGGTCGTGAGTACAATGGGAAGTATTACAATACTTTAGATATATGGAATGTTCAATCAATGCCTGTGGTAGATGAGAGCTTTGACGATTCACCTTTCTGATGGGGAAACCATTCGTGACTTCATCGAGAAAGAGGTGAGGTCACGGGTATCCAAGAGATACAAATTATCGCACATCGCTGAGGATATGGGAATCACTTACCTTCAGTTATGGAGATTCTTGAAAGGTCATTCAGTCAATGAGGAATTTTACATCAAATTTTTTAAGTATTATGAGAGATAGATGGTTCATTGCCTATGTCGGCACCAAGAATGAGAATCCCCACATGATTATCAACCGATTTCAAGATGTGTTCAGTGGGATGAACGTCAACTACTGCATTGTATTAACGATGGAAGATGATGAGGTATATATCGATGAGGTGGATGAAGCTGCATTCGATGAGGTTAAATGTCAAATGAATTGAGATGGAGAATCAACAAATAGATCCAATCCTAATGAAGCTCATGACCAAGTATTATGACCGGTCAAATAAGGGAATCAAAAAATATGGTACAACATTGGAAAATAATTCATTACCTTTACTCGATTGGTTGAATCATCTCCAGGAGGAATTGATGGATGCAACCTTGTATATTGAAAAATTAAAACAAGATATATGACTTACTTAGCTTCACTCGCACTCGGTTGGTTCCTGGTGTCCTTCGAGCCACTTCAAATGGTGTGGGATAACATCGCGGTGCGAATACGACCGAATCACTTGGTCAATTACATTCATGCAGCTCTTGGATGTTTCAAGTGCATGAGTTTTTGGTCAACGTGGATTATTACCGGTGATTTCATTCAAGCAACCATTGTATCATTCATTGCGTTTATCATTGAGGAATGTTTAGCGAAAATCAAGTAAAGTACATCAATGAGATTATCACGTCAAGTGATGCATCGAAATACGCCAAGATTACGCTTAAAGCATTGTACAAAATATATGATGAGCATACGGGAACAAAGACAACCGATTGCTTTTGTGCCAGGACAGTGAGGAAGATTTATTATAAACAATTCATGAATTGGTATGAAAGCAACACTTGACCGCTACATATCAAGGCACTATGATGAGGTGAGGACGTACACGGAGTATTTCCTCGCCAAATTCAAGGCCAACATGATTGCTGATGTAGTCATCAACAACAGTTATCTTTATGTGGCTGAGATAAGTGATGATACAAAGGATGAGAATAAGGTCAAGAGTTATTTATTGAACACGATCAAGAAGCAAATCATTTGGTCAACGTCAATCAGTCACCTGGATGAGAGAGTCAATGCCAATGAGATTGATATACCGAATGACTGCGATGACGAGGAGGATTTGAATCACAAGATACGAGAGGAGAAGAAGTACCACAATCAGAAATCATGCATCGAGATATACAAGAGAGAGGTCAAGGACCGAATCAAGTTGATAATCTTTGAGGCATACTATGAGAAGGGATATACAACCGCCAGGTCAATGGCTAAATACTTTGACATACCGGTAACCTCAGCTCATTACTATATTAGGGATATTAAACACGATCTAAACAGGATAAAAGATGAGAATAAAAGCAGAATATAAGGGCAAAACTATTGTCAAGCATACAACGGTTCGAAACATAATCATAGTTGTTGATAATATAGATGTATCAAAGTACAAATATTATGTGTCTATTGGCATGGGATATTTATTTGAGAAGGAATCAGAAACAACGACCGCACCGGAGCCAATCAAATATGAGGGCATCGAGCAGGAAGTGAGTGCAAAACCGATTCCAAAGAGAAAACGTAAAGTAAAACCAACACCAGGTAAAGGAGAAGAATGATACTTGAGAGATATTTATTTGCTTTGAAACGCATCTCATTTGATTATGATGAAACATTGACTCAAGCCAAGGAGATTGCAAGGAATTGGATTAAAAAAGGAGCTGAGGTATATATCATTTCAGCAAGGCATAATAAGGAAGGCATGATGAAAACTGCTCAAGAATTAGGAATACCAGCATCGAGAGTTTATGCCACCGGAAGCAATAAGAGCAAAATTGAGATAATTCAGAAATTGAAGATTGACAAACACTATGATAACAATCCGGATGTAATCAAGCAGATTGGTGTCCGAGGCGAATTATGGATAAATAAATAGAAATGGGAAGACCACGCAACTTTGAAACACCGGAGGATTTATATGAGCTATTCGATAAGTATCGGAAGCACGTTAAAGAGAATCCAAGATACCAATATTCATTGAGTAACAAAACAGGAAAGGCAGAACCTATTCCATTGGAAGCTCCATTGACTTTGAGTGGATTCAGAGTATTTTGCCACGATCATTCTTTGGTTGTGCAGGATTATTTTGCAAATAGTGGAGGGAATTATTCGGCATTCTCGACAATCTGCTCACGTATAAGCGATGAAATCCGCAACGATCAAATTGCAGGAGGCATGGTTGGACAGTACAACGCATCCATAACTCAACGCTTGAATGGACTCACTGAGAAGTCGGACATCACGACCAACGGAAAGGACATAAATGAGATTAAGGTGAACATCATCAAGGCGGATGACAAGTGATATAATCGATATGATGTGCCAGGTGGTTGAGAGATACATCCATTCCAAGAAGGGAGTGAACGTTAGAATCAATCGGATGGCAGTCATGAGTGACCAACGCCAATTCAGTATGTTGGCTCATGCTTACGAGATAGCGAATGGAAATAAATAGCACCGTTATCTTTGAGAAGAACTACGCAGCTCTTCAGGATAAGGATGTACGGTTTATAATTAATGAAGGAGGAAGTAGGTCATCCAAGACTTATTCTCTTTGTCAAATGATAATTGTCTACTCTCTCCAAAATAAGGGGAAGGTTACCTCTATTATCAGAAAAACGTTTCCTGCACTTCGAGCAACAGTCATGCGAGATTTCCTTGAGATAATGAAGGAGATGGATTTGTATGATGTCAACTCCCATAACAAGTCAGAGCATATCTACACATTCCCGAATGGAAGCATCGTGGAGTTCTTCAGTGTGGATGATGAACAAAAGATACGAGGAAGGAAACGTGACCTCGCATGGTGCAATGAAGCCAATGAGCTATTCTATGATGACTTCACTCAACTCAACATGAGAACTGAATGGAAGTTGATATTCGATTACAATCCAAGTGAATCGGCATCGTGGTTGTACGAACTACCTCAAGAGGAAAGTATACTCATCAAATCAACGTACCGCGACAATCCATTCCTTCCCGATTCCATCCGTAGGCAAATCGAGGACCTCAAGCGAACGGATGAATCACTGTATCAAATCTATGCACTTGGAGAGAAGGCAATCAGCAAGAGCAACATCTATTCCAATTGGACCTTCATCAAGCATCGACCTGCTCGGTTCGTGAACTACGTCTATGGACTTGACTTCGGATACAATCACCCCACTGCTCTCATGCGAGTGTATTGGTGCGAGAGTGATATCTACATCGAGCCTGTGATATATGAGAGCTACCTCACCACCACCAACCTCATTGAACGGTGTGAATTATTGGGAGTTGAGAAGAACATCACGATCGTGGCGGATTACGCACGACCTGAGATAATCGCGGAGATGAACAACGCGGGATATGATGTGCAGAATGCTAACAAGGTTGTGAAGAAGGGCATCGACAACATCAAGACCTTCGGAGTGTTCTGCGAGGATGAGTCCAGGATAAAAAAAGAGTATGAGAATTACAAGTGGAAGAAGATAGGTGACCAAATCACGGATGAGCCTGTGAAGCTATGGGATGATGCCATGGATGCGGTACGATATGCAGGTACTTACATCCGAAAGGAATACTATACCGATGACTCATACTTCGCCTTCTAAACAAAAGAGGTATTTTTGTTAATATATATATGGCATTTAGAACAAAGAAAATATCGCAGATGGATCCGAAAGGAGCCAACCTTGCATCGACCGATTTATTGGAGATATCTGAATTGGTGAGTGGAAGCTATGTAACCAAGTCAATCACGGGTGCGGAGATTGTCGCATCAGTACCTCCGACTGTTACCTCTTGGGGAACTATCACGGGAACGTTATCCACACAAACGGACTTGCAAACTGCTTTAAACGCAAAACAAGCAACCATATCCTTAACAACTACGGGAACGGGTGCAGCGACATTCGTATCTAACGTATTAAACGTACCAACACCAGCAGCTGCGACCTTCACTTCATTGACAACTACGGGAACAAGCGGAGCATCGACATTGACTGCGGGAGTTCTCAACGTACCGACATACTCATTAGCGGGACTCGGTGGTGTCCCAACATCACGCACCCTAACAATAAACGGAACAACACAAGACCTATCAGCAGATAGAACATTCACTATCTCAACGGGAATCACAATCGGTACTACTGCAATCACATCGGGTACTGTTGGACGTGTATTGTTTGAAGGTACGGGAAATGTGGTGAGTGAGAGTGCGAACTTGTTTTGGGATAACACGAATGGGCGTTTGGGGGTAGGAACGAGTAGTCCTGCACAAAAGTTGGATATTAACGGAAACACGCAAATAACGGGCAACTTAATATTTCCCGCGGGAGAAAGATTAATCCAATATGGTGCAAGTTCATTCTTTGCGGGTAGAGATGCTGCGGGAGTTTATTTAGCCTATGGATTTGGCTCTCAACAAATTGATATAGGTTCAGCAAGTACGGGTAATATTAGATTAAGAACAACCGCAAATGTAATTTTAGACCAAACAACTTCCAAGTTATTAATAGGCACTTCAACAGACGCAGGATTCAAGCTTGACGTTAATGGTACTGCGATATTTAGAAGCAACATTACATTGAATAGCAACGCTTTGTATATAGGTGCTAATTCAGCTATGACATTGTCAACTGCAAACTCAGATATTTATTTAACTAATGGAAATACAAGTAGAAAAATAATCTTTGATTTAACGGGTTCGGGACAATTTCAATTTAATAACGGAAATGTATTAGTGGGAACAACCTCTAATATTGTTTCGTCTAAACTTACAATCGAAAGCACCACACAAGGCTTCCTTTGCCCTCGAATGACAACAACACAAAAGAACGCCATTGCATCACCCGCAGCGGGACTAATGGTATACGACACAACTTTAAATAAACTATGCGTTTACACAACCGCGTGGGAAACAATAACATCTATATAAACATGGAAACACAAACAAACGGAGTAGCGATTCAACCAATCCCCTACCCACTTAACGAAGGTACTGCGACACGATTATCCGTGTTAGTATTGAACTTCCCAACGGATGCAACGACTTGCACAACTTATTGGCAATTGCTAACCGAAGACGGAAAAACTTTGGCACAAGACAACTACACCTTGACTGAAGAACAATTCAAAGAATGGGGGCGTGACAACTCAGTAGTGAACGAATATGTCGCTGAAGCAATCGGAGTAGTAATCATCTAAAACACGGACAAATGTTAACACTATCAGAAGAACAAGTAAAGCAATTAGAAGCAATCTTAAGTGAACTACCGATGAAGTTCGGAGTTCCGATTTTGAATATCTTAAACGAAGCTGCACAAGCTGAAAAACCAACCGAAGTAGAATGAGTCAAACAACCATTGCATCACCTCAGGTATTCAGTCCGGCATACAATCCTTTGAAGTTCATCGTTGATTCAACCAATAAGAACAATACGGGATTCAAATACATATTTGATGTATACGAAGCAGGGACCGCTACCAAGATTGCACAGTATAAAGTGCTTCCAACATACGGTGATGGATATGGTGAGATTGATTTATCAAAGTTACTTCAGAGCCAAGTATCATGGGACCTCAACACGCTGAGCACATCCTGGTATAACGCACCGAATTCACGATACCTTTACGATGTCAAAGTTGGAGAGGAGCAATTGGCTGAATACCTTTATACTGCCAACCTAAATAATAATGGAGGCAATGTCAGAATCGTAGTCACTAACACATTCACAGCAGGGGACCAGGTTATCATTGAACAAGCAGATGGTGGTGTGGCTAATCCTCAGCTCGAAGGACTGCACACGGTACTCAGTGCAACAGGCTCGACATTGACTGTCAACGTAGCATGGTCAACAGTGACATCAGTTGGAATCGATGGATCAGTTCACTACGCTGATAACCGAAAGTTAATCACATTGAACGTTACGAGCTTCGATGACTACATTGCATACAACGGAGCATTCAGATGGTTGGATTGGAGTGTTTACGATCAAGCAGATTACAATCTCGACTATGACCAACGTCAATGGTTAACGAATCAACCTCAGCAATTCAGTTGTACATTAGGTCAGGATTTGTATTTGAATCTCCGAAGTCCAAAAGGGCATGATAAAATTATGTTTATCAATAGTCTTGGGGATGTATTCTACAAAGCAATCAACAACGCGGATGAGATATCTCAGGTTCCCGTTGGTCCTAATAATTATGGTATCTTGGTTGGTACCGGTGACCTTATCACCAACACGGTGGATTGGTATGATGTTTACTATTTCACTGCTACGGGAGTAGGCTCATTGAAGTACCGAATCAACCTGGATAGGAGAACAACCATCTCGGAGTATCATATGCTATTTCTTGACCGAATGGGTTCTTACTCATCATTTGCTTTCCAATTGAAATCATATGAGAGAGGTGAAATCACTCGCGAGATATTCAACCGTGATGTTGCGGGATACATTCAAGGAGCTTCATGGAACTATCACACTGAAGATATGGGATTCATGCAGTCAAACGTAAACGTGAGTAAGTCATTTGACCTCAATACCAATTGGATGGAAGAGAGTGCAGGGCAATACTTCGAAGAGCTCTTGACATCACCGCAAACATTCGTGAAGATTGTTCAGTACAACACCACTGAGGGAGGTATTCCAATCATTGGTGAGGATGGATGTCCGGTGCATATAGCTGAGTCAACCGCATATCAACCTTGCATCGTGCAGAATAACACATACGAGGTATATCAACAACGAAACAAGAATCTAATCAAGCAATCAATCACAATCAAATTATCAAATCAAGACAACATAAATGGTTAGGATTCAACTATCAAATGGGTATCTTGACGTTAAGGAAGGTACTGCGTTTCCTCTCAATTTCTCGGTTGGAGATATTAGGGATTTAACAAAGCGAACGGGTACCTTCTCCAAGACAATCACATTGGTTGGAAGCAAGAACAACCACAACCTTCTCGGACATCATTACGATGTAAACATTCAAGAGGGTACGTTCAACATCAACACCATCACGAAATGCACCGTACTTCAGAATGATGTGCCAATCATGGAAGATGCATTGCTTCAGTTGGTCAATGTTCGCAAATCTCAGATGACTGATGCCTATGAGCAGATGGTTGAGTACGATGTCCTAGTGAAAGATACTCAATGCGAATTCTATACCGCGATAACCAACAAGGAATTGACTGATTTGGACTTCAGTGATTTGAATCATACGTTCACCGCTGCGGATATCATCGCATCATTTGACAATACCATCACCGAAGGATTCAAGTATGTATTCCCATATTCATCCACGGGAAGCAATCAGTACCAGGTGCGACAATTTAAACCTGCTATTTATGCGAAGCAATACTTTGACCGCATATTTTCAAACGCAGGATTCACATATGAATGGACGGGATTGAGTTCCTCCCATTTCGACAAATTACTTATCCCTTATAATGGGGATGCCAATACATTTGATACCGAGGATTACTTGGTTGAGGCAGAAATCACCACTCCATTTACTGTAACTTCAGCAGTCAATTCATATGGTGCGTTTAGTAATGCTACCGCATGGACTGAAATAACTGACCTTCAAGCATCATTCAATCCAACAACGGGAGTGTTCACTGTTCCATTCAATACCTCATTGAATTCAGGTCAAGGATACACCATGATGTATGAGATGGATTATGAATTGAAATTGAATAACACATCAGCAATGAGTGTAAT
>Ga0209086_10001809_pt1 | contig 17178 bp, 14 predicted proteins | sample M_130207_XF_Meta_FD_187312 | JGI IMG/M metagenome (GOLD analysis project Ga0209086, IMG submission 187312) | Freshwater microbial communities from Lake Montjoie, Canada to study carbon cycling - M_130207_XF_MetaG (SPAdes) (version 2) | ecosystem: Environmental > Aquatic > Freshwater > Lake... | reverse complement strand
CTGAAGGACCGGGTGGACCTGAGGAACCAGGTGGGCCGGGCGGGCCGGGTGGGCCGGGCGGGCCAGGTGGACCGGGTGGCGGCTCGATGATCGAACTCGATCCGCTGACGGGCATGGACGATGCGATGAAACCGCTGCGCAGCAAGCTTCTTGCCGTGCCGGCGCTTCGAACCAAGTATCTCGCGAATATCGCGGTGATTGCGAAGGAAATGAGCTGGGACAACATGGGGCCGCTGGTCGCGACCTACCGCGCGCTCATCGGCGAGCTCGTCGCACAAGACACGCGCAAGGCGTTTGCAACCGTGGCGTTCGAGCGCGAAACCTCCGCCGAACCGACGGGCGCGCTTCGCGAGTTCTTTGAGAAGCGTTCCAAGTATCTTCTCGGCTACACGCCGAAATCGGCGCAGCCGGCCCTGAAGAACCACGAGGAGTGACATCCGATGCCTGAATTCCTGACGACTGCGTTTGGCAGCGATGCGGATATCGCCTTCGTTGATGCGACGACGCGACTATGCATGGCGCTCCTGCTCGGTAGCGCCGTCGCATTCGTCTACCGTTGGACACGAGGCCGCGCGTCGGACCAACGCTTCATCGCAACGCTGGTACTGCTCACCGTGCTCCTCACCGTGACAACGATTGTGATCGGCAACAATGTCGCGCGTGCGTTCAGCATCGTGGGCGCGTTGTCGATTGTGCGCTTTCGCACCGTTGTTGAAGACACCCGCGACACCGCCTTCGTGATCTGCGCGGTGGCGGTCGGTCTGGCGATTGGCGCGGGATACCTCATGGTTCCCGCACTGGCATTGGTGTTTGTTGCGGCGGCGGCGAAGTTGTTCAGCGGCGACGCGCGAAGAACCAGCGGCACCCTTCGCAACGCCTTCACCCTTCACATTCGCCTCGCGCCCCTCTTCACGCAGCGCGAGGCTCTGCAACGCGAAATCGCCGCCGGGACATCGCAGCCAACCCTGATCGGCATTGAATCAGTGCGCAGTGGTAGCGCCGTCGAGCGCAGCTACGAGATCGACCTCGCGGGCGAATCCGAAGCGGACATGCTGATCGAGCGCATCTCCACGCTCGAAGGCGTGCTTTCGGTTGAAGTGAAGCGCATCCTGAAGTGATCGCGGGTTAAGCGATCGTCCAACCTGTCGGCCGCAATTGGTACTCGAACGAGCCGTCGGTTTTTAGGTCGATGAGTGCGTAGCAGGGATCGCAGTAGGTCGCGTTTTTCTTCCACCAGCCACCACAGATGGCGCCGCTGCAGGCGTAGGTCACGCCGTCGGCAGTGCAACGGTCGACGAGATGGGTATGGCCGCTCAGCACCAGCTTCACCCGACCGGACTTGCGGAACAACTTGTGAATGTCGGCCGCATCGAGGTGAACCAGACCGCCGGAGATGATGGTCTGCTGGTTCTTCACACTGCTTTCGCCGCGGATGGACGGGGTGATGGTGACGATCGGGATGTGCGACACGACGACGGTCGGAAGCGTGTTTGCAGCGAGGTCCTTCTCGAGCCACGCGCGCTGCTCGGGATTGATCTGCGCGAGATATCCGCACTCGTCCTTGGGATCATGCTCGACCGAGCTGAGCACGATGAAGTGCCAGCCGTTGCGATCAAAGCTGCGCCAGCGCGACGCGAGTTTGGTCTCAGCCATCGCGCGTGCATATCCGTAGTCGGGTTCGCTTCCGTCGAGACCGGATTTGGCCTTGCACCAACCGAAGACATCGTGATTGCCAAGGCAATGCTCCACCGGAACCTTGCAGTGCTCGTCGAAAGTCTTGTGAAAGAGCGCCCATTCGGCATCGACGGTCGCACGCTTGGTTGCGAACGAATCCATCACGAGGTCGCCGCCGGTGAGGATCATGCTGATGCCCTCGCCCTGCGCCGTGGCCAGCGCGCGCGCGGTGCCTTGCGCGGCGTTGTGCTCGCTGGTCATGTGAATGTCGGTGAAATGCGCGAACAACAACGCGCGATTGTTGGTGACCGTGGTCTGCGGTTCGGCTGCGGATGCTGTGGGCGGCTTGATGCCTATCGCAACTCCGAACGCGCCTCCGAATGCAGCGATTCCAGAGATGGCGGTGAAGGAGCGGCGGTCGAGGGTGGGCATGATGCGCGCAGATTACGCAGATTTTTCAGCGAAACAAGCGCGGATGCGATGCTGAACTTCAGTTCGCACGATTGCGCTGCGCCATGAACGCGTCAAACTCGGCGCGGGTGATCTTGTCGTCGTGGTCGGCGTCGGCTGCATCGAAGGCGCGGCGCACGACTTCGCCGCCTTCGCCGCGCTCGATCGCGCCATTGGCGTTCTCATCAAGCGCTGCGAACTGCGACGCCCTATCGCGGATACGCGCGCGCATGCCGCCGCTTCCAATCGTGGGTCCGCCGTTGGGCAGTTCATACTCGATGTATCCGATCAGCATCTCATCGGTCGTCTGTTGGCCCCAACGCACGCGCTTGGACGGATCGGGATTCACGGGATTCGCCGCCGAATTATCGAAGACAGCCTCGATGCCGATCGTGGTTGCCCGCTTCACCTCGATCGGCGTGGCGTAGTCGTAGGAGAGTTGCCAGTTGAAGTCGTAGTGCGCAATGTCGAGCAGGGTCTCGCGCACGCCATCGACCTCGCGATATGCGCGAAAGCTCTTGCCGCGCGTGTGCATGTGCGGCATCCACGAAAGTATGCGCAGATCGGCTGGGGCAGTGATGGCGATTCCCTCGCGGTGGCTCGCGTCATTGGGGGCAATGTCCAATTGAGAATCGAAGATGCCCGCGGTGTGAACCTCGTGCTCAGGCGGCGCGTCGGCGAAGACGAGGCCGATGCGGGTTCGATCGATGGTGGCCTTGCCATTGGGCGTGTAATGCAGCTGAAACAGGAGGTCGCTGCCCTTGGGTAGTTTTTTCGCGCGCGTCGCGTCGTACTGGCGAAATCCGCCACCCGGGACATAGGCGGCGAAGAACCCATGCGCCTCCGCCATCGGACCCTTCGCGCCTTCGGGCACGGCGAAGACAAGCACATGGTGTACTTGCGCGCGCGCAGTCGGAAGAACTTCCCATGCGCGAATCCACTTGTCTTGGGTGAAGCCAGTCGGCACTCGCAGATTTACATAGGGCATGGTGCCGTCGGGCTTGATCTCGACGCCATGGGGAAGTTCGAGCACGACATCAGGCTTACCAACGCGCCACTCGGGAGCGGCGCCGCGCGGGGGCGGAGCCTTTGATAGATCTCCAATGGGTCGACTTTCAGACTGGAGCCAGGCCAGAAGCGTCGACTTGTCGGCGTCGGAAAGCGAACGGTCATTGCGGAATCGATGAGCGGCAACGGCATCGGCGGTCGCGAACCAGGGCGGCATGGTCCCGTCGCCAACAACGCGGGCCACCATCGCCGCACGGTTGGTGAGATCGGCTGCCGACTCAAGGCTGAAAGGCGCAATCCCCCCTCCACGATGGCACTCGGTACAGGCCTGCGCCACGATGGGGGCAACCGCTGTCGCGTAGGTGGGAACCGGATCCGCCGTGGCTTGGATGCAGAGGATCGCGATTGCGATGGATAGGGTCATGGTGTCGGCCAACGGAAGACGGGCGGTCGAAATTGCCGACTTCGAAATTCCTCATCCGACAAAGTCTGCAGAGCGGTCTCAAGTCGGCCTGCCCGCTTGACGATTCAGCAATCCACGGTATTCTCTCCGTCCCATTCCCCTGTAGCTCAATTGGTAGAGCGGGCGGCTGTTAACCGCCAGGTTACTGGTTCAAGTCCAGTCGGGGGAGTTCCCAAAGCGGGTTGACCGAGGACGGTCAACCCGCTTGTTCATTGATGGCGGACGCGGGAACATCGATCCTGATGCCCAAGAGTTCATTCTTGGGGGCATCTTCCTGCTCTCGGCCGCTCTCTCGGGTTCTCGCATCAACCCTGCTCGCGCCGATCCGTGGGTCCGCGAAGTCGCCCCGCGGAGGGGTTGCTCTCACGCGCTCTCTGCTCTCGGTGAACAGGGTTGCGTCGCTCACGCCAGGCGCAAGTGTCTCGGAAATCGCTCATACTGACGGCGATGAGAGGCCTCACCCGCCCGGCTGCGCTCCGTCCCGGAGACACGATCGGCATCTGCACGCCGTCGTTTCCCGCCCATGTGGCGTTCCGTGCGAAGTACCTCCACGGCGTCGCCGAGCTCACGCGGCTCGGTTTCCGCGTGATCGAGGGAAGCCTGACCGCGCGAGCGACCGCGCAAGGCGCGCGATCAGGGACGCCGCAAGAACGCGCCACCGAGATCAACGAGCTCTTCTCCAACCGCGAGGTGCGCGCGATCATCACGACGATCGGCGGCAGCAACTCGTCGAGCCTGGTGCCGTACCTCGACTTCGCGGCCGTGCGGGCGAATCCGAAGATCTTCTGCGGATACAGCGACATTACGTCCCTCCATCTTGCGTTCATGCGCCATGCGGGGCTGTCGACCTTCTACGGGCCTGCCGTGATGCCGAGCTTCGGCGAGTGGCCCGAGCTGCCGCACGAGATGGCCGATTCGTTCCTCGATGCGACGATGCGGCACCTGGCTGGACCGCGTGAACTCGTCGCACCGAGCCGCTGGAGCCGTCACATGCGCGATGCCCGCACCGAGGCCTGGCGCACCGAGCCGCGCACCTGGGAGCCGCACGCGGGCTGGCGCACCGTCACGCATGGCGTTGCCGAGGGACCGACGCTGGCGCTGAACCTCAACACGCTTCGCTCGAACACAGGCACCCCCGAGATGCCGGACTTCGACGGCGCAATCCTCTTCATCGAGGACATGTCGAGCTCGCCTACTCAGGCGGAGCGCTCGTTCCGCCACCTCGCGGCGCTCGGCGTCTTCTCGAAGATCGCCGGACTCGTCTGGGGCCGGGTCGAACATTGGTCGGACGAGGGCTGCCCGATCTCGGTCGAGGATCTCCTTCTCGAGGCGATCCGTGGCGAACTTGGGCGCGCCCCTGCATTCCCGATCGCGACCGACTTCGACTGCTGCCACACGACCCCGATGCTGACGCTCGCGCAGGGCGTGCGCGTGCGCCTTGACACGCAGGGCGCGGCTGCACGGATCACGGTGCTCGAACCAGCAGTGGCAAGTTGACGGCGGGGGCTGTTGCCCCCCGTTTCGATCGCCACCCCGCTCGCAAGGCGCGAAGGAAACGACCTCTCCCCCTTCTGGCACGCTCACAACGCCATCTAAAGTTGGGATCCGTTTCGACCGTTGAGTTCAACCGGTCGGCCTCTCGCGAGGTCGACCGGTTTGTTTACAGGCTGATGAGGGTGAAACCCCCTGCTGCCGCGCCGTGGCGGGGGTTGGGCGCTCTCGCCTTTGTGGAGAGAGCGAAGGCCGCCGATCCGAACGGCGGCGAAACGGGCGAAACCCCGCCTTGATCTCACGCGCTCTCTGGACTGGTTCACAGCCTTCCGAGATCAGAGGGTCGATCGAAACGGTCGCACGCTCGCGGCTCGCTGCGGAGTGTCGGCCGCGCGCACCAATGAAAGCGCGCCGTCTCGCGCGTGCGACTCCGTGGCATACTTCCCGCCGACATGCTCCGAACGGTCCCCATTTCGATCGAGTCTTTCGAGGCCGCCGTCGGTCAGGCACTTCGAAGGGAGCCGGTCCAGAACCAGCTGCCGTGGGTTCGATGTCGGGCACATGTCGAACGAGTGATGCAGATATCATTCTGAGTGCGCGCTTTCGAACTGGATCACCAGAGGATCGACACCCATGCGCCACATGACCATGCTCACGCTCGTCGCGTCACCCTGCATCGTTCTCGCGATGGGCGGCTGCTTCGGCAAGCACCCCGGGCCATGGCGCGCAGCGTCACCCACAGACCTCGAGACACTTCGCGATCACTACAAGATCGAGACCGCGAACCGCGACATCGTGCGGCGGGATGTTTCGGTCTGGGTCATCGTGCCGGCTTCGGGCTACCCTGAATGGGGCGTCAAGCGTGAAGACGGCTCTGTGCAGATCGTCGCGCCGGATAAGTCGCGGCACTGAGATCCGTTTCTGCTCGCCGCATCTCGGTCGATTGGTGAGCGCACGGGTTCGAAATCGAAGGAAGGCCCGCCTCGACGTCGAGGCGGGCCCTTTCGTTGACTGGAGCCCCCAAGGCGCGAAGTCAAGGGCGTTTCCTCCACGGATTGACTAGGAAGCGATCGTTTCCTAGAATGCCACCCAGAGAAAGGAACGCTTCCGATGCCGCGCACCACCGGCAACTACCGCAACTCCACCGTCGCCGGCGAGACCGTGCGCGCGTTCGTTCCGGCCACCCTGCCCCCTGACGGTCCGCCGCTCCGCGTCGAGGGGCCTATCGACGCCGCCTGTGCGCGCGCCATGGCGGCCGTCGGCCGCCTGGAGGTCGCCGCGAGCCTCGTGCCAAGCACCGAGTGGTTCCTCTACGGCTTCGTCCGGAAGGAGGCGGTGCTGACCTCGCAGATCGAGGGCACCGAGGCCACCCTGCGCGACGTGCTGGAGTTCGAGGCGACCGACCGCACCGCGCATGAGGACGACGTGGCGGAGGTCTGCAACTACGTCGAGGCGCTGACCTACGCGCGCCGCGAGCTTGCGAAGCCGAAGGGGCTGCCGCTGAGCGCGCGCCTGCTCTGCGAGGCGCACCGGCGTCTCATGCGGGATGCAGGCACCCGTCGCGGCGGCGACAAGAAGCCTGGCACGATCCGAACGAGCCAGAACTGGGTCGGAGGCACGCGGCCCGGAAACGCGCGCTTCGTGCCCCCTCCGGCCGATGCGGTGCCGGGGCTGCTCGCCGACCTCGACCGCTGGATCCACGGGCGCGACCCGCTTCCGGCGCTCGTCAAGGCCGGGCTGGCGCACGTGCAGTTCGAGACGATCCACCCCTTCCTGGACGGCAACGGCCGGATCGGGCGCCTGCTCATCACCCTGCTCCTCGAGCACTGGGGCGTGATGCGCTCGCCCATCCTGTACCTGAGCCACTCGTTCAAGCGCCACCAGCGCGAGTACTACGACCGGCTCTCGGCCGTGCGCACCGACGGCGACTGGGAGGGCTGGACCCGGTTCTACCTGGCGTGTGTCGACGAGGCCGCCGAGGACGGCGTCTCAGTCGCCCAGCGCATCTTCGCGCTCACGGCCAAGGACCGCGGCCGGCTCATGTCGCACACGGGCGCCACCGTGGCTGCGATCCACCTGCTCGACCTGCTGCCGTCGAACCCCATCGTGACGGTGCCAAGGGCCGCGGCGCTGCTGGGCGCCACCGCACCAACCGCGCGCAAGGCGGTCGAGGTGCTGGAAGAGATCGGCGTCCTGCACGAGACCAGCGGCAGGCAGCGCGACCGCGTCTACGCCTACCAGGCGTACCTGCAGGCACTCACGGCGGACGAGGGGCGCGGGTAGCGGGCCTCGGGTTTGAAGCCGTTTCGACCGGGGAGTTTGGAAGCGAAACAAGGCCCGCCTCGAAGTCGAGGCGGGCCTTTTCGTTGACTGGCGGCGTGCCCGAATCGCTCCGCGCGAGGCATCGTGACGGGCGTTTCGCGCTCTCGCGTTTGTGATGGCGGATCGGGGAAGCGGGTCGGACCGCACGGAACACGGCGCCCCGCCCTTCCTTCAAGCCCCAGAAACGCTCGGACGCTCGGATCGCCGTGAACCGGAGAGCGCGATCGGGGTAGTTGGGAGAAACATCGGAAATCCGGTGGGTGGGTTGGTCACATCGGGGCGGGACGGACGGTGATGGGGGTGATGCGGATCGTAGATCCACGAACTGCTGAGCCGTCCTCGGCACTGAGAAGTGATGTCGCGCGTGACGAAATGCGAAGCACTCGATGGATCCCCACGCTGTGTGGGAGCCGTGCGATGAGAGCCTCGCCGCCAAACCCTCACTCGCAGAGTTCCGTTCACCCTCCGCAGTAAAGTTATTGTTTACGAAATAAATTTACTTGCATTGGCTTTGTATTGGCTTACTCTCCGCGCATCGCCGCGTGTCTGCAATTCGCGCGCGGCTGCGCCGGCGTGCTTCACTCGGCTCCATTCCGTGCGTCGCTGAGTTCGCCTCAGCTTGCAAGTCTCACTGGATCACCCTCCGCATCTGGATGCCGAGCATGGGGGCTGCTCGTCACATCGCGGCCGCAATGTTGGCCGCAATGTTGGCCGCAATGTTGGCCGCAATGCTGACCGTCGTAGGAATCGCCATCGCCCCGGCAAGCGGCGCGTGGGCCCAAAGTTGCAAGGTTCATGCCCCGCAGATGTGCTCGAGCTGGCTTTGGGAGGAGATCAATGGCGGAATCCCCCTCCACCTGGACTGTGCAGGCGGACACTTGACTTGCATTGCAATCATCAAGGGTGATATGAAAGTGAACGGGTACAAGCGTCAAGCGTGGGGCTGGCAGACCCTTGCCAGCAACTTTCCGAGTCCGGGCAGCATCGAGGTGTTTGTGCCCAACGGCTGCGCCTGCGATGTAGCGGGTGTCGACTGCGTCTGCCTTTACCCCCCGGTCGGCACGACGATTGTTTGTCCGAATCTGGCCAATCCAAACTCCAATATCGGCGACTGTCCATGACGATCACGAACATGACGCTCACGAACATGACGATCCTCTCGGTTGTGGTCGCGCTGCTCGTTTCGGCAGCTTCGCCACCTGTCGTCGCCCAAGAGCGCCCGTCGTTGCGTCGATTCGGCTTTGAACCCGAACCCGGGGCGAGGATATCTGTCGCCGTCCCCGATGCGCTCACGACAGTCGATGTCGAGTACTGGATCGCAGTGCTCGAACTGGAGCCCGAAGCCGCCGCAACTCTTCGTGCGGCGGTGGATGACTTTTACGATTCGCGGGCTCCTGAGATAGTCAAAGTCATCGAGCCCGTCGATCGAGCGGCGACGGAACTCGCCCGTCGCGCTGGGTTTCAAATCATGCAACTGCCGGATGCTCCCGAGGCCTATCGTGAGTTGGTGCGACTCCGGGATCGGGCTGTGAGTCGGTTCAATGCAATCGAAGAGGATCTCTTCGCACATGTGGCGAAAGCTGTATCGCCAGACGCACCCGAGACGGTCGCCGATGTGATTCGGCAATTGCGCAAGCGAAGCCGCTACGGTTCTGCGTCGCCGAAGTTGCCGATGGCGAGTGTCGACCTTGGCGCGATCGAAACGGCACTCAACAAGGACTCCCCGCTTGCGATTCTTGACCGAGAGGCGTGGCGGGCGGCGCGTCCCAGCTACGACTCAGAGTTGGCGACGCTTCATGAGCGGCGGATTCGGCTAGACCTTGATACGACCGTCGAGGATCTCAAGCACTTCCGGGACTCGAACTACGATCTCGATGCGCTCGTCGAGTATCGCACTCAACGGAATCGTCGGCAGATCGCTGTCGAGCGTTCGATCATCGCCGCCAATCGGCGCTGGGCCGATGCGTTCGCGGAGATGATGTCGCCAGACGACGCCGAACGATGGCGGGATGCCGTACGAGAGGCGACCTATCCGTCGCTGTATCCGAACCCTGTCGATCTGCGGCCCCTCGACCGAGCGGTACAGGCGTTGGGAGCTTCCGACTCTGGAGGTGAGTCGGAGGCCGCGAGGCAGACGCTCGTTCGCGAGATCGCCCGGCTTGCGGCGATGGAACCGACGGCCGAGTCGGAAGTTGTCGCCGTCGCGGTCTCGGAATCCCGCGGCATGGTCGTTCAAGGGCTGAGAGAAAGGCTGGAAGAGAGCATCGCGCTGCTCCAACGGGAGCGGTGTGAGTCCGCGGCCCGTGCTGTGGAGGCTTGCAAGGCGACTCCTCAGGCGAGGGACATGCCTGAGCTCACGGCCCTGATCTCCGCGATTCAGCTTCATTGCGGCAATGACGGTGGGAATGGCAGCGCGAACCCGTCCCAGAGTGCTGCGAACTCCGATCGATAGCTCCCTCTGACGGTCATGGATGCAGTCGCTGAGACGAGTTGAAGTCGCTCAGACCGGCGCACGGCACGTTCCGTGCAGCGGACCACTGGTACTAACTCGCATGTGACGTACACCGAGTTCAAGGCCCGCCTCGAAGTCGAGGCGGGCCTTTTCGTTGACTGGCGGCGTGCCCGAATCGCTCCGCGCGGCGCATCGTGACGGGCGTTTCGCGAGAGCGGGTCGGAGGCGGCGCGCTCGACGGGACCGGCTTCCCCGCCGACGGCGCAGTAGTCGTCCGTTCCGGAAGCCGCTGCTGGATGGCCCGCAGCGCACCGACGCATCCTCCTCGGGGAGGCCGCGTGCGTACCAACCTCAACTTGTCTCAGAAACTGGGTGCAGTACAACTTGAGCACGATGCCAGCGACTGCGTCGTGCGTGCTCGTTGCGCTGTCGGCGATCAACATGTTGCGTCGACGCCGCGGGTAAGCGCACAAGCAGACCTCGGATCGCCAGGTGCACTGAGCCGACTTTGAGAAGACACCCCGTGCATGCGAGCGCGCATCCGAGCGCGCACCTCTTGTGTCGTGCCACGCGCAGTTCGTTCTACATCCGCGCGAGCCTCGTCGCCAACTCTGCGCGCGATTTCAATCCGAGCTTGCGATAAATGCGCCGCGTGTACTCGACAACGGTGTGCAACGAGACGCCTTGCGCTTCAGCGACGGCTCGCGATGACTTACCGGCAGCGAGCGCGCGCGCCACAGACAACTCGCGCGCGGTGAGCGCCTCCGACGCCTCGGCCGAGAGAGTATCGGCGAGCATGCCAAGGGCGACGCTCTCGATATTGAGGAAGTTGAAGGACGGCATCGGCAGCACTCCGGGCAGCAATGGCATCAGGCGGACGCCGAGGTAGTAGTTGCAGTCCTGGTTCGTGTCGGCGGGCACGTTTTTGAACTTGTTGTTGCAGCGGTGCAGGAATCGCTCGAGGTCTAGCAGCATGCGCCAGAGTTCGCGCATCTCGTCGTTGTCGAGAGACATCGCGGTCACGCTCTGCCAGTTGTTGTCGCCCCGTCCGAGTTCATGCGGCGGCTTGACGGCGCGCAGAATTTCATTCTCCGACTCGGTTCCGAATACCGCCGCCATTTTGGCGAAGAGTGCTTGGTCGTGGGCGTCGAGCGCGCGGTGATGCACCAGAATCGTTTGGCGAGTGACGCTCCATCGCACGATCGGCGTTCGCGATCGTGCTGCATGGCGGCGAACAAGTTGCACAACTTCGAAGCGATCGAGCCCACGCTGCACCGTGCGCGATGGCATGCGGCAGAGTCGTGCAAGTTCTTTCACCGCAGTCGGTTTACCGCTGCGTCGCAGTAATTCCCAGATATGAAGCGACTCGACGCTATCGAAAGCCTCGATCAATCCCGGCGTACGGATGTCGATCGAGGGTTCATCGTTGTTTGCAGAGTCGTGCGGCTCACTCATCGGTGGAGGCTACACAAGCTGCCTGTTTCAGGAGGATCGATCGTCGCTCGCGCGAAACATCAGCGGAATTTGAAGCAATTGTGCACATGCTCATGCGACGGACTGCGTGGTGCACATGGTCATGCGACATGCGGGCGTAATCTCGGCTTTCGATGGTGATCGTTGACAAGGCTCGTCATTCCTGAACGCAGTCTCCGTAGGTTGTCTGCCTCAACGTCCCTCTATTCGCAATCGAACTTCAAGTGAGTTTTCTCCCGTGAACACCAAGTACCGCTTCCTCTCGCCCGCCATCAACGCCATCGCGGCGCTCGCCGTCTCCGCCAGTGCAATGGCGGGCGATGTCTACACCGATTCCGCCACCGACCTCCCCGCCGGCGGCAACAACCTGCTGAACATCCTGAGTGTCGATGTCTCGTACACGAGCACCCACATCAAGTTCTCGTTCACGCTGGACGGCATTTCTAACCCGTACAACATGAATCAGTACGCCTTTGCCCTCTCGACGCCGGGCGCCGCCACCAAGTCCACCGCCGTGTGGGCTCACCAGGCGAGCTTCGCCAGCAACGGCGGCATGAACTACGTGGTCCAGGCGGATCCCAATTACGGCGGTCGGACGTGGTTCCAGAGCAATGGAGTCAGCGGCTGGAGCAACCCCGGGGAGAACCAGAACAGCGTCATGAGCACAAACTACGACACCAACACCATGGACATCTACGTGTTGCGCTCGGCCATCGGCATGGAGGCTGGCGGCACCTTCTTCTTCGACGTGTGGGCGATCGCGCGGGACAACAGTGTCTTCGACGCGCTGTCCACCAACGCGACGCTCTCTGGATACAGCGGCAACTTCACCACCGACAACGCTCTCACCTATACCGTCGGGTTTCCCCCAGTACCCACGCTGTCGCTCACTGCGAGTGATTCCACACTTCAGACGGGGCAATCGTTCACGGTGGACGTCGCGATGAATGCGACCTCGGCCTTGCCGACGGGTCTCCAACTTGCGATGAACTACGACCAGACCAAGTTGCGTCTCGACTCGGTGGCACCAGCAACAAACAGCCCGTTTGCCACCGAAATCGCAGAGCAGATCAACAACACCAACGGCACGCTGCGTTACGCGGTCGGTGTCGATGAGAGCCAGAGCGCAAACAGCGCCGCTGCGAAGCTCGTGACTCTGTCGTTCACCGCACTGACGAACGAAACCTGCGGCACGGCGAGCCTGATCTCCTTTGGCACCGTCTCGGGTACGACGACCAAGTTCACCCTCGCCGACGGCATCCCCCTCGCGCCGAATCTCGGCACCTTTGCGAGCATCAAGATCGACGGCACCGCGCCCGTCCTCAACAATCTCCCCGCCAACGTGTCGGCCGCAACCGACGCAGGCTCTACCTTCGGCGCGTACGTGGCGAATCCGGGCGTCACCGTGAGCGACAACTGCGACACGCTCACGCCGACTCTTCTCGTCACCTATCCCGACAGCTCGACCGCCTCGGCCTGGCCTGCGAACGGCATGTTCCCGATCGGCACGACCACACTCGCGTGGAGCGTCACCGATCAGTCCGGCAACTTCGCCTCCGCCTCGCGCACCATCGTGGTTGCCAACTACCAACTCGTCGATGCGACCATGTCGTTCGACGGCCCGTTTGTCACTGCGTCCACGCGATCGATCCGCTTCACGGCGGGCAGCAGCACGCAGGTGCTGAGTTTGTCGGCTTCGGGCAGTCCGTTCGCAGGCGGCTCGATCAACGCCATTCAGGTGCCGGTCGCGGCGAGCTACACCTGCCTCCGCGCGAAGGACCCAACCCACTCCGTCACCGACACCGCCTCGGCGACCGTCTCCGGCGTGCGCTACCAGGCGGCGTTCTCCCTCAAGCAAGGCGACTCCAACGACGACGATCTCGTCGACATTCTCGACTTCGGCATCTTCGTGGCCGCGTACGGTGCGGGTAAGGCACTGGATGCCACGTCGAACTTCAACTCCGACACCATTATCGCCAACGCGGACTTCGCGTTCATCAGCATCAACTTCTTCAATGTCGGCGAAGCCTGCGGCGCGTACACCGGCGCAACGCCGCGCGACCGTATGACGGTTAAAGAACTCCGTCGCTCCGGTCGCGGCGGACTCGCCATCGCCGACATCAACGGCGACGGCTGGGTCGACACGACCGACATCACGCTCTTCATGCAGGGTGTCGCGCCGCGCAAGCCAGCAGAGCCTGCGCGCGCTGCGGCACCTGACGCAGTCCATTGGTGATGTAAGTTCTCGCGGCGCGCCTCAGGCGCGACGGCGTACGCAACGATTGCACACACGACCCCGGCCTCGCGCCGGGGTCGTGTTGTTGAGGCGTCGACTCCTACGCACTGGCGCAGGAGTCGACGGGGCAGACGAGCTCAAAGATCCGCAGGACTGCATCCGCAAGCGGGCGCGCTCTCGAGAAAAAGTACAACCCCCGAGCTTGAAGACTCGAGGGTTGTGAGTTTGACAACCGCGCGCGATTTCGCGGCAATGGATTCGAGCGTTTAGTTCCGTCGGCGGCGACCAACCAGAAGGCCACTCAGGCCGAGCAATGCGGCCGCGCCAGGCGCAGGCACCACATCGCCAATCAGTGTCATCTGAATATTCGGGTCTTGCCCTTCGCCGGGAACACCGGAAGTCGACACGTATGCGCTCGTGCCAATCTCGAAGGTGGTGTTGGTTCCGTCAAAGACGAAGTCCTGCAGAATGCCGTAATACGCGCTGTTGTACGAGTACTCCACGCTGCCGGCGCCCGTTCCCGCTGCACTCCAAAGACCTGAAAGCACGACGGTGCTCTTGAAGATGCCGCCCTCTGAAACGCCGCCACTTCCACCACCCATGAACACCAACGCCCAGTGCAATTGGCCGTTGCGCACGACTTGGGTTTGCGAAATGAATGACTCGTTGCCACCGGTGGCGCCCTGTACCACGCCGCCTTCGTAGGCGAAACGCCAAGTCGCAGCGAGATTGGAGTCACCGAATGTCAGCGAATAGGTCGACTTATAGAGATCGTCCGCCGCGACATAACTCGGCGTGGCGAAATTGAGAGTGGCCGTGCCGGATGTGACCGCTGCGGAGTAATTCTGAAAGTTGTTGCGGAACGAAAAGAAGTCATTCTGGACATCACCAACAGCCGACGCCTGAACACCTAGGAGGTTCTCATAGCCGTAATGGGCGTTGCTGAACTGTCCATTCGTGCCAGTCAAAGTTGTTGTGGTTAGCCGCTGCGGCATGGAGATCGTGGCGAAAGCACTGGTGGCGTTCAGCAGAACCAAGGACACCGCTGCCAATGAGCAAAGGCCAGCGATGGAGTTGCGTGAAGGCTCGGTGCGGACGGAAGAAACAACGCTCGTGATGGATGTTGCAGACATGAAGATTCCTAAGCCGCGACGAATCGCAAGTGTTCACAATTCAACATGCTGCAAGGCGGCAGTAAGACGACTGCCGAAGGCGCAATGCCAATCGCTCAAAAACGAGTGAACCCCGATAATCAATACCGTGAGTTGGAGGCTACCCCCGAAAGGAGCCGTGTCAAGTTGCTTGGCGTTCGCCGTTGGATTCGCGTGCATGAACGGATGCGATTGGACTGCACAAGCGATGCGGAAAGGCCGTTGTCCGGGCGCCGTTCCTCGAGGGCAAGTGAAGAATCGGCCTGCAGATATGAAGCGTACCGCCCTGAACACTATTGCCTGAAATCAAGGCATTGATAGCAATCGGGGGCACCTGTGTCTCTTCGGGAGCGCGTGTCGCATACGGGCGGGCGGTACCAGGATCAGCCGAAACCGCGAGTTCCTCCGCGCGTTCAACTTCACCCGCGCAACGCGGCCCTGATCGCCAGCGCCGCGGCGGTGAGCGTCGGGATCGCGAGCGGAGTGGCCGCTGGTGCGTTGGGACCCAGGTGGCTTGTGGCTGCGCGAAACACCTCGAGCTTCACGCCCGCGCGCTGGAGTTTCGCCGCGTAGAGCTCCTGCTCGACACGCCACGGGTCGGAGTCGCCGATCGCGATGAACGCGGGAGGATGACTCGCGGGCACGGCGCCCAGCAGCGGCGAGAGACCTGGATCTGACGCATCGGCGTCTTTGGGCAAGTAGGCGCTCACCATCATCTCGGCAAAGACGCGCACTTCAGGAACCTTGAGATGCGCGAGCGTCAGGTCGACGATCGGGTTGATGAGCGCGACCAGTGCGATGGAGTTCGCGGGCGATTCGCGGGCGATGACAGCGGCCATGTTGCCGCCGGCGCTGTCGCCGCAAACAGCGAGAGGGCGAGGCTGCACACCCGCGCTCGGCGCAGCGCTGTTCAACCAACGGATGACCGAGCGAATCTCCTCGAGCTGCATCGGATACATCGCAGCGGGCGCGCACGAATACTCGATTGAAACGACATGGGCCTGGCTGGTGGAACAGAGCAGCCGCGCCATGTTGTCGTGAAAGTCGATCGAGCCCGCGATCCAGGCGCCGCCGTGAATGAGGAGCACGGTGCCGAGGGATGCGGACTGCGCCGGGTGATAGACGCGGCACGCGATGTTGCCGGAGGAACACGGGATGACGATGTCACGCACGACGCCGACTTCAGACTTGAGCCCGTTGGGAAGGATGTCGGCGTTGATGTCCTTGGCGACGGCGATGACGCGTTCGCGGTCGGCTGAAGAGAGACGGCTCGCGGAAGGATGCATGGCGCGGAGCGTAATGGGTTGGAATGTGCGATGACGACGATGCGGGCGATGGAACAACGCACATTCAACGAGCGCAATGGCTGGTCGGTCGCGGCGGCGTGATGCTGCGCTGCGGCGGGATGCTGGCGCGCGGCAATTCGCTTCGACTACGCTGCGGGGCGCGCCGTCGTCCGACGGCGAAACACCATTCGCACCACCATTCGCACCACCATGCCGACCACCCTGCCTCCCAGCATCTTCAATGACGTCGTCGGTCCCGTGATGCGCGGGCCGTCGAGTTCGCATTCCGCCGCGTCGGTGCGCATCGGCCGCCTCGCGCGCGATCTTTGCGGCGGCACGCCTGACAAAGTGCTGGTCGAGTTCGACACCGAGGGTTCGCTCGCGACGACGCATGAAAGCCAGGGCTCGGACATCGGACTCTTCGCGGGCCTGCTTGGTTGGGAGGCCGACGACGAGCGCTTGCCGCGGAGCGCTGCGGCGCTTGCGGACGCGGGCGTCTCGCTCGAAATCCGCATCGCCACGCTGCACGATCCGCATCCGAACACCTATCGACTGACGCTGCGCCGCGGCGGCGTCGAGCACAAGCTTGTCGCGCTTTCGACGGGTGGCGGCATGATCGAGGTTGTCTCGATCGACGGCGCGAAGGTGACGCTGTACGGCGACTACGCGGTGACTGTGCTCGACACGCGCGACGATGGACGCAGCACCGCCGCCCTGCTCGAGGCGCGCTTGGATATCGACGCCGTGCAACTCACCGGCGCGCGTCCGACGAGCGTGATCGTGTGCGCGCAGCGGTTTCTGAGCGACGCCGAAATCGCGGCGCTTGTGATGGTGACGCGCGCGCGGAGGCTGGACCGGGTGCTACCCGTGCGCTCGCGTCGCGGCCTCACAGTGCCGTTCCTGCACGCGGGCGAGATGGTGCAGCAGGCTGATCCCGCATCGCGCAAACTCTCCGACTTCGCGCTCGAGTACGAGTGTGCACGCGGCGCAATCGCGGCCGACGAGGTCTTCGCGCAAATGCGCAGAATCCTCGAGGTCGTGCGCGGCGGCGTGCGGATCGGCCTCGCGGGCACGGAGTACGCGGATCGCATCCTGCCGCGGCAGAGTCATCGATTCGCGGCGATGCTCGAGCAGAAGCAACTCCTCGACGGCGGCCTGCTCAACCGCGCGAT
>Ga0209086_10001808_pt1 | contig 17178 bp, 18 predicted proteins | sample M_130207_XF_Meta_FD_187312 | JGI IMG/M metagenome (GOLD analysis project Ga0209086, IMG submission 187312) | Freshwater microbial communities from Lake Montjoie, Canada to study carbon cycling - M_130207_XF_MetaG (SPAdes) (version 2) | ecosystem: Environmental > Aquatic > Freshwater > Lake... | reverse complement strand
TGCCAACGCCGCCGGCCGCTGCATGTATGACAACACTCTCACCGGTTTTTATATGACCAACTGTTTTTAATATGTGCCAAGCTGTTGAGCCTTGCACCAACATACACAAAGCTTGTGCATCACTCACACCATCTGGAACATCAATCATCGCCGCTGAATATGCAGAGGCTTTCTGTGCATATCCCCCACTTGCAACTGGTGTTAAAACCCGGCGTCCTGAAGCTGTTCTGCCAACTACTTCTATGCCAGGTATCAAAGGAAGCTTCTGTGGTGAGAGATATGAGTTCTCTGTCTGGTGGGTATCGGCGTAGTTAATACCGATAGCGCTTACATCAATTAGTTCCAGACCCTGACTTACAACTGGGTCGGCAAGATCTACAAACTGCATCGACTCTGGGCCGCCAAAGGCGCTGATCTGAATTGCTTTCATTTCTATCCTTTAATTAGACCAGAATCAACTTCTCAAAATCGCCCTCAGTTATGTCTTTTGTTGCCATTTTTAACTCTTTTTACCAAAAATCTTTTTCAAAAATCCGGCCTCAACAGGATCTTTGTGATGCCCCTGACAGCGATCTTCTTTGGCAACGCCATCCAGAGCCTGCTCTATATGCTCCCCACAACCTGACCATGTTGGCTTTTTGCACTGATTGCAGATGACTAGTGAACACATACAAATATCCTATATCCCATTTAGCTGGAGCAAAAACAGTGTGGTGAAACTACTCATCGATGTGACTCTACAACCGACCGGCTTGATGAACACGCCTGAGAAATTCTTGAGTCTTTGGGTTCTTGGGGTTGTGCAGTACCTCCTCGGCACTACCCCGCTCGAGAATATTTCCTGACTCTAAAAAACAGACTTCGTCGGCAACTTGTGTAGCAAAACCCATCTCATGTGTCGCCAAGACCATTGTCATTCCATCACTCTTTAGATCGCGAACAATGCTCAAAACTTCATTAACTAGGACTGGGTCAAGGGCAGATGTAATCTCATCTAATAAAAGTAGCCGTGGATTACAGGCAAGGGATCGAATAATTGCAACACGCTGTTGTTGTCCTCCACTTAAACGATCTGGATATTGATCGGCCTTATCTGATAAATCAAAGCGATTGAGCAGTTTTTGTGCCGCCTCGATTGCCTCCTCTTTAGATTTACCCTGTACTTTTATCGGAGCTAACGTAATATTTTCTAAGACCGTCTTATGCGGAAACAAGTTAAAGGATTGAAAGACCATTCCTAACTTACGGCGCACCTCATCGACATTGATAAGTGGATCAGAAATTTCAGCTCCATCTAAAAAAATCTGACCGTCATCGATGGATTCAAGAAGGTTAATACAGCGAAGTAGCGTCGACTTTCCCGAGCCAGATGCTCCAATTAATACCGTTGCGGTGTGCTCTGGGACCATAAGTGAGAGGTGGTTAAGAACTAACTCGTTACCAAATGATTTACGAATATCAACTAGCTCTAGAACGTTAGACATCAGATGGAGCCTTCAGAGTTCTGGGCGCTCGTGCGTTGCCTTATTGCTCTATCTGTATAGCGGGTCATTGGAATTGTGATGAGAAGAAAGAGAATGGCAGCCACTACGTAAGGTGTGTAGTTAAAAGTACGACTGGCATTGATCTGCGCGGCACGGACTGCATCGGTAACACCTAATATTGAGACTAAACCTGTGTCCTTTAAGAGTGAGACAAAGTCATTGAGAAGAGGCGGAACAACTCGCCGGATCGCCTGCGGCAAAACCACATAACGCATAGTCTGCCCAGATGTTAGGCCAAGTGATCTGGCAGCAGCGCGCTGACTTGGATGAATCGAAAGAATTCCACTGCGAATGACTTCGGCAACGTATGCCGAATACGTCAGCACGACGGCAACAGTGCCAAGAAAAATTACATTGCTTGATATTCCAGTCAGTCGCAACGCTGGAACACCAAAGCCTACGAGCAAGATAATCAAGATAAGTGGCGCCCCACGGAAGATATCTACGTAGGCCGTTGCCAGAAATCTAAATGGTGTTAGCGCTGGTGACTTTGTTGTGCGCATGAGGGCTAAGCCGAGGGCGATTATTCCTATCGCCACACCACCAATAAAGGTGAGCTGAATATTGATCCAGAGGCCTTTAATGACAGTTGGAAAAACCTCACGTCCATAATCGATATCAAAAAATGTTGCCTTAACACTCTCCCACCCCGGGGATGTAATAAGTACAAGGGCCAGTGTTCCGAGTACAAGGGTGGTGGAGATGGCGGCAATGAGACCCTGCTTACGGCTTATTCGCCTTCGGACTATGCCACGTTCTACTTCACGTGAGCTTGGCGACCAAGCAGAGTTAATACGCTCTGTCATGGCCGCCAAACTACCGTGTTTACTTCTTTATCTTCGTTAAGGCTTTAATACTGGCGCACCAGCATCGGTCGCTAGCCACTTTTCGGTAATCGCTGCCAATGTTCCATCGGCAGTAATTGCATCAACTGCAGCCGATACACATGAAGTCAACGCACTTCCCTTTGACATCAAGAGGCCAAATTGATCGCCAGCACCAGTTGATGGCAACTGACCAACGATTAATCCATTTTTAACTTCAACACCAGAGAGGTAGAAGGCAGTTGGAAGATCTACAACTAAGCCATCAATCTGACCATTCTTAAGTGCTGCAACGCCAGCGGCGTTATCGTTAAATACCTGAGGCTTGATTCCAATTTGATTCTCGATTGCATCAAGTGAAGTTGTGCCAACTGCTGCACCAAGTTTGGCATTTTTTAAGTCGGCAATTGAAGTCTTACCCTCTATCTTGCTGCCCTTGAAAGAAACGATCGCCTGTGGTGCGGTGTAGTAAGGAGATGAGAAATCAACGGCCGCTGAGCGCTCTGCTGTAATAGAGAACTGCTGCAAGTTGAAGTCAAAGTTCTTAGCACCCGGAGTTACAGCGCTATCAAATGTAGTGCGGACCCACATGACTTCATCATTTGTAAATCCAAGTTGCTTGGCAACTGCGTATGCAACTGCGCCTTCAAAGCCATTTGCAGTTTCAGGCTTATCATCGATAATCCACGGGTAGTAAGCAGGCTCGCCAGTTGCAATTGTTAGCATGCCTGATTCAACTGTTGCAAGATCTGCTTTCGCACATGATGCTGCTTTCTCAGAAGTTGCAGAATCACTCTTTGAACAACCAGAGAGTGCCAGGGATGCGGCAACTGCAACTGCTACGAGAACTCCAAGATTTTTCTTCACGTTAGCTCCTAATGTTGTGGGTGGTTATGCCCAAAGGCTATTCAGGTGAGCAATAGATGTCTACATGCAACTTATGTGAAATAAAAGCCTCTAAGCAAGCGCGGCATCCAATGTAATAACAGCCGTTGCGTAGAGCTTTGAAACAGGGCATGTGAGCTTTGCCTTGGCTGCGAAATCCTTAAACTCTGCCTCGGTCAGGCTTTGATTACTCCCCCGTGTCGTTAAGTGGATCTCACTAATCCAGAAACCATCTTCGCGCTGCTCTAGCGTCACACGTGCCGACGTCTCAATATCTCCAACTGGCTTCCCAGCATCTTCAATCAAACTAGTTAAAGCCATCGAAAAACATCCAGCGTGTGCTGCACCAATGAGCTCTTCTGGGTTAGTTCCCATTCCATCTTCTGTACGGCTCTTTAAAGAGAAAGGTATAATTAGGCCATCGCGACCAAGAACCATGCTCCCCGTTCCACTTGGAACCGGTCCACTCCATGTAGCACGTGCATGTCGGAGAATTTTCATCGGTAGGCTTCCTTTCGAGAGGGGTCGTCATGAATCCAGGAGTTGTGTATAACGCAGGGTCTGAAACCATAGCAAAAGATCGCATTTCAGCAAGAGGAGATGCTACCTGCACCGAGTTAATTAATCGTGGCACCTATGCAGAGGCAATGACTGCCGTTGAGATAGCTTTGACTGGAGATACAACTTCAGTGATGACATTCAAGAATGACACTCTTATCTATACGCGCTCCGGGAGCGCTACGTTAGAAATTAAGGACAGTGATGGCATTCATTCACAAGAGATGACGGCGGGCTCGGCTGCACTGATTAAATCAGGTGGTTCATTTACTTGGTTAATGGGGCAGAATCTGCGCGCCTTAGAAGTAAGCGTTCCAGATATTTCGGGACCATTTGCTCGCAAACAATCCTCCCCTACGCAAAGCTATAATCGATTTGTTGAGCAAGGCCTGGCAGATAAATCCGGAGCAACATCTAACCGTGAGTTTGAAGTTCTATTTGATGCAACCAATGGTTCTGCGCATGCAACCATGTTTGTTGGTTTTATCCCACCATCTGGTGCACCGGCGCACTATCACCTCTATGACGAGATCTGCCACATCGTTAAAGGCGGCGGCGAGCTCCATGTTGGAGATACGATCCAAGAACTTGCTCCAGGATCAACATTTATTGTGGCACCCCGTCTTTTGCATGCCTTAGTAAATAATCGAGATGAAGATCTATGTCTGTTGGGTATTTTTCGCCCACAAGGCTCCCCAGCTGCTGCATATTATCCAGATGGCAAGCCAGCACCGGGATATATAGAGTCGTAATCACCGCGCAGGGCTCAATTGCAGGGTTGACGACCGACAATTATTTGCATAATTATTTTTATTGGGACTACCCTGCCGTAATGCAATAATCTTGAATCCGAGAATAGAAATTGGGGAAGTAGCTCATGGTCCTGGCTTCAACTATTAATGATTTAGCAAAGACATACCGCTCTCAATTCTCTGTTTTTGAGCATGTAACTTATGTGAACTCATGTTCTCAAGGCGCCCTCGCAAACTCTGTAAAAAAGAGTTTTGATGACTATATCGAGACCCTAGAGTTAAAAGGTTCGGCTTGGGGCGACTGGGCTGGATATCAAGAGAAAATGCGCAGCCTCTTTGCAACTTTCTTTAAAGTTCCCGCGTCAGAGATAGCCGTCACCACATCGGCATCTGCCGGAGTAAATACAGTTGCATCGGCATTGGATTTCACTAAGGGACGCAACAAGATTGTTACAACTGATAATGAGTTTCCTACTATTGGCCAAACATGGCATGCCCAAGAGCTCCGCGGCGCAGTCGTACATCACATTCCTAGCAATGGGGATTTAACAGTAGATATTGCCGCTCTTATCAACGCAATTGATGATCAAACTCTCTTAGTCTCAATTACTCATGGCTGTTTTCGAAATGGTGCAGTAACTGAGTTAGAGCCAATTATTGAGGCTGCACATAAGAAAGGTGCATTGGTTCTAGTTGATGCCTATCAGTCCGTTGGTGCAATTCCATTAAATCTTTCAACTCTTAAAGCCGACTTTGTCGTTGGCGGAAATCTTAAATACTTATTGGGTGTGCCTGGAGTTGGATTTCTCTATGCGCGCAGCGAAACTACTAGCCATCTAATTCCAACTTCTACGGGTTGGTTTGCCGCTCGCGATATTTTTGCAATGGATATACATTCATATGATCCAGCTCCAGATGCGCGACGCTTTGAATCCGGAACTCCCCCAATCCCCTCTCTATATCCCTCGGCGACTGGGTTGGAAATGATGATTGATATTGGGGTCGAAAATGTCTATGCCTATGTTTGCGATATTCATGACGCACTTCGCACTGGAATTGAGGGAGTTGGTGGGAAAGTTGTAACGCCAAAGAAGAAGGCTCATCACGGTGCAATGTTGGCAGTCGCATCTCTTGATGAAAACGCACACGTGGCTGCACTTGAAACTGAAAAAGTCGTTACATCATCGCGAGATGGAAATATCAGGGTTTCACCACATTTTTATAATAACTTTGAAGATGTAGAGAAAATTATTGCTGCATTTGCTAAAACAAAACATTACTTGCGCAAGTAAGTTTAAAGGGGATTACGCATGTCGCAGATCGAAAGAGTCGAGTTAGCTCCAGGACTCAACGTCTCACGCGCGATTACTGGGCTATGGCAAATAGCCGACATGGAAAAAGATGGAACCACTCTTGATCCAGCAACCACTGCGCAATATATGGCCGCTTACTCTGAGGCCGGTCTCGATACTTTTGATATGGCAGATCACTATGGCTCTGCTGAAATTATCGCGGGTTACTTTAAGAAGAACCTGCCTTCAGGTAAGAATGCGCATCTGTTTACTAAGTGGGTACCAAAGCCTGGTCCAGTAACTCGTGAGGAAGTGCGTGCCGCTGTTTTAGAGCGCTGCGCTCGCCTGCAAACTGGAAAAGTTGAACTGCTTCAGTATCACGCATGGAAATTCTCAAATCCATTTTGGTTAGATGCATTGATCTATTTGCAAGAGCTACAAGAAGCAGGATTAATAGGCGCCATTGGCGTAACTAACTTTGATACCGCTCATTTACGAATTGCAAAATCAACTGGAGTCAATATTGTCTCTAATCAAATTTCTTACTCAGTTATAGATCAACGCGGTGGCGGTGCCATGGCAGATTACTGCGACAGTAACGGTGTAAAGATCTTGGCCTATGGCACGCTATGTGGTGGATTTATCTCTAAGAAGTGGCTTGGGAAAACTGAGCCAACCGGTGATGGACTACCTAATTGGTCGCTCATGAAATACAAGAGATTTATAGATGTGGCAGGAGGTTGGGAGAAGTTCCAGCATGTCCTGACTACTTTGGATGAAGTTGGAAGTGAAGTAGGACGTTCAATTTCTACCGTGGCAAGTAAGTATCAACTCTCTCAAAGGGCCGTTGGGGCGGTAATTATTGGCGCCAGACTCGGTGAAAATGCCCATATTGAAGATGCCGTATCTCTATTCACTTTTGAACTCTCTGATAAACAACGCGGAAAAATCGCTGCCGCACTCGCACTCTTAAACGATGTTCCAGGAGATTGCGGCGATGAATATCGCAAACCTCCTTATCTAACAGCCTCTGGAGATTTAAGCCATCACCTTGAAGAGTTTCCACCAGTGTTTGACGTTAAGCAATCTGGTGGCAAAGCCATGATTGATTCAGGAACAACGTGGGAAGCTCTGGCTGGTTATAGTCGAGCTATCCGAATTGGTGATCGCGTGCTTGTTTCAGGAACTACTGCAACTCACGGAGCTATCTCTGTCGGAATAAATGATCCTGAAGCACAAACACATTTTGCAATCGATAAAATTGAGGCATCTCTTGAGTCGGTGGGTGCAAAACTTAGCGACGTAGTTCGCTCAAGAATCTACGTCAGTGATATCAAGAATTGGGAGCCGATTGCCCGGGTCCATGGGATCAGATTTGCCGATATCCGCCCAGCTAACACAATGGTTGAAGCTAAACTCATTGGCGATGAATATCTAGTTGAAATTGAGGTTGAGGCGGTAATTCAATGAAGAAAGCTGAGTTAGCAGATGGCTACGCAATCTCACCAGTCATAAAAGGTGGTTGGCAGTTGAGCTCAGGGCACTCTCTTGACCGAGTGATCCGCGAAGATGAAGCGATATCGGACATGATTGCATTCATTGAATCAGGAATCACGACATTAGATTTTGGTGATATTTATACTGGGGTAGAAGAGCTCGTTGGCAAGACATTGATACGTCTTGGTGAAAAGATTGGGTCGAGCGCCAGAGATAAAGTTCAACTTCACACAAAATATGTGCCGAATGAGAAATCCTTAAACCAATTTGATAGCTCCGATGTGGCCAATATTGTTAATCGTTCATTAGAGCGCCTCGGTGTAGAGAAGGTAGATGTAGTTCAGCTGCATTGGTGGAGATATGAAGATCGCCATTACCTAAAGGCTTTGGAGAGCCTCTTTGAGCTAAAGCAGCGCGGAAAAGTTGGAAATATTGGAATAACCAACTTTGATTTAGTGCGATTGCAGGAGATGGTAGAGGCGGGATTAAAGCCGGCAAGTCATCAAATTCAATATTCTCTGTTAGATCGCAGAGCAGAGCTAGGAATGAGTCAATATTGTCTTGAAAATAAGATTGGAATTCTTTGCTATGGCACAGTCGCCGGTGGATTCTTCTCTGAAAAATTCTTAGGTGTAGATGAGCCATCTCAAGTAGAGACCCGTTCAAATGTGAAGTATCAAATAATTATTGAAGAGTTTGGTGGGTGGAAACTTTTCCAAGAGCTACTAAGAGTTTGTAAAACAATCGCTGATAATCACAGTACTGATATAGCGACGATCGCTTCGGCCTGGGTACTAAAGCGTCAAGGAGTTAAAGCCGTCATCGTTGGCGCCCGTAATATCTCCCATATCAATTCAAATCTACAGATTCCACAGATTGTTTTCACAGAACAAGAGCTTGCATTAATAAATGAGGTACTTGCTCAATCTAAGGGGCCTGGTGGACCAGTTTATGAGCTAGAGAGATATTCAGAAAAGCATCGCACAATCATGCATACAAACAATAATTAAGTTAGATCCGATGATTTGAGTGTAACTTTTGCAGTTCGCTCAATCCGCATAATGAGACGTTCATCAGGATCAGGACATGCTACTAATGAGTCGTGCTCTAACCAATCAGATGCCGGCATTTGGCGCTGCTTAGCTGGCAATAGCGGCATAGCTGCTTGGATGGCATACATACAAAAATGCTTGCCCTCTGGAATTCTAAGCTCTGCGCTATTAGTTACCTCGAAGTAGTCTCCGACTTTTAAACCACAGACCGACCTACCCTCAATTCGATCAACAACGATCCGTAAATCGAAAAGCTCCATATCGTCAGCGGTCTCATCTTTCATAAGATTTATCGTAAGGCAAGAGAAGACAAATCCCCTCATCTTGGGTACCTTTGGCGCTATTGCTGTAGAGAAAACTTTCAAAGTGCTTAGGTGAGTGAGGTTTTGGCGTGGCCGAGTTTGTTCAACTGCTCTTTAATGGCTTGGTAGAAGGATCTATCTTCGGTATTGCCGCCCTTGGTATCTCACTGGTTTACTCAGTTCTGAAATTAGTCAATTTTGCAGCTGGTGACTTTTTAACTTTAGGCGCCTTCACTACATTCTTTTTTGCAACCAATAGCCACTTACCTTTTATCGTAGCCGTTCTACTCTCCATGCTATTAGGTGTTGCTATCTCACTTATTTTAGAGTTCATTATTTGGCGCAAACTTCGCAAGACCGGTGCGGGTATGCTCGCGCTATTTCTCGTGGCAACTGGCGTTGCATTTGTTTTACGTCAATCGATCGCACTGATATTTGGTAGCAATAGTCGAAAATTTGATATCGACCAGATCAAAACCTTTGAGTTTCTTGGTGCCCAAATCGCTCAAGCTCAACTCGCTGTTCTGTGTTGTGCATCTGTAGCGATAACAGTGATTGCATTATTTATTAAAAAATCAACTATTGGGAAGAATATGCGTGCCTATTCAGATAATCCCTCTTTAGCTTCAGTCTCAGGAATCAATGTTGATCGTGTCATTATTGCTACATGGACAATTAGTGGTGCCTTCGGTGCACTCGCCGGTATTTTTCAAGGGACAGTCCAAGGACAATTTACTAATGGAATGGGACTTGATTTACTACTTTCGATTTTAGCCGCTGTCGTTCTCGGTACGATTGGTGATGCCTACGGGGCATTAATTGGTGGTTTCGTTCTAGGTATTGTTATGGAGTTATCAACATGGGATGCCTTACTGGGTGGGATTCCATCGACGTACAAACCGGTAGTTGCCTTCGCTGTTCTTGTCATTGTTTTACTATTTAAGCCTGAGGGAATCTTTGGAGTGAGGGTGAGAAAAATTTAATGACCGCTCTCATGCAGCCTGGCTTTTGGGTCTTCATTTTAACTATGTCTGGGATCTACGGAATCTTTTCACTAGGACTTCAAATTCAATACGGTGTTGGTGGAATCTTAAATTTTGGTCACGTTGGAATGATGGCTTTGTCATCGTACACAATGGCAATTTTGATTATTTCCCACGGTATTAACTTCTGGATCGCCGCAGCAGCTGGCGTTGCTGTTGCAGCTCTCGGCGGAGCGTTTTTAGGATTAACGACGTTAAGGCTCAGAGGTGATTATTTCGCCATTGTTAGCATCGCTTTTTCAGAGATAGTGCGTTATGTAATCTATAACTCAGATGGACTAACAGGTGGCGTGCAAGGCTCTTTAGCGATTCCAGTTATCGGTGAAAACTATCCTTCATACACCGATACATGGGATTCGATCATGAATCGAGCACGAGATATTTTGACTCCAATTTTTGGTGAGATTGCAGATCGTGAATTTGTCATGGCGATAGTTGTCTGGATAACCCTTGGCATTCTCTTGCTCATCGTCTCTCGTATCGAGCGGACTTCATGGGCACGAGTGCTACGCGCTACACGCGAAGATGATGAAGTACCAGCGGCCCTTGGTAAGAATGTATTTAGATTTCGACTTCAAGCCGTCATTATCGGCTCAGTAATCGGGGGTATCGCTGGAATTTATTGGGGCCTAGAGTCCTCACTTCTCTCCCCCGATGATTTCTTAACACTTGTTACTTTTTATGGCTGGATGATTTTGATTCTTGGTGGAGCAACTAAGGTGAAGGGTCTTCCAATCGCAGCCATCTTCTTTGGCTTTCTCTATGGTGGTTCTCGCTTCTTTACCTTCTGGCCCTTCTCACACCTAGATGCCTCTCAACGCGCATATGTTCGAATAATGATTATCGGAATCGTTTTAATTATCCTCATGATGCGTCGTCCCCAAGGAATCTTCGGAAAACGTCAGGAGATGGTCCTTGAATAATCTAATCCTAGAAGTCAATGATGTCGCCGTGTCATTTGGCGGCGTTCGTGCAGTTAATGGCGCCACTTTAGATGTAGAAGTTGGAAGCGTAACCTCAGTTATCGGACCCAATGGCGCTGGTAAGACAACGCTATTTAATTTAATTAGTGGTGCTACAAAACCAGATTCGGGCACAATTCTTTTTGAAGGCCTTGAAATCCACAATCTGCTTCCCCATAAAATCGCAGATCGGGGAATCATCCGCACATTTCAAGGTGCAAAAGTAATTAAGCGTCTGAGTGTTCTAGATAATTTGATGCTGGGAGGTCAAGATAATCCTGGCGATAGCTTGGTGAACTTCTTGAATCCAAAGGCAAGAAAGGCTTATGAAGTTCAATGTCGCGAACGGGCTATGGAACTCTTGAAACAAATTGGAATTGAAAGGTTTGCAGATGAATACGCTGGAATCCTCTCAGGTGGCCAACGTAAGCTCCTTGACCTTGCTCGTGCACTAATGGCTAATCCAACGTTGCTTTTGCTGGATGAACCTTTTGCTGGAGTAAACCCAACTTTAGTTGAGAAGTTACTAGAGGTTTTGCACGCCCTTCGCAGCAAACATAATCTGACATTTCTACTTATTGAGCATGACTTAGAGACAGTTATGAATATTTCAGATCGAGTAATCGTTATGGCTGAGGGCCGGGTTATTGCAGATGGAAAACCTAACTCAATCTATGAAAATCAAGCTGTTATTGATGCCTACCTAGGAACTAGAAAGGCATCTAAATGACCCAACCATTATTAAAGATAAGTAATCTTGAAGGTGGCTATGGTGATATCAAGATTCTTAACGGTGTAAACATTGAAGTTCCTGAGAATTCGATTGTGACAATAGTTGGGCCTAATGGCGCCGGTAAATCTACAATCTTGAAAGCTATCTTTGGAATTGCTCGTGTCACTGCCGGCACGGCTACGATTATTAGAGATGGGAAAGAGGTAAATGTTTTCGCAACTAAGCCTTACAACCTCTCTAAAATCGGGATTGGGTATGTGCCACAAATTGAAAATATTTTTGTTGGTATGACAATTGATGAGAACTTAGATGTCGGATATATTCCTGAGTCAGGTAAAAGCTTAGATGAGCTCAAAGAGAGTATGTATGTGAGATATCCAGATTTAGTCTCTAGAAAAAAAGATAGAGCTGGACAACTCTCAGGCGGCCAACGCCAGATGTTGGCATTAGCACGAGCTCTGATGTCAGCGCCCGATGTACTTCTACTTGATGAGCCATCGGCAGGATTGGCTCCAGCCCTTGTTGATCAATTATTTGACGAGCTGGTAAGAATTAATCAGAGTGGTGTGACGATTTTGATGGTCGAACAAAATGCCAGACGAGCACTTGAAATATCTACCTACGGGTACGTTTTAGATATGGGGAGAAATCGCCATGAAGGTCCGGGAGCCGCCCTTGCCGTTGATCCTGAGATTGTGGGCATCTACTTTGGTAAGCGAAATAAGGGCTAGTTTCAGCGATTTCTTCACTTTTTTACACTCTCAGGGCATACTTACCTAACTAATTGGCGGCCGTCAATTGGTTAAGAATCAAATCACCCTCGAGGAGAGCTACACAATGAAGAAAAGTAAAGCTTTAGTTCTAGCTGCTGCCATCGCGGCATCAACTCTTTTAGTTTCAACTGTGCCGGCAAATGCTGCCGGTGTTGATATCCGTGTTGGAACAGTCCAACCAATGTCAGGTGCTGGCTTTGCCTCTTACGGTACAGGTCTAGCAAATGCTGCAGCATTTGGTGTTACATCAGTTCAGGCAGCTATGACTGCAGCTGGCGTAGGCGGATCTTGTAAAATGATTGCGCAAGAAGACTCAGTATCAGATGCGCCATCAGTTGTTAGAGAAGCAGCTACAAAGCTTGCTAAGTCTGACAAAGTTAACTTTATCATTGGTTCACTTACATCAGGTGCATCTCTTGAAGTTGGAACAGTTACAGCTGCAGCATCAGGCGTGATCGGTATCGCCTCTGCAGCTTCATCACCTTCTCTAACTACATTCAAGGATAATGACACTTTGTTCCGTACATACCCATCAGATCTTCTACAGGCCGTAGCGCTAGTAAAGGCAGTTTCAAAGGCTAACGGAAATTCCTCTTGGGTAACTGTTGGTGCAATTAATAACTCATTTGGAACTGGTCTTGCGACAGCTTTCAAGCGCGCTTGGATCAAGAATGGTGGCCACATCGGTGGAACTGTACTTTGGAATGCAGGCGCAGCTTCATATGATTCAGAGGCAGCAGCACTTGTAAAGACAAAGCACGATGCATTCGTTTTTGTTGACTATCCAGATTCATTTGCAAAGTTAGCGCCTGCGCTAGCTCGTACTAAGAAATGGGATGCAAAAATTACTTTCATGACTGAGGCATTTAATGATGACTCTGCTGTTAAGACAGTAGGCGCATCACTCATGAACGGTATTCGTGGAACATCTGCAAAGACAAATGGAACTGATGCTGCAGGTTGGAAGACCGCATTTACTAAGGCATACCCAAAGAATCCAGGAACCTTCGTAGATGGTTCAGGCTTTGATGCCGCAGTTCTTGCGTGTCTTGCTGGAATCTCTGCTGGCGGAACCTCTTCTAAGGCCCTAGCTAAGGGACTTCGTAACGTGGGTGGCGTTTACGGTGGAACTGCATACACATGGGATCAATTAACTGCAGCAGTTAAAGATGTAGCTGCAGGAAAGCCAGTCACCTACAACGGTGTTTGGGGATACACAAAGTTCGATAGAGCTGGAGACCCAATGGGTGGAGCCTTCGAAGTTTGGTCAATCAAGGATGGTGTGATCTTGCACGATTCAAAGCAGGATGTTCAGTTCTAATCTAAAGATCTAAATCTTTAAAGCAACCGCATCTGCTACCTTTGCAGTAGAAATTAAATTTCTAAAGGTAGCGGATGCGGTTCTATATTGAGGCTTTTAAAGAGTTTTTAAGCCAATCGACAATCTCTTGAGTTGGCGCGCCAGGAGTAAATATCTCTCCCACTCCCATTGTAATAAGTTTTTGACGATCTTCCTCTGGAATTATCCCCCCGCCAAAAACTACAATCTCTGGCGCTCCCGCATCTTTAAGTAGTTCAAGAACTTTGGTAAATAGGCCCATGTGGGCACCGGAGAGAATCGAAAGCCCAATGGCTTTTACATCCTCTTGAATCGCTGTAGCAACAATTTGATCGGGAGTTTGATGCAGGCCTGTGTAAATGACTTCAAAACCAGCATCGCGTAAAACCCGCGCGATTATCTTGGCCCCACGATCATGGCCATCTAATCCAGGCTTAGCAATCACGATCCGAAGAGGAGCCATGGATTGAAGATATCAACTCAATGCCTTCAATACAACATTCCTTTAGCTTTAGAACTACCGTAAAGTATCTCCTATGACTGTGGTTTCGATGCCTGAACCAGAATGGCAAGCGCTTTTGAAATCAGTATCACTGAAGAGCCCCAGAGAATTAGCTCGCGCAATTTCATATGCTGAAAATGAGCTAACTGTGCAGGTGCCTTCATCCACCTCGGCTTCACGCGTTATCGGTATTACAGGATCCCCTGGTGTTGGAAAATCAACAACTGTTAATGCCCTCATCACATCCCTTAGATCAGAGGGGAAAACTATTGCAGTTCTTGCAGTTGATCCATCATCGCCCATTTCTGGCGGTGCACTTCTAGGTGATCGAATTCGATTAGGTGAACATTTCCTTGACCCGCATGTTTTCATCCGCTCGATTGCAACTCGCGGTCATCTGGGTGGCCTAAGCGCAACCATCGAATCGATAATCAACATAGTCAAATTAGCTGGCTTTGATTATATTTTTGTTGAAACCGTTGGTGTTGGTCAGAGCGAAGTTGAAGTAATGAAATTCGTAGAGACAGTAGTTGTTGTTATGGCTCCAGGTATGGGAGATGGAATTCAAGCCTCAAAGGCTGGAATCCTTGAGATTGGCGATATCTTCCTTGTAAATAAATCAGATCGCGACGGCGCCAAGGAGACAGCAAAAGAGCTTGAAGGTTCTTTACACCTATCGACTAAGCCTCTAAGTTGGATACCACTGGTACTACTTGGTGCGATGGAGAAATCTGTAGGCATAACTGAGTTAATTAGTGCGATTAATCAACACGGGGAGAAAAGCAAATGAGTTTCATTAAAACTGGCCATGTGGATAATTTCACCCGCGAGAACCTTCCACCGCGCAACCAGTGGCCCTGGCTCAATCAAGAATTTATAGATACCAACTACGCAGCGCGCTTAAATGCTAGCCAAGAGTTAATTGATAAGACAATAGAGATTGTTGGTCCCAACAAATTAGCTATCATCGCTGGTGATGGAAATTATACGTATGGAGAGCTCCTGGCAAAGATTTCACAGGTTGCACACTATCTAGAGTCTATCGGTGTTAAGTCGGGAAACCGAATTTTGCTCCGCGGTCCCAACTGCGCCTCACTCGTCATTTTGTGGCTGGCAGTGCTTCGAGTTGGTGCAGTAGCGGTAACAACAATCCACTTACAGCGGGCTAATGAGTTAGAGAAGATGTTAGGTGTAGCAAAAGTTCAATTTGCCCTCATTGACCATAGATTCATGGAGGATTGGAACTTAGTTACTAACTTCGACGGTAAAACTCTGATCTATGGCGGCGACAATGATGTATTTGTAAAGGCCGCGGCATTTCCTTCTTCACACACTGCATGTGATACCGCAAGTGATGATGTAAGTCTTTTGGCATTTACTTCAGGCTCAACTGGGGTGCCAAAGGCAACTATGCATTTTCATCGCGATATTTTAGCTATCGCCGATACTTTTTCTAAAGAGATTTTAAAGCCACTTCAGGATGATATTTTTGCCTGCTCAGCTCCTTTAGCATTTACTTTTGGTCTGGGTGCAAGCCTGGTCTTTCCATTTCGAATCGGCGCTACAACCCTTCTCATGGAAGGTGCTCCCCCGCCAGTCTTAATCGAAAAGGTACGAGAGAACAAAGTAACGGTTCTCTTTACAGCACCCACGGCTTATCGAGCAATCTTAAAGTCAACAAATAACTTAGAGCTGCCCTCACTGCGCCGATGTGTTTCAGCGGGAGAGCATCTTCCTGAGTCCACATGGAGCTCTTGGCATGAGGCCACAGGGATCAAATTAATTGATGGCATTGGCGCAACTGAGATGCTTCATATCTTTATCTCAGCATCAGATGATGAGATTGTTCCGGGAATGACTGGAAAAGTAGTACCTGGATATGAAGCCATCATCGTTAATGAAGAGTTTGCAGAGATTCCCGTTGGAGAAATAGGTTTTCTAGCGGTCCGAGGACCTACTGGTGTGCGTTATTTAAATGATGCTCGTCAAGGTGTTTACGCCGTTAACGGTTGGAATGTTACGGGAGATCTCTATTTGAAAGACTCCCATGGCTACTTTAAGTACCAGTCACGTGCAGATGACATGATTATTTCTAGTGGATACAACATTGCCGCCCCTGAAGTGGAAAATGCTCTGCTTGCTCATAATGCAGTTTCTGAGGTAGCCGTTGTTGGTGAGCCAGATGAAGAGCGTGGCATGCTTGTTGTTGCCTATATTGTTGTACAAAGCAGTCAGGTGGAGAGCCCAGAGCTTATAAAAGAGCTCCAAGACCATGTGAAGCAAAAGATTGCGCCATTTAAATATCCTCGTCGAATAGTTTTTGTTCCATCCTTGCCTAAGACAACTACCGGTAAGTTGCAGAGATTTAGACTTAAAGTTGAGGATAAATGAGCCCTGAAGATAGATCTGTTCTAGATTTAGTTTCACGAGAAGGTGATCGCCTTGAGAGCTACGGGACACATCCAGATCAAGTAGTCGAGATCTTCAGCGCAGTAAAAAACAAGCTCGGACAAGTCGTACTCATTCATGGAGGTTATTGGCGAGTTGAATATGATCGAGTGCATCTGCGCTCCTATGCCGCAGCCTTGGCAGATATAGGTTGGCAGTCAGTATTAATCGAGTATCGAAGAACCCCTGGATCTCCTGATAATTATTTAGAGGATATCCGTTCGGCAATCATGCACTGTGGTGGAGGTGTAGTGATTGGCCACTCAGCAGGTGGGCATTTAGCACTACTTGCAGCAAATGAAATTACAGCACCTTATATTAAGAGCGTCATTGCCCTAGCACCGGTTGGAGATTTAACCGAAGCTTGGAGATTAGACCTCGACGATGGAGCCGTCAAAGAGTTTCTTGGCTCTAGTGCACTCAATCGTCCTGACATGGATCCAAATCTAATGCTTAATACGCATGTACCAGTTTTGATTATTCATGGAAATGATGACATCCGTGTTCCAATTGCACTCTCCAGAACTCTCCAGGACTCTTACATAAACGCCGGCTTAGATAGTGAGTTAATTGAGCTCGAAAATATTGGACACTTCGAACTCATTGACTATCGAGCACCACAAATTGAATTAGTCCTAGCACACCTTAAAAAGCACGCGTAGGAATCCACTT
>Ga0209086_10001805_pt1 | contig 17189 bp, 13 predicted proteins | sample M_130207_XF_Meta_FD_187312 | JGI IMG/M metagenome (GOLD analysis project Ga0209086, IMG submission 187312) | Freshwater microbial communities from Lake Montjoie, Canada to study carbon cycling - M_130207_XF_MetaG (SPAdes) (version 2) | ecosystem: Environmental > Aquatic > Freshwater > Lake... | reverse complement strand
GCATTAGCAGCATTTGGATTATATAACATTATAAAAACCAAATAACTCAAATAGGAAAAATTAAATTATAAATTCCTATATAAATTTAGTAAATATATAAAAATAAAATATTATATTATATTATATTATATATCTATATATCATAAAAAATATAAACATTAACAATGTCACATTATAAAAAGTCATCTTCGCGTTCAAAATCAAAATCAAAAACTCAAAAAAGACAACAAAGTCGGAAAATTCGGATAAGTCGTAGACGCCAGCAACGCGGTGGAAATTCGATTATATCACCAGCCATTTATTCTAATAAAAACAATGCGCAATTTTCACAGATCGGTTTTACAGATCCTACTGGTGTGGTGTCGGGCTGTACTGGTTCAACAACTAGCGCTGCAGCTTTAATGGGGAAAGACATTTTTACTAAAATTGGTGGAATTAACACACCTGTTACGGCAACAATGAAAGGTGGTCGCAGGCGCGGTCGCGGTCGAATGCAGCGCGGCGGCGTTCAAAATACGAATGGTTATTCCGTCGGAGGTGTTCATTTGAACCCAAGTCTTAGCGGAATTGCTACCAATTACCACACCCCGTATGACTCTTGCAAGGGATGAAATAAAAATAATTACACATAATTAATTACATATTTACCTTATTTCTTTCTTTACTTTATAGAATTTATAGAAAACATTTACCGCTCAGTATTGGTTGTTTTCTATTTGAGTTATATTTTGTTACAGCGCCGGTATCCTCCGAATCATCGCTGTCGTCATCATCGTTGACATTGACACCCGCCGTTGCAACAACCGAGACGACCGCACCTGCACCTGCACCTGCACCTGCACCTTTAATTTTTTTTGGATTATACGCCGTTGTCCAGCATCCATTTGTTTCGTTGCTACGATACAGTCCGCTGTCAGTAACAATTATCCTATAATTTTGTTTTTTATAATAACTTTTCCGTTTTTGCCACTGATTTTTAAACAAATCGTGCGCGTCAATAATGTCAATGACCACCGGCGTCGTGTGTTTCACTCTCAAAATTCTTCCTACAGACTGACACACATCCGTTTTCGGAGTCGCCATAACCAGCGTCGTAAGCGTTTTAATATCCAACCCCTCTGATGCCATTGCATATGTGGCAATTATTATTTGCTTCGATTCACTCGCCTTTAAATCGACTTCTTTCATTCCGCCAAGATAATATCCAACTGTCGCAATTTTCTTATGTTCAATCGCTTTGAACAAGTATTGAATAAGAGATTTATTATGCGCCAGAATCATAATTTGTTGGTTTTGATTGTGTTGCAGCTCTTTTGACACAACATCCACGATAAATTCGCTTCGACGATTGTAATTGCACAGCTTTGAAATCATGGTGCTGAATTTCGGGTTTCCGCGGTAGTCATATTCAACCTCGTTAAAGTCGTCATCATCAACGACATAATTTATGCCCTTGACCAAAACGCAGTGCTCCGATTCCGCCTTTTCTTTGTGAACAACGTCACCCAGAAACATTTTGAATACTTTCGAAAGCCCGTCTTTGCGCTGCATGGTTCCGGAAAGCCCCAGCGTGTATGTCGTCATTATCTTCATCATGCAGCGGCTAAAAACTTCTGCTCCCATATGATGACAATTGCTTACAACGATTCCATCAACATATTTTTTTGAAGATGCCAACACAAAGTTATGATTGCCTTCAACTTCTATATCATAAACATTTGGTGTTTTGCACCTTTTATGACCTTTGTTTTTTATTTTTTCAATAGATGTTACCGGAATCGTTCCCCAGTTTTCAAATTTGTTATTCCACGCGTATTTCTCGCATATATCAGCATGAGAATCATGAGCATCAGAATAAAGTTTATATTCAAAATCCTCGTGAAGATATTTTTTAATTTTATTTATTAACTTTTGAGAATTTTCTTTATTCATAATTAAATAATGATTCGACCCACATGTATCAATCTTATATGTTATATCAAATTTGGATTTAAAATAGTTCATCATTTTTAGTTGAGACTCATAATGAAAACAATGAGTGTGAAACTGTATACAATTAATTTCTCCCTTTTTATTTTTTTTCACAAATGCATCATCCATAAACCAAATCGCAAGCCCCCTTTCATCTATTTTTTCTAAAATAACGTCACATACTTTATTTTTACAATTTGGATTTATAGAATTTAAATCAAAATCCAAATCAAATATTCTTGTTGCATATTCATCATGATCGTTTCTGATTCCAATTCCAAACATTTCAGCTTTCCACTTACAATACACACGTCGTTTTTCACCGCAATTCGTCCATTTTAATCTATATCTTTTTAATGCAGTTTTATCAATACTACCATCTCCCCCCAAGTAATAACCATATACAATTTGCAACTGATCTTCGTTCAATGCGGGCGCAATGATACATTCATTCTGTGTATGATGTGTCGCGTCATACTTACATAACAATAAGTCTCCAAGTTTTAATTTGCTTGCTTCAACATAGCCGTTGCCAACTGTCAGAATTTTATGTTCTGGAGTGCATCGAATCACTCTTTTAGATGCCGCCTTTATCTTTAATAAATCTTCCCTCTCTTTTTTCCAGGCATGCGTTAATTTTTTATATTCGAAAATGTTTTCAGTTTGATTATAACTTAAAATTTTGGGCAATTGTTCTTCATCTTCTTCTTCATCTTCTTCTATATTTTCTTTATTATATTTAGTATTCCATTTTTCATATAATTGTCCAATTGTTACTAGTCCATTAGATGTGTGAATATAAGTTTTATATGGAAAACATTCATCAAATATAGTTAGCCCGAATGATTCAAATGTGCTTTGCGGGTATTCCTTCATTGACAGTGATTGCACCATTGCAATGACAATGTCCTTATTATCAGTGTCAATTACCTGCCCCTGAATTATTCCGACGCGCGCACCTGGTAAAAATTGATCGATGCGCTCTTTCCACTGATTCGACAAGAAACTTTTGTGAACGACTACCAGCGTCTTGACTGCGAGAGATTCAATTATTTTCAATGCCATGACGGTTTTGCCTTTACCAGGATCAACATCCAATAACCCCCCGCCCCCAATTGCTGCTCCTCCAATTCCGCTGAGCGCATTTTTCAAATACTTTTCTACAATAACTTGCTGATACTCCCTCAAATCTCCATTAAATTTTAAAGCTATTGCATGTCCTCTCATAATTTTACTTTCAACCTGTATTCCTAACCATTTTTCCAACCCGAAATAACGTGGAACGTATATTTTTAATGGAGATTCTCTGTATACCGGAAACGGTGTTGGTTGAATGGGAGATTTAGGAATATATGCACCAACTGTCAATTCTTTTCTTAACGCATGCTGTTGTTCTATTGTCAATGTTTCTTTAAATATGGAATAACCCTGATACCCCAAATATGCTTTTATTGCTTGTGGTTGTGGTTGTTGTTGTGGTTGTTGTGGTTGTTTTGGTGCTTGCATTCTTAAATTGCAATTAAATAGGCTGCTGCCGTTATAAAATTTATTCATATTATATCAACAATTTCAATTTTAATATAAAGAACTTTTTTCTTATAATTAAAATATAATATTATGATATATGGAAATATTTAGAACATTATCGCGTAGAGATAAACGATCAGAATTGATTTTACTTATTCTGTTTATTATATACATTTTATTCAACATTCGAACTCCAGACTTCCTTGCTTCATATGTTGACACCGTCGGCGGATATATGGTCGTTGTCGGTTTATTCATTTTATTATGTAAGTCCGTTAGCGTGTGGACAGTTGCTGCTCTCGGTGCCGTTGCAATGATAATATTTGTTCAGCGCTCCCGTGTAAGCACAGGTACTGCAGCAATGAGTTTATTTTTACCCAGCGAAATGCAAAAAACGAATTATTTATCAACTTTGCACCAAATGCCCGTTACCCTTGAAGAAGAAATGGTGCACAAAATGGCGCCGTTTCAAGGACACATTTCCGACGACGGAACATATAAACCGGTTCTTGATAACACGTACGATGCAGTGAGGGTTTAGATTGGCACCCAATTCAATTCAATTCAATTATTAATAATTTTTGATGATTATATCAAAAATTATTATTTTATATTTATTTTATTATACTTTTTATACTTTTTAATGGATTAATGGATTAATGGATTAATGGATTATTAAGGAAGAATGTAACCATGTCCCGCTGCCTCTTCGATTGTGTTATAATTTACATTACAGCCGTTGTGAGACAACGAATATGGAAACGGTCTTGCACACGACGGAGTGGGTAAATGATTATTTTTTGCAACTCCGCCTGTTGTTATGTATTGTTGCTGGGTTGTGTATCCTCCGACAAATTTTGTAGTTGGTTTATAATACATGTATTTCTTGCCACCAATGTGATAAAATTTACCTTGCAAGCATTTACACGCTTCTGCGTCGGCGACGGTGGTATTTGCCTTCTTATCTGCTTCAAATTTACACGCCCCAATTTTCCAACTCAGCGATTCTATGTATTGAGCTTGCGAATCCGTAATTCTATAGCTGTTATCATCGTCCTTTACCCAAGAGTTAGGATAAGATCCGTGCAGTATTCCCATATATTTTTCGCTGAGCATCCCTTTTGTGTTTTTAACCGATTTTTTTACAATTGATGAATTGTTTGTGCAACAAATTCCGTTTGTGCAACATTCACCCGAATTTGCAATGTATTGCGGGTATGTTCCATACGATCCGCCCCAACCTACCGGCGTATTTCCTCTAAACGGTGTGCGCGTTACATTACTAACCATGCGAAATCTGCCCACTCCGCCAATGTTTCGGAGACACCCATTTAATGAAAACCCATTATGTCCCACTCCGGAAATCGGATCCACTCGCGGATTACCACCACGAAATGTTTTTCTTTTCAACGTTGCTATTGACATATGTCTATGTTTATATGTATATATAAATATAAATATAAATTAAATATAAATCAAAACATAAATCAAAACATAAATCAAAACATAAATCAAAACATAAATTGAAATACTAAAGATGAAAGATGTATAAATATTTTATAATATTATTTATAATATTTTACTTACCAATTTTAACGCCATGTAAGACACGCCAACACCAATAATTATATTCAAATAAGGATTCTGCTTAATCTGGTCGAAACTAAACATTCCCATATTCTGCATTAATATGGGTGGCGGAGTTTGATACAATATTTCTCCGTCTTCCCCCGCAGGATTGCATTCAATGTAAATTTCATCCTTTTTCCCACCGGAACCCGGTTTCACGTTTGGTCCTGACGAGTTATAATAATAATCAGATCGAGCAACCGCCTTTATGCCGCTGGGTGCAATTGCAATTCCAATTCCGTTTTTTCCAACCAGGGTTGCCAATGTTTTACTATTAATCGTAACCGGACTTTTTATTTTATCAAATACAATAAAGCTATATTGTCCGTCGCACGGAGAAAAGGGCGCACCTCCCATATAAAAATAATAAGGCGCATTTGGTATAAAATTTTCTAAATTATAATTTGAAACCGACACGAGTTGGCTGTCGTTTGTTTTTGTTTTATCAACAGTTGATGAAAATTTTTGCACAATATCGTCTAAAATTGTAGCTGAGCTTGTTGTGTTATTCGATTGGACAAGCGGAAGTGACACTATCAGTTTTTTACCCGCACCATCATGAATGATTAACATTTCTGCATCCGCCGCCGAACCATTATACGTATGAATTGATGGCGCATATATATTTATTTCTCTCACATTATATTCTTCTTTGTTAAATGTTACTGCAGCACTTGTTGTCGGATCGTAACTTAACTTCAAATGGTCGGGATAGTGTGTTACCGTGCACGCGCTGTCTTTATATTGATGCATGTAGGCGCAAAAAATTTCACAACTTAGAACATTAGCCGTCGTTGATATATTTATTGGAGAATCAGAATTTTGACAACTCATTTTTTTTATTTAATTTAGTATGTGTATTATGTATGTATAATATTATTATAAAATATTATTAAATTATTTTATAATAATATTATAATATTTTATAAAATATAAGTATATTATAATTATTGAAACAAGGATGGAAGCAAGCGATATGGTGCGTAAATTTGACGATTTAAAACGAAATATGCCACGACCGCCGAGACAATTAGCATCGGGAACATCGGGAACATCAGCACCACCATTAGACAACGTATTAGATTATTCTCAATTAAGTAATGAAGAACTCCTGAAAAGACAACGTAGAATGGCTAATATAGGTTCACCGGATTTCGAAATGAAACAATTTGAAAAAGAACGAGAACGTAAGTTAGAAATACAAAAAATTGAAACACAAAATAAATTACGACAACTAGAAATACAAAAACTTAATAACAAAATGTATGCAATAGAAGTAGAAATACTCGAAGACAAATATGACAAAATAGAATATAAGATATCGAAAACATTAGATTCTAAATGTGAAAATCAATGCAATAATAAAATTACAGAAACAAACCCTACCTTTGAAGACGCTTTAAACACACTAATAAAACTGTTCGAATAAAAATTGTGCTTTTTATTAAATATTAAAATATATATTTAATAAAATGGAAGAAATAATGACTGACATCAAAGAAGTAAAAGAGGAAGAAGAAGTAAAAGAGGAAGAAGAAGTAAAAGAGGAAGAAGAAGTAAAAGAGGAAGAAGAAGTGAAAAAAGAATTATTAAAAACAATTGACAATAATAATAATATACCAAAAGTAATTTATATTTGTCATAAAAATATTGAGTGCCTTAAAATGACGTGTAACTTATGGAAAAAGTTAAATCCAACCTATAAAATAAACTTGTTTGATAATTCAATGTGCGAAAAATTTTTATTAACTGAATTTTCGATATTACACTATAACATTTTTAAATATATACCAGATGGTCCAATTAAAGCTGACTTTTGGAGATTGTGCATTATCTATAAATACGGAGGAATATATGTTGATGCAGATATTCACCCTCTCATTCCACTCAATAAATATTTAATATTAAATTCAGATTTTGTTACATGCATTACAGAAGCAACTCAGGCTTTTAATCCGCATTTTATTGCTTCAAAAAAAAATAATATTATATTAAAAATGTGTATTGACGAATATTTACATTTGTATACTACACGCGGACAATATTCATATGAAAGATGGTCCATCGTTAGAATCTTTGGTAAGTTTTTAAACCATGTAAGAAATTCAAAAATAAAAACAATTACAGTTAATAATAATAAATTTCAATTTTTTGTTGAAACCAGAAATGCTAATTTACCCACATATAGTTTACACGACTATTATTGCACTTTTAATAATTTAAAAATATTCAATACGAGATATTTAAATTACGACTCTAATTCGCACGAATTCAAAAAATACATTGTTGCAAAAACAAGTGTTTTTAACAAATCCAACATTATAAATAAAAGTTCAAATCTTAAAATGACATTGTCTGGTTCAAAAGGAATAAATGGCAGTGCCGCACCTAAAAATATTAAAAGAATAAATAAAGCTAATACTAATCAAGTTAATTTTCTTATCTTATTCAATTCGCCGAAACTATTTTAAGTGCGTCGTAATAAAATATCTTCACTCTGTTCTCTCGAGTCAATGTTATTAAAACAAATTTTATTTACATCAGATGGAGAAACCTGGTTCTTAATGTGAGTATATCGAACCAGCTGCTCTGATGAATACGAGTCATTGACGCATCCATTGTAAAATAAATCCATTATTTGATTAATCATCAATTCATCGCATTTTGAAAAATGAATGATTTCGTCCATTCTTCCAGGACGCTTAAATGTGTCGTCAATTTTTGAGGTATCATTCGCCGTACAAATAATGAAACGCCCGCGCGATTCTAATATTCCGTCCATAATACTTAATATTTGACCCCTCGTTAAACCCGCTTTACACTGTTGTTTAATTTCTGACATATTTTGGGTTTCAACTGTCGCCGAAGCTTTCTTAAATTTATCATCATTTCCAGAATCCTTCGACGACGAAACAATTACAATATTGTTTGAACATGCAGCTTCTTTCAATTTCGAACTCGAGTCTTTATCTTTTTCTTCTTTTAAAGATAATTCTTCGAAAAATTTATCTATCTCATCGATTAAAAAAATGCGCTTTTGAGTTGGAATATATTTTCCATTAATATAGTTTCCATAAAATATATTTTCCAATTCACTTATGCATGTTATATTGTTTAAATCGACATCAACAATGTGACGATTGGTATATGCTGCAATGCCCTTCATTGTTGACGTTTTGCCGCAACCAGGAGATCCTTCAAACACTAGAGTAAGCTGATAAGGAATTCCCCTTTTATTATACCAATCTTCATTATTAATAAAAAAATCAATTCGTTTTATTAAAGCATCTCTCTTTGTAAAAAAACAGTTGTTTATTAAATGTTTGTTGGTCAACATCGGATACTCTTCGCACTTGATTCCGCGATCAGGTCTCGACCAGTCCATGTTATCATCAGAACGATTTTTATTATTTATTTTCTTGCATTTAAACACGTATTTTTGTTTAGACAACTGCTCGTTTATTGATAATTCAAACTTTGATTCGCACATTTTTACAAATGCGTGAATGTATGAAATATCGTGCTCATACGTTTTGACGTGACACATAACATTTGTAAAATCTAATAAACTTTCATGGTCTTTATTTGATATTTTGTCGCTTGACAATTCAATAAAAATATCAGGATACAGTTCAAATGTAACCCCTTCTTCATTCGGAACGTATGTTTTTATTTGAGAATCGGTTTGGGCATCAATCATTTCGCAATATTTAATGTTATATGTGTTTTCAACCTTGTAAATATTATTATGCATATAATCAAAGATGTGAATCATGGGTGCCGGATAATCTATAAACGTTTTAATTGTTGAGTATCCGCAGCTGTACTTGAATCCGTTGAAAACAATCATCTTTCTTGGAATCTTATTTGTTAGATACAGCCAGTTCTTTGAAATTGACTGATTCTTTATAGTACACACCTTTTTAAATATATATTTCGAATTACATATAATAGTGGCATGATATAACATAAATACAAAAAATCCAAATAATATTGCATCCGCCCACTTTATTCCCGTTTTTATTTGCTGTAGCATGAATAATTCTGTAAAGGCTGTTCTCGGATCAAATGACATTTTTTGAGAGTTAATTAATAGTAACAAGTTAATATAATTATATACATCGTTCTAATATGTTTATGATTATATATTTTTTTTAGAGAAACCTGTTGTTTTTCGTGGTTCTCTTGTATGTCAGTCAGGCTCATTACATGTACTCCATTACTGCATTCTCATACATTGTTGCGCGAAATGCGTCCTTGTACCCTTCAACATACACCGTATCGCCATTGTAGATGTTGTCGCACCCATATTCGCTAGTGCAACTTTTTTTTCTAAATGATATTGGAAGTTTTACTGAATTATTTTTATCGCTCATTGTATAAAATTGCCACTTGTCTCTATTTCTTTGTAGAGGACGACCCATTAGCGGCAAAATTGTTTCTTTGCCATTTGCGCGAGTCAAAAGTCCAACCTGTCGATAGTTTGTATTGACCGGCGGACCTTGTGTTCGAACATTTATCGGAATCATCCCGCCCCCGCCCCCATGATACCGGTCGTCGCGCAACGGCGGAACGTAAGGATTTTCAAGAACATCGGGCAAAGAAGAAGACATCGGCGGCGATGGCGACATCATTAAAAATTGCATTGGTGGTGCTTGTTGCTTTTGTTGACTATTTGGTGAGGTATTGCTGTAGTATTTTGAATACATGAAATAAATTATAAACGCAGCTAAAACGAATGATAATGCTATTGTGGTATTTTTTACACAAAACATGTTTGGTAAACATTTTTGACCTCTTGTTTTCATTAATAAAAATGATGTATATATATATGTATATATATATGTATATATAAAATTAATATTAATTTATAAAATAATAGAGAGATTATGCAATAGTATTATTATATAATCTTTTCTTTTTGCATTTTATTCATTCATTCATTCATGTACAATTACAATTCTAATAATTATTCTAATTCGAGTGATCATTATGACAGAAATGACGATAAATGTTTATCTTCGTCATGCGGATGCGGTGGGTGTTTTAAAAACTTGTTTAAAAAAATACAAAATAAGTTTCGCGGTAATAAATATAAAACAAAACAAAAGTCTCTTCATACCCAATTGATTTTAGGGAATGATTTATAACCAATTTTGACCTTTAAATAATTAAAATAAAAAAAATAAAAAAAAATAAAATAAGATGCGTATATAATAAGATATAATAAGGCAATGTCAAATACAAAAAAACATCCTCGTTTTAGGAAGTCTAAAAGACACGGTAGTTCCAGCTCTAAATCAAGCAAAAATTGTAGAGAGTTATATAATAAAAATAAAAAACGCATCAATATTATTCGTAATATTAGGATGGGAAGATCAACGTTTAATCGATTGGGGGGTGGTCGTGGTGTAAAGTCCAGCAACTATTTTGTCCGAAAAGATGGAAATAAATTGTGCGAACAAACTGGTGGCGGCGGCATGGGTGGCGGTATATCACAATTTATTGGCTTACCTTGGAGTGCGTCTGGCAATGCGAATACCGGTAACTATTTTAATCAAAGTGCACTAGGGGTTGGAACCGGAATAGTTCCAAATAATGATGACGGGCGGGCGCTGAATCACGGAGAAAGATACCCAACTCAATACGGTGCTCAACTTCCCAAGTTGGGCGAAATGCGCGGAGGCAAACGTAAAAGTATGAAGATGTATTCGCGCGGAGGCGGCTTCTTAACCGACATTCAAAATGCTTACGGCGGCATTACTTCCAACATATCCGATTTTAATTCAAAGCTACAGGGATTAAAACCGGCGCCTAGTTCGTATGCGTGGGATCAACCAATTGCAAGCAAGCAAGTATAATTTAATTTACATTTCGCATTTAGGAAATTTGTATTTGATAAATAAATATTTAAAATATATTATTATATCAAATACAAATTATGAGCCTTTGCACTCCCGCTTTTGTATATGCTGTTTTATCATCCATCGGAATTATCATGATTGCGTATCAAAATTACGGAAATTCAAATTTATACTGTGTTGGAAATGTAACATGTCCCGTGCAAAGCACGACGCCCATCTTTATTGCAAAAATATTGTATGTCATTTTTTGGACCTTTATTTTTAACACCCTTTGCAGTTATGGGTATTATAAACTTTCATGGTTCATTTTATTGTTACCATTTATTTTATTTTTTATTATTGTTTCAATTCTCGGGAATTTTATAAATAACCACACCACCAATGTTAGCGGCAGCGGCAATAACGTTGGACGAGAACAACCATTTAATACTTATCAACAGCAGGCGCAACAGCAGCATCAGCAGCAGCAGCAGCAGAAACCGCAGCAGCCGCAGCAGCCGCAGCAGCCGCAATGGACACAACAAATGGGACAACAAATGGGACAACAAATGGGACAAGCAGACGGCGGGTATTATTCATCGTATGGCGATTATGACAGGGCGCTAGATAACAGAACACAACAAGTATTCAACGAGTCTCACGAAAAAGGTCAAACACACTATGAATATAAATAAATAAATAAGTTTTTTAATGTGAAAGGTTGTAAATATATTTAATTTAAAATTAAATTAAATATATAACATTTGATATTATATATATTATATAAGATATAATAATAATTAAATTTATACAAATTAATGTCGACAAAAACTGTTGTAATAAAAGAATCAGCTCTTGCTGAAGTTGAAGAAGGAAGTGAAAAAAAACAAAAGGAACCAGCCAATAAAGAATTAGAAGAAAAGGAAGAAGAACAGAGACAAAAATCGCCACAAAAATCGCCACAAAAATCGCCACAAAAATCGCCACAAAAATCTCCACAAAAATCTCCACAAAAATCTCCACAAAAATCTCCACAAAAATCTCCACAAAAATCGCCATTAGAAGAAGAGGTAGAAGAAGAAAAAGAACCATTAGAAGAATCAAAGAAGAAAATAAAGGAATCAGAATTAGATGACATAAGCCAATTATTAAATGAAACAATTCCGTGGAATATTATTGATAAATTTTTCAGTGACAACCCCAACGTTTTAGTGGCTCATCAATTGGATTCATATAATGATTTCATCACAAACGGAATAAGTCGCATATTTAAAGAACATAATCCAATTGTGTTTCAAAAAGAAAAAAATATCCAAACCGACAAGTATAAGCATGTTTTGCGCCTTTATCTTGGAGGAAAAGAGGGTGATAAAATATATTACGGGAAACCTGTGATATATGATGAAACGGGAACAACTTCAAGAGTTCATTACATGTATCCAAATGAAGCGCGACTTCGGAATATGACATACGGTACAACAATACACTATGATGTGGATGTTGAATTCGGAGCCGAAGAATCGAAAAAATCAGAAACAGAATCATCGGCAAAGGAAACAAAGGAGGCAAGTGAGGCAAGGGGGACAAAAGAATCGATAATAAAGGTAACACTCCCTCAAATACTTTTGGGTAAATTTCCAATAATGGTTCATTCTAATTTGTGCATATTGCGTGGTCTTCCGCAAGATGTAATATACAATATGGGTGAAGATAAAAATGATCACGGTGGATACTTTATAATCGACGGAAAGGAAAAAACGATTGTAAGCCAGGAAATGTTTGCCGACAACATGTTATACGTTAGAACTCGCAGCGCCGACGATAAATACAGCCACTCTGTTGAAATTCGCACGGTTTCGGAAGATACGTCCAAACCCGAACGTAAACTAAGAGTATACATGGTTGCTCCCACCCCAAGATATACAAATAATCAAATCGTCGTTGAAATACCAAATGTAAAAAAACCAATACCACTTTTTATTTTAATGCGCGCTCTTGGCGTTATATCAGATTACGACATCATTGAAACCTGCCTGTTAAACATGGAAGAAAATAAAGATTTGATTGAACTGTTTCGTCCAAGCGTGCACGATGCAAATAAAATATTTACTCAGAGAGCCGCTCTTCAATACATTGGTGTATTTATAAAAGGCAAATCCATAGTACAGGCACAGAACATTTTAATGAATTTTTTTCTTCCACAAATCGGAGAATTAAATTTTCAATCAAAAGCATTTTTTCTAGGATACATGGTTAATAAACTAATTCGCGTAAAGGCAAAAATTGATAATCCCATTGACAGAGATAGTTTCAAGTATAAACGCATTAAAGTTCCGGGAAAAATGTTGCACAGCTTATTTAATGAATACTATGCGCAACAAATCAAACGCATTCGAACGCTCTTGGATTTTAAATATAATTATAACATTGCAATCTATGCAGATACATTTACTGATATTATTAAAGAATATGATGACATTTTCAAAGATCGCATCGTCGAAGACGGTCTTCGGCGTGCATTCAAAGGAAATTGGGGTGGTAGCGAATTTACAAAAGAAGCCGGAATCGTTCAAGACCTGAATCGCCTTTCTTATAACTCGGCAATTTCACACCTAAGAAAAGTGAACTTACCGCTTGACGACTCTGCGAAAGTTATTAAACCAAGATTATTACACGGTTCGCAATGGTGCCTTATGGATCCGGTCGATGTTCCGGACAACGGACTGCAAAAACATTTTGCAATTTCAACCCACGTAACCAATGGCTGCAGGGGGAGCGATATGATACGGTGGCTGTTAAATGAGCCCGGAATCAACCTTTTATCTCTGGATAAATATCCAAAAGATTTTTTATACTATCAAACAAAAATGTTTGTAAACGGAAGCTGGATTGGCGTGGTGACTGACCCGGAAGCTGTTGTAACTAAAATAAAAACGTGCAGGCGCCTTTCCATGATTCCAATCTACATTAGCTGTTCTTGGGATATTCAAATGAGAGAAATTAATATTTTCACTGATGCCGGGCGACCATGTAGACCCGCTTACTACTACGACGACAATAAAGGAATGTACGCTTTCCAATCCAAATCAATTATTAAATTAATCACAAGTCGAAAATTTTCCTGGAAATATCTCGTTGGAGGATTCGGAATAAAAAAGATAAATAATGACTTATTTTTTACGACCAACGACATGACCAGTATTATTAAATTATACGACAATCTTCCAGAAAATATTACATTCGAAAAGATGATGAATCGGATGGCTGTTGTCGAGTACATTGACGTGTCGGAAGAAAATAATTCGCTATTTGCATTTCGACCCGACGATAAAGTGAAACCGGGATGCGCCCAATTTACGCATTCCGATATACACCCGTCGCTCATGTTTGGAGTGATGGGGAATTTAATTTCATTTCCAGAAAATAACCAACTGCCGCGCAACACGTTCTCGTGCAGTCAGTCAAAACAAGCCGTCTCCATGTACAATACGTCATTCCTTCAGCGGTTTGATAAAATGGGCGTAGTGTTGAACAACGGACAAATACCGCTAGTAAAAACTCGATATTTAAAATACATAAATGATGAACAAAACCCATACGGTCAAAATGCGATTGTTGCCATCATGAGTTACAACGGATACAACGTAGAAGACTCCATTCTATTCAACGAGGGGTCCATTAAACGTGGGCTTTTTCGAACAAGTTATTACAACATGTATGAAACGCGCGAAGAAAGCAAACAGTTGTCCGGAGATAGAATCGATACCCGAGTTGTAAATATGAATGATTACCAGCAACAAAATTCTGTTGCAAATTCTGGTCGCGGAGAAGGATATGATTATAGTAATTTGGATGCAAACGGTCTCATCATCGAAAATACTCCCGTAACGGAAAAAAGCGTTCTCATTGGACAAGTGGTGAGCGATTCTAAAAATGCGGGCAAAGTGACCGATGCGTCCATACGTCCCAAAAAAGGACAGCTGGGATATGTTGACAAGACGTACATCACAGAAGGAAGTAACCCAGACGTTCCATCGCGCATCGCAAAAGTCCGCATTCGCGAAGACCGAGCACCAAACATCGGAGACAAATTTGCATCTCGGTGCGGTCAAAAGGGGACGGTTGGACTCATTATTCCGGAACAGGATATGCCGTTCACTCCAGACGGCATACGTCCCGATTTGATTATAAATCCGCACGCGTTCCCGTCCCGCATGACTATTGGACAATTTGTTGAAACCATCATGGCAAAAGCGTGCGTAGTTTACGGCGCATTCGGCGACTGCACCGCATTCGTGAATCTGGGGAATAAACATGAAACATTCGGAAACATGTTGCAAAAAGAAAACTACAGTTCCACAGGAACCCAAATTCTTTACAACGGAACCACCGGCGAACAAATAGAAAGCGAAATTTTCATTGGACCCACCTATTACATGCGACTAAAACATATGGTTAAAGATAAAATAAATTTCAGAGCAAGAGGTCCAAATACCAACCTCACGCGACAACCGGTTCAAGGGAGGGCAAATGATGGTGGACTTCGAATTGGCGAAATGGAACGTGACGGGATAATTGGGCACGGGGCTGCGTATTTTTTGCAAGAATCCATGATGGTGCGGGGCGATCTTTATTATATGGCAATTTGTAATAAAACCGGAATGACGGCTATATACAATCCGGATAATGACGTATTCATGAGCCCAATGGCTGATGGACCCATTCAATTTAATGACGTGCTCACTGATAATCCGAAACTGGTAAACATTACGCGCTTTGGTCGGTCTTTTAGCGTTGTTCAAATTCCGTATTCATTAAAGTTGCTGATTCAAGAATTGCAAACCATGAACTGCGTAATGCGAATTATTACGGATGACAATATTAACCAGATTGAAAGCATGTCGTTTTCTAACAATTACAAGATTTTATCTGCGGCAGCGACGGACATTGAAACTTCATCTTCTTCTTTGAAAGGAGGTGGCAGCGGCGGAAACGGTCTAGATAGCATCGGTGGCGATTTGGTTATTTCTTCTTCTTCTTCTTATCCCAATGAATCATATGAACAAAATGGTGGTTCTGATGACGACAATGGCGACAATGGCGATAATGGCGAAAATAGCGACAATGGCGAAAATGGCGATAATAGTGATAATGGTGATAATAATTATTCAGAGGGGGGTGGCGTGTCGTCGGTGCACGAACAAATCGGAGGTGGTGACCACCGCGACCAAAATTCTCACAATGTGATTGTGAATTGTAACAGCGGCAACAATAACAATGATCGCAATCTTGAAGCGACTGCAAGCATGGGCAAAGAATGGAAAAAAATGGTTGAACCAACATCAAATAAAGAATATTACTATAATGAAACAACCAAAGATACAATGTGGTACGAACCAAATCCGAAAAAAGATTACGACCTGCGTCCTCCAAACGGATGGTACACGGTGACAATTGGTGGACATGACTACTATCACAATCCACATAAAAATCTTATCAAAATGCCAGAAGATGTTACACCTGCTGATGCAAATCCTCCGGATGAAGATGATAAAAATAAACACGATGATGCTAATGATAACAATGCAACTCCGTCTATTCTGATGGTTGAAAAAAATAATGATTCTAATGATGCAAGTAATGGTGCGTCTTCTTCTTCTTCTTCTTCGTCAGATACATCCGGAACAAAACGAATTACAATTTAGATTATATAAACTTTTAAACTTTACAATCATGTAATTTATCAAATTAAATTACATAATTACCATTATTTAATTACTAATGAATCTTTCATCGATGGTTGAATCATTAGTTCAAAACTTCGAATTTCATAATTTGAAAACGAAAAAGTCATTTACCGGTGATAAAATAGTAACTAACAAACAACCTTTCGGCGAGATGGAATACTTGTTGGAAAACATGCATTTTTATAAACTTTTTTTCTTAAAGTCAAAATGGACATTTATTTTTGTCCATTTCTCATTTTTAAAAAAGAGTTTCAAAAAATAAAAAACATGTGTTTTGAGGTTTTTTAATGTTTTTGGATTTTATCAAATGACGCTGTTATCTGCATGTTATATGGTGTCGCAAACATTTGGAAAAATATACACGTGAGCATAAGGAAATATTATGAAAAATAAGAAAAATCGTAAAATAAATCTAAAAAATCAATTTAAAAAATTATCTATAGGAACTTTATACTAATGCCTACTAACAAAA
>Ga0209086_10001803_pt1 | contig 17195 bp, 15 predicted proteins | sample M_130207_XF_Meta_FD_187312 | JGI IMG/M metagenome (GOLD analysis project Ga0209086, IMG submission 187312) | Freshwater microbial communities from Lake Montjoie, Canada to study carbon cycling - M_130207_XF_MetaG (SPAdes) (version 2) | ecosystem: Environmental > Aquatic > Freshwater > Lake... | reverse complement strand
ACAACATAGTTATTATACAAGATAAATGATGAGCCATGCGTTTTGCCTAAAATAAATTTCTCACCTTGAACCAAATCAATAGCACTATCATATCTTTGTCTAAACTCAGGCACATTATCATAGATAAAATTAAACGTAATTATTACCAGTGGTACAACTACAATTAGATATTTTATAATACCATAGCTTAAAAATAAAAGTATTATCGCAACTAAAATTCCTGTTTGGGCTAGGCTGGAAAAAGATAAAATGTAAACAGAGACAATAATAATACTTTTAAATTTATTAATATATAGACTTTCTTTTTTGGTTAAATTATATAAAGAAATAAAAAAAGCAGCTGATAAAATACCTGCTAAATGGGCGGGTTCACAGAAAATAGAATTGATACGAAATCCAGTTAGACCTCCAAAAGATTCCCCATGTTTATTAAAAATCCACCAAAATCTCCATCCCGGTCGATAATTAATAAAATAAAAAAAAAGCTGAATAATTCCAAGTATAGAACAAATATAAGCTCCTTTTAAATACCATTTAAATAACTGTTCTATATTAAATTCAAATTGAACGAGAACATAATAATAAAAAAAATAAGATAAAGACATGCCTGTAAATACTTTTAGAAATAATTGGATCGTATTATTATCAAATAAAACATTTACTATTCCAACAATTAATAAAATTAAAAAAACAAGAACTAATGGTCTGCTTAACCTATGTCGCCTAAAAAAACCAGGTAATAATAAAATATAAATTAAGTAGCCAAATTGAAATTCAAAAGGTTCTTTAAAAAAAACATACGATTGAATAAAAATACTCAAATAAATAAAAAAAGTAACTAAATAATATTTATAATCTTCTGTAAATTCGGTTTCTTTCATTTTATTGTTTTAGAAAAAATTATTAAAATGACGTAATAAATAAAATTAAAAATTTACAAAATTAGAATAAGACAATAAATTCTTTTTAACTTAAGGAAAAATTAATTAGTTTTTTATAAGATTCAACATTGATATAAGCATTTTTACTATAATAGATATTTGCTAGATTAAAACACTTTTCTTTTTCTTCTAAACTCACTTTTTTAATCTTAATTATATATTGGACATTATCTTTAATAATATACCCACAACCATTTTTTTCAACAAAATCAGAATAATCTCCTATTTTTTCAGATATTATAACTGGCAATCCACAGTATAAATATTCAGCAAATTTTACAGGAGAAGCAACTTGATTTGTAACTGTATTTTCACGAATTAACAATCCGTAATCTGCTGCCAATAAATATTCAGGAACTTCATTTGGTTTAACATGAAAGCAGAAAACTCTACCCTTAAATTCTTGCTCTAGCTTATGAATATTATTGTCCTTTGCAGCTAAAAATATTAATTTGATATTTTTGTTGTCTAAAAGTAAGGTTTTAATAAAGCCATATAATAAATTAAAGGACTGCCATCCAGCAACTGAACCAGAATATATAAAGGCAATATCTTCATTATTTAAACCTATTAAATATCGAGATTGTTTAATTTTATCAGGAGAAATAATAACATTTTCATAAACTTTATTAAGAGTACAAGGTATAATAACATGGTTGATTTTTTCATAGTTAAATTCACGTTTCCAATAGTTCACTAATTGCTTCGAAACAGCAATTTGGAAATCAGAACTTAAAACAGCTTCTTTTTCTAAATTGAAAATTCTTTCTAATAATTTTGCATTTTTTACTACTTTATACTCTTTCCACTCTTCTTTAATCGCTCCTCTTCCATCATAGATGACTTTTTTTGTTCTATTATTATTTCTTAAGATCATGGCTAATTGTGTTGCTAAAACACTTCTTCCAATAATTGCATCAGGTTTCTTTATTAATGAAATTAAAGTTAGTAAAAATACATTTCTACGCCACCTATGGACTCCAGGAAACATAGGAAGAACAATAGATTCTGGTAACTGATTTTTTATTTTTTTTCTATTACTTAAATAATTTCTTATTGAAATAAAAGAAATAAGTTTTGTTTTTACATTTAATTCCGTATTAAAAAACTTAACAACATCAATAACCTGGCTAGAAAAAATTCCAGAAGGCAAATCATTATATGTCAAATAAAAAATCAATCTAAATTTGATATAAATTCCAATATTCTTTCTGTTGATTTCCCATCCCAAAACTTTGGAATAGTTCCTTTTTTATATTTGCCTTCTTCAATTTGTAACATGTATTCCTTAATAATATTTAATTCAAAAGGTATTAATGTATTTGTTCCTTCAGAAAGAGTTATTGGTCTTTCTGTATTAGGACGAAGGGTCAAACAAGGAATGCCAAGATAAGTTGATTCTTCTTGTATTCCTCCACTATCAGTTAAAATAAATCGACTGTGCTGAATTAATTTTTGAAATGCAAAATAATCTAAAGGCTCCGTTAAAATTAAATTAGTATTAGTTGTAAAAGAATCTTTTAATTCAAATTCTTCTAATTTTCTTAGTGTTCTCGGATGTATAGGAAATACAATTTTATACTTCTTTGAAATGTATTGAATTAAATCATTCAATTTTTGCAACTCCACTTTACTATCAACTGTCGCAGGTCGATGCATCGTCATTAAAATAAAATTAGAGTCGGTGATTTCAAGTTTTTTTAAAATCTGAGAATCGTTTATTTCTTCTTTAAAAGCTACCATGGTATCAATCATAGTATTTCCAGAAAAGAAAATACTTTCTTCAGAAACACCTTCGTCGATTAAATGAACAAGTCCACTTTTTTCTGTTACAAAAAATAAATTTGCAAGTTTATCAGTAATAATTCGATTATGCTCTTCTGGCATTGTGTTGTCAAAACTTCTTAAGCCGCTTTCAATATGTGCTAATTTTATTCCCATTTTATTAGCGGTTATCGCTGCAGCTAAAGTTGAATTAACATCTCCAACAACTACTAATAAATCTGGTTTATATTGAGTTTTTATCAATTGTTCTAATTTTAACATAATATCAGCTAATTGCGAATTAGGAGATCCCTGAGCTACATTTAAAAAATAATCTGGAGTTAACTTAAATTGTTCAAAAAAGACATCCGCCATTTTATTATCATAATGTTGGCCAGTATGAACAATTTTTATATCTAAATCAGGAAACTTAAAAGCTAATTTTTTGAATTGAGTAACTTTAATAAAATTTGGGCGTGTTCCTATTACTATAAGTATATTTTTTTTCATCACAGAATCATCTATTAAAAATTCAATAAATTCTCTACTTTTTTTGTCAAATTAAAAACACTGTATTCCTTAATATTAAAATCTGAATCTATTTCTGTTTTAATTTGCTGATCCAAATCAATTATTTTCAATAAATCATCATCCATCTTTTTATTATTGATCGAAAATCCTAATTTATTTTCTTCTATAAAACTAGAAGTTCTACCGCCATTTGAAAATACAAGTATTTTCTTTTTTTGAGATAAATATTCAAGAAATTTAGTACTTAAACTGTAATTAATATCATTTGTTAAAAATAAAGAACAATAGTCAGCTCGGGCAATAACAGAATAAACTTTGCTCAAATCAACATGACCATGAAATATTATATTATCAGGTACTAATTTAATTAAATTAATACATTGTTTTGGAAAGCTTCCAAAAAAATGAAATTCAAAGTTTTTCTTAATTTTTTGATTCTTATAAATGACCTCAACCAGCTCTTCTAATAAATAAATTGATTTATCATAAAAAGTTCCTGTAAAAACAATTTTTAATTTATCATTATGATTAAAAAAACTACAATTATCAATACTTAAACTTTTATAATCCTCATTATCAAATCCATTAGCAATTACAGAAATTTTATTACAATTAACATGATATTCGTTTAAAAAAAAATTTTTCATTTCTTCCGCAACTACAATAATTTTATCGTACCCATTTATTACTTTTTTTTCAATACTTTTTTCATAACTAATTCTTATTTGCGACATGTTTTCTAATCCATACCCTGTTAAATTATTTGTCCATGGATCTCTGAAGTCAGCAATCATATTTATATCAGGAAAATATGACTTAATTTCTAGTAGATAAAAAGACATTTTAAAAGGAGCACAAGTAACGATGATATTCTTGATGTTTTTATTTTCTATTATTCGTTTAGTTTTTTCTATTAAATTATCTTTCCAAAAATTAGATTTATCATAGTAGTTTCCTTTAGTAAACCACTTACAATATTGCAAAGAAAATCGATACCTTATTTTTTCATAAATGGTTTTTGGATTAATGCCTAAATAAAAGGGATAATTACTCTCAATATAATCTATATTATTTGAATACTCTTCTATATCTGTTTTCCATTGAGAATTTTCATCAGCTTTATTATTAGAAGAAATAACATTCACATTATACCCATTTCTATAAAGATACTTAGCAAATTTAGCCCATCTTCTGCCTCCTATTCCAGGATATGGCGGAAAAGAATAGGAAACAATCAATACATTTTTACTCATTTTTTGAATATAATTTTTTTAATTTGTTTAATAACAAAAAAATATTTATCCCAATATTTTTGCTCAGATTTAAATTCATTATGTTTTCTAATTGAAGCTCTCATATAATCTTCAAAACTAGCCTCATTAAAATTTAATTTTTTTAAAACATACTTTTTATCTGATTCGAGAAGATTTATATCATAAATAGGTTCCTGTAATAATTTTATGGCTTGTTCTCTTGTAATTTGTTCAGATTGAACTAAACAAGAATAATGAAACACTCGTTTATCTATATTAAATTTGTTTGGCAAAATATAACCTTGATAAAATCTGGTAAATATGGACTCGAAATGCTTTCCACCGTAATCTTTCCAAGACAATTCTGAGATTAGCTTTTTCTTTACCTCGAATTTGTTATAATCTACAAAATTTAAAAGTTGAATATATTCAAATTGGGAATTATAAAAGTTATAAAGTCTTTTTATAAAACTTAAATATGGATATGTCTTCAGTTTTATTGAGCCATATTGTTTGTGAATATCTTTTAAATTTAAATAATCAAGCTTGTTGTGAACCCAAGATTTAGGTAAATAAGTTCCCTCAGTAACGACATTATGACCACTTAATACAAATTTTATATTATGTTTTTTTGCTATTTTAAACATACTTGCTAAAATTGCATGATCTGTTGGAAATTCTAAATCAACAACGCCAGCTTTAAAATAAGATAGCTGAAGGTCTTTAAACTCATCCCAATTAATTACTAGTGTTTCAAAATCAAAACCCAATTTATCAAGAAGATTTTGGATATTAAGAACGGACAATTCGCTATTCCAACCATTATCAAAATGGATAATAAGCGGCCTTAATCCATAAATACAACATAAATAGGCTAAATAAGAACTATCAACTCCTCCACTAACTCCCAAAAGACAATCATACTTTCTTCCTACTCCTTTAAGTTTTATTTTTTTTATTATCGATTCTAATTCTTTTTCTTTATTTATTCCTTTAGGTAATTTATTAAACTCAAAATCAAATGTTATGCAATGATTACATACGCCATCATCGTTTATTACTATATCAGGATCATTGATAGAATCCATTATACATCTGTTACAAACTAGCTTATTTAAATTTAGCATTATTTTATTAGATTAACTTTTAACCAAGCGCCTAATGAATAGTCACGAAAAATATCAGTTGAAAATCTTTCTTTACCTAAAACAGTTTTATTATATTCTAAATAATAATCAAATTCACTTTTAAATTTTTTTAACCAAATTTCTTGCGGAGTAGTAAAACCTTTTTTATCTTTTCTATACAAAATTTCTTTAGGCAAATCTACTTTTGCTTCTCGCATAATATATTTTTGCCAACCGTTTTTAATTATGAAATTATTAGGCAATGAATATCCAAATTCAACCATACGATAGTCCATAAAAGGGTGGCGAGATTCAATACCAAAAGCCATACTATCTCTATCATCTGCTCTCAAATAAGTAGGCAATAAATAAGTATCAAAATCGAAAACCAAAAGTTCATCTAAATTATCGATTTCATTATGATGCTTAAGTAATAAATTATCAAATTTTTTTATTTTTAATTTAATTTGCAAAGAGAGATTTACTTCATTAAAAATTATTTTATGTATTTTTTTTGAATCGATTCCTTTAATAAAACTATATGCTTTTACTAATGAAAAATATTCTCTTATTTTACCTCTGGTAAGCAAATATCTGGAATATCGATAAAAATGATGATGGTAGCCAGCAAATAATTCATCAGCGCCTTGTCCATTTAATAAAACCTTTATTTTGTTATTTTTTGCCAACCAATAAACACTCCATTGTGCAAAATATGATGTTGTTTGGAGAGGTTTATCTTGATGATAAACATGAGTTTCAAAATCAGTAAAATTAAATCGATCAAATGGATTAATTAATTTAGAATCTAATTTAAAATGATCAGTTACTAAATTTATAAAATTAGATTCGTCAGAATTAAAATGTCCTGGAAAAACTGCTGAAAAAGTTTTTATTTTATTTGATTTATTTTCCTTTGATAAAATATTTTTTGCACTAGCAATAATAGTACTAGAATCTAAACCGCCAGAAAGGGCAAACCCGTAATCAACATCCGTCCTCATTCTTAAAGATACAGCACTATTTAAAAGATAATTGTATTTTTCGACTGCTTCGGTAAAATTAAATAAAACAGCCTTTTTTTTAACTTTATAATATTGAACACACTTTGTAAAAATATTATTATCAATTTTAATAGGATCAATAACTATATAATGAGATTTTCTAAATCTATAAATTTTTGAATAAATAGTATGCTGCCCTATATCAATTAATCCAAATTCAGAAAAATCTTGAATATATTTATTATTAATAGGTCCTGTATCCTCTTGAGAATATGCGTATTGTTTAGTTTCAGAAAACAAAGTAAAATTATTAGTATTACTAATATAATATAAAGACTTAACGCCAAATCTATCATTAGAAATAAATATTTTTTTATTGGTATTGTCCCATAAACAAAATGACCACATGCCATTAAATTTATTTAAACAATCTGTACCCCAAATCCTATAGGCTTCTAATAAAACTTCTGTATCTGAATTAGAAATAAAATGAGAACCAAGTAATTTTAATTCTTCTCTCAGTTCAATGTAATTGTAAATTTCGCCATTAAAAACTAACCAAGATCCATCCTTACCTTGCATAGGCTGATGGCCATGTATACTCAAATCAACAATACTCAACCGTTTGTGACCTAAAATTAAATTATAATCGCTTAAAGAAATATCATTAATCTCAACTGCATTTTTTAACTCAGGGTGAGTTTTATCAGTTCTTATTATTTTATAATTGCCTGAATTAGTATTTATTAATATAATACCTTCATCATCTGGGCCCCGATGATCAATTTTTTTTAAAGAAACGAGAAATTTATCAAATAAATTTGATGATAAAGATTGTTGATGAAAGAGAACAGAAATGCCGCACATATTTAATTTAATGAAAGATAATGATGCTTTAGGTTAATAAAAGATTGGTTTTAAGAGTATTGTTTTCAAGAATAATTTCTTTTGTTTTTTTAGATCCATTATTAAAAAGGCAATCCACAATTGACATAAAAGGTTTAAATTCATTCCAAAGCTGATCGTAATTAGGATGCTTATAATCTTGAAAATAACAACTAATATTGTTTTTTTTAAAGTAATCTAAATCTGCGTAATCCTTTCCTTGACTGCCAAAAACAAATAAATCAGATTTTGTACTTTTACAGATATCTACAATTAATTCTTGTTTTTTAGATCTCAACTCTAAGGTAGATAATTCAGTATATTTAGGAGTTATATCTAACTCTTTTAAAAAAAAAATTGTTGATGCTTTTATAAATTCACTCAGATTAGACGTAGTGGTATTTTTATAATAGGATTCAAAAAAATCTGAATAAATTGAAAAATAAGGTGACTTTTTATAATTCATTAATAATGAATTCCAATGTTTTTTACGCCAATCAAACTTTTCATCAATCACCATTTCATTAATATTTCTATTTATGTGTCCTTTCATTTCAACTGGGATTGTTAACCAAGCTTCACCGTTAGAAACTTTAATTTTATTGCGATTAGTAAAACTATTTTTCTCAAATTGTACACTATCTAACAAAATGAATTCATCTGACAAAGAAATTTTATGAAAATAACCTAACCAAGGAAGATATGCGGGCTGATGTGCTGTAGCTATATTCATTATTGCACGCTTCTTATTAACATAAATGCCTCAGCAAATTCTTTTCCTACAATTACGCCATTTCTTTTACATTGAATTTCTAATGCTTCTGGAGATCTTGGATGAGGATACTTTCGCTTTTCAAACTCATAGCTTTCCATGCCTTTAATTTTGGCTTGTACGTTTTTGATTGATACTTCAATAAAAAAATTAGGCTTAAAATAATTAGGATAAGATGCGGCCTGCCATTCTGTAGAAGAAGGTGTTTCAAATGCGAAAATAGTTTTTACTACTTCATGAGACATTGGTCTAGTTGCTGTTATAACTGCGTCAAAGGTTTGACGATGATCAACATTAGTATCACCACCGTGGTGTGTAAAAATAATTTCTGGTCTAAAATCTTCTTTTTCTTTTTCAATCACTTTAACAATATCAAGTAATGCGACTGAATCAAATCTATTGTCTGGAAAATCATATGTTTTTACTTCATGATAACCAATTGCCTTAGCAGCATTATTAATATTTTTCTTATGAATTGCTAGTTCCTTTTGCCATAATTTCGAATCCCGCGCATCGGATCGTGATGTAATACCTTCACCCAAAATAACAACTTTTACTTTGCATCCGTCGTTTTTAATTAACTTGTTCATAGTCGCCCCAAGACCAAGCAATTCGTCATCAGGATGTGCTACCACAACCATTATTTTTTTATTTTTAAACATTAATTCCATATATGATATTCATTTAAATAAGAGGTAATTAAAAAATTATTTTTTGAGAAAAAACTCAAAGCACTATTATTTTGAATTTCTGTATTAGCTATAACAAAACATGTATCAAGTCGCATTTTACTTAATACATAGTTTAATAAATTTGATGCGTATTTTTTCTTTTTAAATTTATTAGACGATGCTATTAATGACACAAATCCAATCTTAACACTATTTATTGGACTTATATTTGATTTATAAAGAAAAAATGCCGCAACCTCTTTATTTTCAATTAAATAATATAAACTACAACTTTTTGATTTTACTTCATTAATAATCCAATCTCTATATATTTCCATAATTTGGCTATTCGTAAAAAAAGGATCAGATTTAAATCGATTGTAGTTAAAAGAATCTTTTGAAAGATCTAGTACTTGATTAATAATTTCATTTCTTAAATCCATTGTATCTAAATACAAATGATAACTAAACGATTTATCATAGTCAAAATTTACATTTCTTAAATCTAGATGTTGTGAAACTTTAGTACTAAGTAATTTAAGATCATTTTTTTGAGCATATTTACAAAACGTATGTTCTTTATTTAATCTTACATAAGTACACTTGTGAGCAGCAGTATTATTTATGATTTCTTTATAAATATCATCATCTATTTTATTTTCAATCCATAAAATACGTGCTATATCAATAGAAAATTTATTGCTATCCCAATTTTCTTTTCTAATATAAGAATTTATTTCAGGAATATAAATACAACTTATATCACTTAAAATAGTTTTTTTATACTCATCAGCAAGATGTTCATCCATTTTTAAAAATAAAAACTGTGAATCATATATATAAGGATCTAATAGCTGCATTTATTCAATATCAGAAATTAAACAAGGATCAAAGGCTTTCACATTAACGATTAATGGTTTTCCACATACTTTATCTAAATCGTTATCAGAAATTCCATCACCTGGTCTAACTAAAGTTAATTTATTTAAGTCAACCAAATCTCCTTTTTTCATTTCAGTTAAGTAATGATAACTTCTTCTATATTTAAATTTATTTATTTTTTCATTTTCGCTTCTTAAAAAACCATCAGAATTCAAATTGCTATCAATATGTTTTAACCATTTTACTAAATCTTTAAATTCACTTGGTTCCAATGCAAAATGATGTTCAGCTGGATTTGGATCATTTCTATTTAATGTAATATGTTTTTCAAATATAATAGCCCCCAAACATCTAGCTGCAATGCATAACTCATGACCAAATGAATGATCTGAAAAACCAATATTTAAGTTTGGAAATTTTTTTATTAGCTCAATTATATTATTTAAATATGCTTTTTCTGGGTCAAGAGGATAATCACTTACACAATGCAAAATAGAAAGTTTATGGTTTTTAAATATTTCAACTGCAGTTTCTACATCTTTAATTTCACCCATTCCTGTAGACATAATAACTTCTTTTCCTGTTTTGGCTATTGCTTGCAATAAGGGTATATTATTTAAATCCATTGACGCAACCTTATACGCTTTTATACCATTCAATGTTTCCAAAAAATCAACGATATAAGGAGACGTGGGTGTTGTTATAAAATCTATTCCTTTTGAATTTGTGTAATCAATAACTGCTTGATGATCCTCAAGCTTTAGTGCTATTGTATCTAAAAACTGATACCAAAATTCAAATCCCTTTACATCCCATCCTTTATACTCATCAGCTTTTACCTTAGGACTAACAATATCAATTCCCCTAAAAGTTTGAAATTTAACTGCATTTACTCCCGCATTATAACTAGCATCAACAAGCTTTAGAGCCTTTTTAAGATCACCATTGTGATTATTGCCTATTTCTGAAATTATATATGAATTTTTCATTTTTAAAAAGTATTTATAAGATAATAATCTAATTCTTCTCCACTTATTTCGTCTTTAATTTTTTCTTTTACTATAAATCCATTTTTTAAATAAAATGTTAAAGCTTTTTCATTAGATTCAGGGCATCTTAATTCTATAATGTTTATATTATGTTTAATTGCAATTTCTTGTGCGTATAATAATAATTTCAAGCCTAATGAATTACCCCTAACACTAGGCGATATAAATAATAAATGGATATAATATACTTCGGGGATTTTATTTGAAGCAATACAAAAACCAACGATCTCATTATTACTATTTAATGAAAATGAGAATTCCCATTTGAACGGCAATTCGTAAAGGAAATTTTCTTCGTTCCAATCACAATATTTCCAATCATTTATTAATCTTAAATAATTATCACTATTTTTTTGTAGCTCTTCCTTCGTGATTTGACAAAAATTCATTAAATAGTATTTATTTGATGTAAAATTCTTTCTGAAGAAAATCCATCTATATACTTATGTTGATTTAATAGCTGAGTTCTCTTTTCTTCGGAATTAAAATTAATTATTTTTTTTACCGAAGCTACAATTTCATCCTCACTAGCATCATCCCAATTGCCAATACCAAGAGATAATTTATTTGCTTGAAAAGAGTTGTAATAACCTAATTGATTATTTGCGGTAATACCAGTAATCATCAAAATTTGAACAGCACAAGCTTCCAACGATAAATTGCTATTTGGGATTAATGCCAAATCACAATTAGCTATTAGTTCTTTTACTTGACTACTCGATAAATTAGCGTAAAATTTAAGTGCAGATTTTTCGCTACCTAAATTTGCAATTTCACTACTATTTTGACTTAGCGGACCACTTAATATATGTATACTACATTCTATATTTAAAACTAATAAGGCCTTTAAAACTTTTAATGTTGTATTATTAACATCGCCCCCCCCAAAACTAATAAATATGTTTTTTATTGAATTTATTTCTCGAAGACCATCTTTCGCTGCTTTCAAAAAATCTGGCCTAAGTAATACATAACGTACCCCTAATAAATACTTTGTTTGCTTTTTTGTTTTATAACGCTCTTGCAATATATCTGCTTGGTTAATTACTAAATCACAAAAATAATTTGGGTTAATTAAATCATCAATATAAATTAGCTTAAACGAACTATCATAAACTTTTTTTTGATACTCGGAGCCAAATTGATACCCATCTAAAATTAATGCGTATGCATTATTGCTTCTTACATAATTGGTAACTGCTTCCGCCTCATTTAATTTATCAGATCCATTAATCCAAAATGAATCATATGAATTTTCCAAAAATTTATTTGCAATTAACTCATCTGTATTTGTAAATATAAATTTGATATTAAAACTCGACTCGAGTATTTTCGCTAAAGCAAAACACCTTATTAAATGTCCCATACCTATAGCATTATTAGCATCGGTTCTTATAAATATTATCGATTTTATATCTGTCAAAATTTATAATTATGGACATATTTATTTAAATCCGTTTTAATAAAATACTCATTTACGGTAATTGGCAATAACTCATTGATTTTTTTAATTAATTCAGATTCGTTTAATGCACAACAATTACTTAATGTACTGTTTTTGATGGGGAAATTTGAATGACCCCAAGGAGCAATAATAGTTTTATAGCCCAAAACAATTCGTTCGAACATAATAGTACTGTATTGAGCAATTCCAATATTTATTTTATCAAATCCATTAATTGAAGGTTCATTTATATCTGCAATAGTAATATTTTGATTTTTCAGGATTAATTCATAATGCTTCAATGAAAAATTTAGATTTGCGGTTTTCTTCTCTATGGGGTGTAAAAAAATACACATTTTAAGATTGTTTTGGCATACAAAATTTACCAATATATTTAAAATACTATTTTCATTTTTTAAATCATCAGTTCCCACATCAACATCACCAAGTTTATCTCGAAGCCAGTTACCACTCGAAAAAAATCCAATTTCATAAACAACCCCAATATTTTTACTAGAAGATTTAAGTATATTTATTGGCGTTTTAAAAAATAATTCTGGAAGCCATTGTTGAGTTGTATCAACAAACATAGTGTCTTTATAATAAAAAAACTCTTCTTTTTGATAACCAAAGCAAAAACTTAATTGATTTGCAACAATTACTTTATTAGCAAAAACTAAAGGTACTTCAGATGGGATTTTATTAACTATAAACCCATTTTTCATCAAAACATACGCGCATAAATTGGCATCTCTTTCGTAAATACAAAAATAATGTACTTTTTTTATTTTTTCTTTTTTTAATAGTACCAAAAGATTAAACGCCTCAATTAATTCCTGAACAAAAAGAGGAGCTGATACTTTGTTTTTTGAAATTATAGAAATGAAAAGCACAGGAATAAATACAACTATTAAATAAAGTAAAACTAGGGCTTTCTGCAAATAATTGTCTATGAATAACAAATTACTCTTAGCTATGAAAAAACCCATATCTTTTTTTGATAATTTTTCAACGTATTCTATTCTTATATCAAAAGAATAATTAAGTATATCAAAAACAGCTTCTTTAGAATCACTATTAAGTTTAATATAAGCCCTTTTATTATCAAACGACTTTAACCAAATTGCTTTAAAAATTCTTAATGTAATAAGATTATCTCTATATGATTCAGATAAAAATCGAAAAGATTTTTTTTTCAAAGAAATACCCGCATGATATAATTTAACATCAAACAACTTAATATCAAATAGAGAAAGGAAAATTGAAAAATGAAAATAATATACTACTTTAAAAAAACTAAAGAACATGTTAAATTTACAAGAATTTTCTAAATACAGGTTTAGTTGGAGAACCTATTAAAACATTTTCATATCCCATTTCTGAAATTTGCTCATAATTATTTAAAGCAAAATCTAAACTTTCGCAAAAATAATCGACGTCGAATTTCGTATGATTAAAACATGGAATAAACATCCCTTGACATAAAACCCCCTTTTTAATTAACTCCTGTAAAACATAAGTTCTCATTCCGTTACAAACATCACCATTTTTATTTTTAAAAGATAAAATAGGCATCCAATTAGAATTATATACTGACACAAATGCCTGTAAGCGTTTTGCTAAAATGACTTTATTAACTTCAGTAACAAAATAATCTCCTAACGCTTGATTTTTCTCTATGACTTTATTTGTTTCAAATTCGTGTATAGTTGCCAATCCAGCAGCAATCGTATGGGTTTCACCTCCATGAGTTGTTGATACCAAGAATACTTTTTCACTACCAGTATTTCTAATACCTCCTAACTCCATTACATCTTTTGTGCCAGTTAATGCACAAAATGAAAAACCGTTAGCTATACCTTTCCCCCAAGTAGCCATATCAGGCTTTATATTAAACTTTTTAATTGACCCAGGAAAATCTGTTTTAAAGCCCGTAATCATCTCATCTAAAATAAACAATGCTTCATTTTTATGAGTTAATTCAATTGCTTCTTTTATAAATTTACCACAATCAATTTCAACATCAACACTTCTTTCTGGTTCCGTAATAACACATGCAATTTGATTTGGGTATTTAGAGAATAATTCTTCGAGTGATTTTAAATCATTTGACTTAAATGTTACTGATAAATTACTTATTTCATCTGGTACTCCTAAATTACAAGCTGTTTTAACGATAAACCAATCATCATAACTATAAAATGGGTGGTCGGAAGGGAACGCAACCAACTTTCTTCCAGTTTTAGCTCTAGCTAATTTAACCGCAGCGGTTGTTACGATTGATCCGTTTTTAGCAAACTTTATCATATCATGCTGCGGAACTAATGATAAAAATTTTTCAGCCATCTCACCTTCAATAATTGAAGGCCTCATGAAATTAACACCTTTATCTAACTCTAATTTTATTCTATTAATAACAGGTTCATAGGCATGACCTAAACTTACTGACGTTAAACCCATTGAACAATCTAAAAACTTATTATCATCTATATCAAACAAATAACCACCCTTACCATAAGAAATAGCTGCAGGAGATAATAAAGGAAATTGATCATCTCCTTTAGAATAAGTGTGGGCGCCACCTGGTATTAGATTATGGATTTTTTTTCTGTATTCATCAGAATTTTTAAAGTTCGTTATCATAATGTTTATTATTAATGTACTGGTTTAATGTAATTCTCATCAGTAATATTTTCAACTATTTTTCGCAATTTAGGATTTACATCTAAGAAAGAAATTAAATCCTTGTAAGGAATATATTTATCATCACCACCAAAATGTCTAATTATTTTTCTAAAAAATATTAAATCTTCAGGAAAATCAATTGTTAACCGATAGTCTGGCCTTTGCCATTTATCTTCAATTTGTAAAATATTTTTCACAAACAACGAAGGATTATCTTCGATATATAAATTAACTAATTCACTTCTATGTTTATATTCCCCATTTTTATGAGATAGTTTTAGTGTATCTAATTTAATTAATTCAAATAAAACACCATCAGGCAACTTTGCATGAGCCGTGTAGTCAGCATTTTTTTCGATATGCGATGCTATTGCTTCATCTAATCCTTCAAGATAACCAAAAGGAGATTCGGTAGTCACTCTATAAACAGTATCACCTCCTGCTAATTCGCATGCTTTAATCAATCTACCTAAAACATCTCTATCATCTCCAACAACATATTTTAAGTTATTACGCTCGGCAAGTTCTATAAAAGCCTCATTTCCTTTTACCTCGCTTATAGCTAAAACTATATCTGATATATTTTTTTGTTCTTTTAAACGATTAACCATGTATTCCAAAACAGAATAATTTTCAAGTAATTGTAATGGTTTTCCATACAATCGTTTAGAATTATTTCGACAGGCTAGTGTGGCTATTATTTTCATTGTGATTTTTTATTTAATTAAATCTTCCGTAATAACTGACTCTGATGCAATAGTTACTTTAGCTGCTTTTCCAATCACTGTTTCGATATCAATTATTTTTTCAAATGTTTTGCCCGTTCTTAACATCATTAAATCTGAACTCTTAATTTCTGTTCCTGCTTCAATAGTGTGCTTTGCAAGTACAACTTTTTTTGTGTTTTTTCGATAGGTTTGTTCTCTTTCACTTAGTGGAAATTCATTTTTAGTTTCAGTAAATCTTTCTACATCTCTTATGAATTTCATCATTTGAACAAATTCATCGGGATTTAATGCTGACACATTATCTTCTAAAACTAAATTATTTCTATCTATAGTTAAATGTTTTTCGATGTAGGTTGCTCCTTTGAGAACTGCCATAGCTGGTAATGTTATGGCTAATGAATCATTCGCATCGAAATGATCTGCATACCCAACTTCTACTCCAAATTTAGATTTTAAGTATTCTAGCTTATCTAATTCTACATCACTATGCAAATTAGGTTCTGCTTGAAAACCTGACATAATGATGATATTATTTTTACCAAGTATCTTAATTGCTTTTTCTAACTCTTCAATAATACCCCCACCAGCTGCTAAGAAAATTGTTACATTTTTATCTTTTAATTTATTTAGTAATTCGTAATTTTTTAAATCTGTAGAATGTACTTTATACCCTTTAATTTTAGTATTTTCAATCCAACTTAATGTTTTTAAACCAGAAATATCAACAAAAAAATCAAGGCCTTGTTCATCTGCAAAAGCAATCATGTCGGTCCAAGTCTGCGGATCAATTTCGAGAGATTTAAATAAATCATAGTATTTATAATCTGTTGTACATATTTCCTCAGCTCTAAATATTTGAAATTTAACTGCATTAGCACCTACTAGTTTTGCCAATTTAATAAAGCGTTTACAAAGGTTTATATCCCCTTCAAATCCTTGTGCTATTTCAGCTATAACGTATGTTTTTTTCATAATAATTTTTTGTATTTTTAATTCCAATTATATGGATATAATAATTCTTCTTCCTGCACATTAATATTTCTGTCAATAATATCAAAGTCCGTTTGAAAATCATCGTTTGCCATTTGGATGTTTTTCAGCAATTGAGTTTCAGATTCAACGCCTATCAATACTTTATCAATAAAAGGATTGTGCAAAGAATAACTTAAGGCTAATTGAGATAAGGGAATTTTTAGATCACTAGCTATATTTTTTAAACGCTCAAGGTATTTTGATAAGGGTTTAATCTTCTGATTTAACTCTGTAGGATTTTTATAGATCAATCCCTGCAAAAAAACTGAACGGCTGTATATCTCTTTATTCTTTTCTTTTGCAAGTTTCAATAAGTCAAGCCGTTTATTATTATTATCCAAAATATTGAAAGGAAGTTGGATCACTTCAATTAAGGGATTTTCAATGGCGACTTTAAAATCAGTATTTGTATAAATTGAAATACCCA
>Ga0209086_10001802_pt1 | contig 17206 bp, 19 predicted proteins | sample M_130207_XF_Meta_FD_187312 | JGI IMG/M metagenome (GOLD analysis project Ga0209086, IMG submission 187312) | Freshwater microbial communities from Lake Montjoie, Canada to study carbon cycling - M_130207_XF_MetaG (SPAdes) (version 2) | ecosystem: Environmental > Aquatic > Freshwater > Lake... | reverse complement strand
AACAGAAGATCTTGATGCTTACACCCTAGGCAAGCGCCAGGCTGAATTGTTAACTCGCAACGCACAATCACAATCTGCATGCGAGTTCACCATCTCACGGTGCTTTGCCACCGTGGGTCCAATGCTGCCGCTCGATGGGCGGTTTGCTATCGGAAACTTTATTCGAGACATACTTGGTGGCCGAAATATCCAATTAGTAAGCGATGGTACTTCTGTGAGGTCTTATCTCTATGCGGCCGATCTTGCTGGATGGTTGTGGGCGATCATTTTGCGCGGGAAATCAGGCTCAATTTACAACGTGGGTTCTGCGCAATCTATTTCTATCCATGAACTGGCCATACAGGTTGCCGCATCACTGGCATCAACCGTACAGATTCGTCATGGCTCCACAATCGAATCAACGCAACGATTTGTTCCAGATGTTTCGCTCATTGCAAATGAACTTGGACTTGTTCAAACTATAAATCTTGCCGAGGCCATTCAAAAAACTGCAAGTCACTATGATTGGAAAATTCAATGATCATCGCCGAATACATAGCCCAAGAATTGCAACGCCGCGGAGTAACTCATGTGTTTGAACTCACAGGCGGAATGATCACGTTTTTAATTGATTCGCTTCGCGAGAAATCGTCCGTGCAAGTGATCAGCATGCATCATGAACAAGGCGCGGCCTTTGCGGCCGAGGGCATGGGACGCATGACTGGAGTTCCTGGCGTGGCGATGGCTACCAGTGGTCCCGGCGCTACGAATCTGTTGACTGCAATTGGAAGTTGTTTCTTCGATTCCACACCTGCTGTATTTATTACTGGGCAAGTGAACCGCGCCGAACTCAAAGGTAATCGCGCAATCAGACAACTTGGCTTTCAAGAAACGGACATCGTTTCTATGGCTCTGCCTATCACAAAAATGGCCCGCATGATTGAAACACCAGAACTTGTGCCAGAAATGATTGATAAAGCGTTTCGCTTTGCGACGAGTGGTCGGCCTGGACCTGTTCTTCTAGATATTCCCATGGATGTTCAACGCGCCGAGATGAGCGAACCCCTACGAAACACGGTTGCAATTCCAAGTGTCGTCAACGCAGATCCAAACCAATTTCTCAACTCACTGAGAACGGCGCTCGCTCAATCACGGCGCCCACTAGTGCTTGCTGGCGGCGGCATTCAATCCAGCCGTAGCGTAAATATCTTTCGCAAGTTCATCGACAAACTTGGTATTCCAGTTGTTCATTCCCTGATGGGCGTTGATGTGCTTGCATATACAGACCCATACAGAGTTGGTCTTATCGGCAGCTATGGCAATCGCTGGTCGAACCTTGCGCTGAGTGAGTGCGATCTTCTTCTGGTGTTGGGCAGTCGCCTTGATGTTCGCCAGACTGGTTCAGATACAGCAGAATTCAAGGGCGATCGAGCGATCTATCATGTTGACTGCGAGCCTGGAGAAATGAATAATCGTGTGACTGGTTGCGAAACACTGCAATCTGAACTGACGCCATTGTTACGCCATGCGTCTCATCAAGATTGGCAGGCTCCCAACTGCGCTCCGTGGAGAGAGCGCTTAACTCACCTGCGTGAGCAATGGACCGATCTTGCCGAGTTGAAAGATATTGAAGGCATCAATCCAAATCGACTCATGCATCAGATTTCCGATCATGCAAAAAATGCGGCTGCATTCGTTGCGGATGTTGGTCAGCATCAACAATGGGCCGCGCAATCGCTACGTCTTGGTCAACATCAAAGATTCATGACCTCTGGAGGAATGGGCGCGATGGGCTTTGCCCTGCCAACGGCGATTGGTTGCTGTTTAGCCGCGCAGTCCCCGGTGGTAGTCATCGCGGGAGACGGTGGATTCCAACTTAATATTCAAGAATTGCAGACGGTCGTTCGGCTTGGACTGCCGCTGAAAATGATCGTGGTTAATAATGGCTGTCACGGCATGGTGCGACAGTTTCAAGAGGCTTATTTCAAAGGTCGTTACCACTCGACACTTTGGGGTTACAGCGCTCCAGACTTTGCGCGAATTGCCAATGCCTATGGAATTGAATCCGAAACTGTCGAAGAACCCACGGCGGTTGATGACGCACTTACACGCTGTTTTTCAAATCCAACCGCGCCATACTTGCTGGAGGCGAAGGTTCACACAATGGCGAATGCATATCCCAAACTGGCTTTCGGCCGACCAATCTCCCAAATGGAACCGCATGTCAAGTCGATCGAGATGGAGGGGACGTGAGAGTTCCGTCAATGATTGACTTTCTGGGCCGCACAAGTGATACACAGGAAAAATAGATTGGCGTCGTTAGATTCCAATATTCGTTCCCCTCACCAGTGGCTTTAGGTTGGTTAATGCCTGACAGGAGACCTCTATAAAGGACCACTGCTTATGAGAAACTAAACCAAGCCCAACAGGGTCATAAGGTGTTTCGAATGAAGCGTGCAATGAATAGGAAACGCCACAGAACCCAAGAGATCGTGGCGAAGTTGCGTAAAACTGATGAGGCACTCGCTCAGGGAAAGTCACTTGAAGATGTCGCAAAATCGCTTGGCGTGTCTTTGATAATACTGTATCGATGGCGAACGGAGTACGGATCCACCGGACCGCAACGCAGTTGCGCGCGCTCTCACTCAAGCATCCGTGACGTGGTTGGCGATACATGAAAAACTTGTTGTGTCGCGAAGGTTGGTTGAACAGATGGAAACCAAGGGAAACACAAGAAAGGTGGCATCGATTATGATCACCAAAACCTCATAAGGGGTGGCTCAGCAGTCGGGTACCAGTCAATCTGCATAGTAATTCAAAACCTTTCTATTCAAACCTAGCCTGTAACGTGTTCGTACTTCAATGAGCGTTTTTAACTTGAAAATTTCCCGCTTGCAAAAGATTGCTGGTTTGGATTTCCACGTACTGATCACACTACTCTTTCGCGGGTGGGGAATCTTGGCTGGTGGGGCCACAGTATTGCTGTTGCCGCTTTGGTTGAGTCCTACCGAGCAGGGTTATTACTTCACCTTCGCAAGCGTGCTTGCGCTTCAGATATTTTTTGAACTGGGGCTAAATCAGATCGTCATGCAGCTTGTCAGCCATGAAGTGGCTCACTTGACTGAAACGACGGATGGACGGTTGACTGGCGAAGAGTCCCATTTGGGTCGGCTAAGTTCACTGGCACGCCTGATACGTCGTTGGTATGGTGTTTCGGCCATACTGTTCGCAGTCATCGGCGGCATTACTGGTGCCGTTTTCTTTAACCAAAAAGGGACTGAACCCATGTTTGTTTGGCTGGGTGCATGGGTTGTGTTGGTTGGTGCTACCGCGGTCAACTTATGGCTAAGCCCAGGGCTGGCGGTAATGGAAGGCTGTGGCAAAGTTGGGCAGGTTGCGCGCCTGCGCTTGGTACAGTCGATGCTGGGTTACGCGTGTCTTTGGGCGACTCTGCTGTCTGGAGCCGGTCTGTGGGCAGCAACTGCGGTACCCGTAGTCAGCATAGTGTGCACGGGCTACTGGTTAAAAGCACATGGCAATATGTTGCGCTGGCTGTCCGGCCGAGCGGTCGATTTCAAAAACCAGTTGAGATGGCGTACTAGCGTACTGCCACTGCAGTGGCGCATCGCATTAAGTTGGGCCAGCGGTTACCTCATTTTTAACCTATTCACGCCCATGGTTTTTTCTCACCATGGCGCGGTTGAAGCCGGCCGACTCGGAATGGCGCTGACGGTATTTGCTGCCATATCGACTATCGGCATGAGTTGGGTTAACGCCAAGGCACCAGATTTCACAATGCACATTGCCCGCGGCGAACGATGCGAACTAAATATCTTATTCAAATCTTTGTTTATCCGGTCAACAGTGGTCATAGCGCTAACTTCTGGAGGTGTAGTGTTAATAGCATGGTATTTAAACCAGATAGGGTTGTCAGCGATGATGCGGATCGCTTCCCCTAGCGTATTGGCCGTTTTAGCAATAGTAACTACAGTCAATTCTATAGTGTTCGCTATGGCAATTTACATGCGCGCACATCGTGAAGAACCCATGCTAACCCAGTCAATAGTCGTCGGATTAATGATAGCTTGTGGTGTTTATATTGGTTCAATATATGGCATATTCGTCATGATGCTTTTGTATTTGTTAATTTCCACATTTGTTTCGCTGCCGTGGACCATTTGGTTATTTAGTAGCTATTACAGAAAATCTATTTAATGAGTACCCCTCTCCTTTCCATTTGCATTCCTACGTTCAACAGAGAGGTCTATCTTAAAGATTGCTTAGAATCGCTCAAAAGTTCATGGATCCCTGACGTTGAAATCGTTGTCAGTGACAACGCGTCAACCGACGGCACAATTACAATACTTGAAGACTATGCCCACCAGTTGCCCCTTCGTTGGCAGCAACAGCCGGCCAACTTGGGTGCTGATCGTAATTTCGTAGCTGTTGTTTCAATGGCGCACGGGCGATATTGCTGGCTGTTAGGCAGCGATGACTGCATTACCGATGGTGCGTTAGCGCAAATCATGGCCCGACTTCGTCAGCATGATCCAGACATCTTTCACTTCGGCTATGTTCAGGCGGACTTAGCCCTGCGAGCACTGTCACAGTCAGCGCCGCCAACATCCGCAACTCCCATCGCGATGTCCTCTATAGAAGTGCCAAAGTATTTAAGTGCTTTGCCAAACGTCAGCTTGATGTTTGCATTCATCTCGTCTTTTATTTTCCGGCGCGAAAGCTGGCTGGCCCAACAAGACTTACTACCAGATTGGCTAGACTCTCATTACGTGCACACATTCATGCTCCATTCCATGCTTGCCGCCGGCGCCAGGGTTCTGTCGTCCGATGAATGTCTTGTGATCGCGCGCGGCGGCAATCCCAACGAATTAAACTCTAGCGTTGGCAAGATGCTTTGCTTGGACGCCACCACACTGCAGCGCATTCATCGAGAGATATATGGCGATGCGCCACACCTCGAAGCTTTAGGACGGGTGTTCCGGCGGTCCTACACAAACCGATCCCTCGTGTCTATTGCCGCACATGGTGGAATGCCGCGACTGCTTGCATGCAGCTCAGCACTCGCGACATTGGGCCATTCACAGTTGCTCATCCAACTACTTCGCTGGGCCGACTGGCTTGGCCTTATGCCTATTTTGGCACGACTTATACATATGCGTCGTCACTTCTTGAACGTCCTAACCCTAAAGGGCGGCTTTAGAAAATGAAGAAAATTCTCATAGTATTTGGCACGCGGCCTGAAGCAATCAAAATGGCTCCAGTGGTGCATGCGCTGAAAGCCCATCCTGATTTAGAAACACGTGTGTGTGTGACAGCACAGCACCGTGAGATGCTGGACCAAGTCCTCTCCCTGTTCGAGATCGTCCCTGACTACGATCTCGGCCTCATGACCTCTGGCCAAACACTTGCTGATATTTCATCCAGGGTATTGCATGGCATCACCGGTGTACTCGGACAATGGACGCCTGATCTCGTATTGGTCCACGGCGACACGACGACGACAGCGATGACCGCCATGGCTTGCTTTTACCAACACATCCCGGTTGGACACGTCGAGGCAGGGCTGCGTACGGGGAACATATGGTCCCCTTGGCCCGAAGAGTTCAACCGTAGACTCGCAGGATTGGTGACCCGGATGCATTTCGCGCCAACCGAACTGGCTCGCTCAAACCTACTTGCTGAGAAAATTTCTGCTGACTGGATCGAAGTGACGGGCAACACAGTCATTGATGCATTACTGCACGTCAGTGGGCGCATTGATCGTGATCGGGACCTCCAAGCCCAGTTTCGAGAGAATTTCAAATTTCTGAATGATAGAAAACGCATCTTGCTTGTGACTGGCCATCGTCGCGAAAATTTTGGGGACGGCATGCGGTCGATATGTCGCGGCTTACTCGCCTTGTCCAAACGGAATGATTTGGAAATCGTCTTCCCATTACACCGGAACCCAAACGTTATTGGCCCTGTCGAGGAACACTTGGCCAATCAACCCAACATTCACCTGCTAGCGCCGCAGGATTACCTTTCCTTTATTTATCTGATGAAACGATGCGACCTGTTGCTTACCGACAGTGGCGGCATCCAGGAAGAGGCACCAGTTCTGGGTAAACCAGTGCTTGTGATGCGAGATACGACGGAACGGCCTGAAGCCGTGGAAGCAGGCACCGTGCGCCTGGTCGGCACAGACGCTGCGAGCATTGACCGTGAGGTGGCAACGTTGCTCGACGACCAGCAAGCCTATTTGCGTATGTCCACCAGCAAGAATCCTTACGGTGATGGCACGGCAGCCCAGCAGATTCGTCGCTCATTAGAGCGTTACTTGGCATCAACATGATCGTCTTTATCGCTCGCTTCCCAGCGCTGTCGGACGAGAAAGACGGAATGGTTCAGCGCATCGCATCAATCGACACATTGGTCAGCGACCTGCCGCGCGTTTATCTAGACATCTCTTTCTGCAGGTTTTGGTCCAAGCGCACACATTGTTTCGATGAAGCCACAGTCTTCCAATTGAACGGCTTGCTGCACTTCTTCATCATCGTCTCGTGGCTCAAAAAGGCATCTGTCGTATACATCCACTCCGTGTTTAATGCGTTGTTTGCCATGCCCGCCTACTGGGTTGCAAGGCCCATCACCGACCTGCACGGCGCAGTCCCAGAAGAACTGGTATTTCAAGGTTACCGAGGCCTTGCGCGCCTCTTCGACTTTGTCGAGCGCATTGTGTTGCGGCGAAGTGCTGTCGTCGTTCATGTCACAGCGGCTATGAAGCGTCATTTTCGAATGAAACACGAACGGCATTCAACTGCCGATCTAATAATTTCCATCCTTCCCAACCTCAAGGATGCACGGGGCCAACGCAAAATTATGCTAGCTGCCAAGCGTGATCCCAATTCGATAATCTACGCAGGCGGACTTCAAGTTTGGCAAAATGTGCCAATGATGCTGGAGGCAGCAGCTGCTGCACCAAAGCTTAATTTCGTATTTCTATCTGGAGAGGCTCCGGCACTTAAGCGGCTTGCAGAATTAAAAAAAATTGTCAATTTCACATGCAAAAGCGTAGCACCTAGCCAAGTACCAAACAGTTATCTATGCTCAACTTATGGCTTTATTTTACGTGATGCAATGCTTGTAAATCAAGTGGCCTGCCCGACCAAGCTAGTCGAATATCTGTATTGGGGGGTGATCCCCATTGTGTTGACGCCTGACATAGGTGACTTCAATGAGCGCGGATTTGCGTTTGTTTCACTTGAGGACTTTAAGCTGGGACGGTTGCCTAACGACATCGAAGCCGAGCGGATCCGGGTTATCAATCGACAAATTGTCGAAGAATTGATTGTGTCATACGAAACTGCGCTGTCTACATTGCGGCAATTATTGCGCAACAATTAAATATTAATATCCCAAGAAACTATCGCGCATCGCCAGAATTGGCCATAAATAATTTCTTAGCTTTTTTAGCGCTTCACGGTTGTGTGTGGACTGGTAAGTCTTTGGGGTACATATCAAGACCACCCAAGTGCAACATAATCGCATCGCGGAAGCGTTGATGATTGCGGTAACCGCAGGCCTGCGACTTGATCTCCTGGATCTTCGCGTTCATTGATTCGCCCAGTGCATTTGTTGCCTTCAACACAATCGCGTTGATGATGCCGTCCAAATGTTTCTCGACTATCTGAGCCGCACGGATCAACGGTTCAAGTTTGCAACTCTTCGCCCAACCGATCTACTCCTTCCATGCGCGACGCGCCAACGTTTCGCTGATGTAGTGCCACAACTTCGACGCCGTCTCTTTTAAAGTCCATGCGCGCGCGGTGCGCAATATCGAGTAAATCAATTGCTTCAACAGCATTCATCGTCCATGCTTCACCCTATTTAGTTTTTGCAACCACACAAACTTCGTCTTTGCAAGTGTTACAACACCCTGGGAAAGAAGCTCGCGGTGCTCATCTTTGCGCACGTCACTCACCGCGTCGCCAAGATGATTGGCAATATGGAATCGATCAAACACGATTTTCGCGTTGGGCAAGTGTTGCTTCACCGCGTTGATATACACGGGCCACATGTCCATCGCAGCCACTTTGATGGCGCTGCGGAGTGGCACGTCCATCGGACCCAAGAATAAGCCAAGACTTTCCTCGATCCGTCCGTACAGCACTGCAATCACATAGGAATTGTCGATGTTTGTCACCACCGTCACATACTCGTAGCGCTTCTGAAAAGATGTTTGGTCAACTCCAATGCGTGTCGGCGAAATCTTTTCGCGGCGCGAGAGTCCGCGTGCCACGACGCGCGACATGATACCGTCGACTTCGTGTCAACTGTGTTGAAGTTGGCGACCGACTGCGGATTGATTCGCCTCTCGCAGCGAGTCGATCACAACGCACTTGAAGAGCGTCGTGAAGTGCGAACCGCGATCAGCCCACGGCGCGTCGATTTGCATCACGCCGCGATCGGCGCATTGCACGCGCGGAATGTCGGCGACAAGAAATGTTTTGTATTGACAACGATCAAGATGTCACCACGAGCGTCGACGAGAGTTGTAGCCCACACATGCCTTGCGGCATCGCGGGCAACACGGCTCGCCGCGAAACTCGACGAGCACTTGGATGGTCAACTCCACGTCATCCATGGTGACTTGGGAAATGAACCAAGGCTTGTCTATGCCTAAAAATTTTTTGTAAAGGTCTTTGTCGTGCATCAACGCAAACTAGCTACGAAACGGTGGCGTGACCAAGAAAACTGAACACCTCGAAACATAATCGCTAAAATAATCTGGCGCGGTGTCGGTGTCATTACGGCGTCTAGCCAAGTTAAGATCAAGGAGATTGGCTATAATTTACCCACACGAAAATCCGAAGGCCCGAAAATTCTTGCCCATTTAAACAACATATTACAGTTGTATGACTTAACAATTAATATTGACAGGTCTGTACAAATAGTAGGTGATTTGACTCCTCTTATTCAACAAATTAATGACAGGGATGAACTAATTAGGATTTATGAACACCGTTACCGAAACTATATCTATAAAAAGGCTTACGTGTGTGAAGCTATCGGAGACGATTGGTTTTGGAGAATTGAAAGTCAAATAATTGGCTACAGAAATAACAAGCACCCTGCTAATGCTGGCTTATTCGAATGTGGTGTTTTACTTCGTCGCCATACCGATAAAAATGTTCAGACATTAATTAACGCCTGGTGGGGTGCATAACAAAGTGGTATTAAGCAGGATCAGATATCGCTACCGTATTTAGCCCGGCAGCTAGGCATTCCGATTCATAATCTAGGTAGAAGTGACTTTCGATTCGATCAGAAATATTTTTCCTTAAACTCTTTTCATCGCCAGACTATGAAAATAAGGAATAAAATCTGTGTATACATAAACAGGAAATATTATTCAAAATTTTTAAAAGGACTAGAAAATGATCTGCGCCGCAATTATAGTCACCTACTTTCCAAATGAACAAACTCTTTTGGTATTATTGAAATCAATTAATACCGGGGTAAGTAAAACATATATTGTCGATAACACCCCAAATAAACATGATAATTGGTTAAATTCGAAATGGATTTCAAAATTAGACTTTGCAGTTAATTATCATGCACTTGGTGAGAATTTTGGAATTGCAAAGGCACAGAATATTGGTATCGAGTTAGCCATTCAAGATGGCAATGATCATGTAATTCTTTTTGATCAGGACAGCAAGCCACCAAATGAAGTGGCAAATAATCTTTACCGTGCCGAACTCGCATTGCTAAATGCTGGAATAAATGTTGGGTCGGTGGGTCCTGTTTTTATGGATACAAAAACAAACGATTACTGCAAGGCTATTCGTCATAGCGGAATTATGAACTATAAAATTGAAATATCGCTAATTGAAACTTCGCCATCATTAACGGATTACCTTATTTCATCCGGATCTTTAATTCGTATATCTGTATTACAAAAAGTTGGCTTAATGCGTGAAGAGTTTTTTATTGATTGGGTCGATATTGAGTGGGGTTTGCGTGCGGGGCGTTGCGGTTATAAACATTTTATAATACCAACGATTGTCATGCTACATAGTATTGGCGATAAAACTGTATCGCTAGGAAAGAAAAAAATAAATCTACATAGTGACATCCGAAATTATTATATTATTCGAAACGGTTCCAATCTTATGACTGACAAGTCAATAAGTTTAGGATGGCGCACTCATATATTTCTTAAAATTGTTTATTATATTGCATTTTACTCACTAACAACATTTTCGAAAAGAAAAAGCAGTACTTTTATTTTATTAATTCGAGCATGTTTTGACGGGCTTACGGGACGTCTTGGCAAAGCATTTTGAAATGAGTATTTATTATATATTATATATTTTGATGCTTTTAATAACGGCGCTTATGTCGCTAGTAAGAAATAAATTTGAAAGACAAATAATTTTAACAACTGTAGTGGTAGTCTTAATTCTATTCGCTGGCTTAAGAAATGTAGGTTCTGATGCGGATTCTCTTAATTACTTATACTGGTTCGAACAAATTCAAGACTCGAATGAACTAAATTTAACTTTGCTAAAAGATCCGGCTTTTTATGTTCTTGTTAATGCAGCAATCGGTTTAAATTTCGGGCTAACTGCTGTATTTATGTGTTATGCAGCTATTAGTTTATGGTCCAAGTTCTCATTTATAAAGCAGACGGATTCTATCGAGTATGCACCTATTTTTTTATATTTGTACTTTTGTCGGGCTTACATAGCGTATGACATGACCGCGATCCGGGCTGGTGCCGCCATGGGACTGGCGTCATTAGCGTTAATATTATTTTTTCGAAAATCTATCTTTCAAAGTATCTTCATATATATAGCAGCAATTACATTCCATTTATCTGCTTTTGTTGTGTTTCCATTTTTTTTACTATTGTACTTTAAATATTCGTTTAAATCACGAATTACAATAATTATTGCTTCAGTTTTTGCTTTGATTACTAATTATATATTTGAAGGACTTGTAAGTTTATTTAATTTAGTACAAGTGACTCGGATCGAAGATTATTTGCATGAATCAACCGCACTTAACTTATTTTCAGCTTATTTTTTCATAAGGACAGTTTTTCTGTTATATATAATCTGCTTTCAATGGTCTTGCTTAAGCTATTTTCAACGTTTTATTATTTATATTTGTGCCGCTAGTTTATTTATCCAAGTTGCTCTTGCCAAGAACCAAACACTGGCATTGCGCGCTTCCGAAATGTTTATAATATTTGATATAACTTTATTTTTAATACCTTATTTTTTGCCGATTACTAATCATCGGCAGACGCAATTTGTTTATTCTTTTTTTCTCGTTTTATTTGGGGGTTTTTTATATATATCATCCATGAATATTATAAATTTATAATTTACTTGCTATTTGATAAACTTATATTTCGTGCTAATCAAATTTAAAATTATTATCAAGAGGATGCGCTAACTGTTCAATTTAATTTAGATATTTCATCATGCTTAAAAAATATTTAAAATAATTTCTTAATACTGCTTCATGGGCTTTAGTCGAATCGTATTATTCGAGTTTGCTCAACCCAAAGCGCGCTTCCACTCTGAAGCAATCGCATGCATTAGTAAAAATTCTGTTATCGAAATAGGTGGTCCGTCATCGCTTTTTGCAGATGCTGGTTTTTTACTGCTCTACAGCGAAGTCGGCTCACTTGATAATGTCAACTTCGGCAACCAGACCGTTTGAGAAAACGCAATCGTGGCGGTCAAAAATTTTAGTTGCCACCCACAATTAAAACTTGGCAGCCAGTTTATCGCCGAAGCCACCAACCTCGACCAGATACGAGTGGAAACTTACGCCTTTATTCTGATAAGTCACTTGAGCACAGCGCAAACCCGCTGAAAATTTTGTCTGAATCAATCGAATTCTAAGGCCAAAGGGTCTGCTCATCATCATCGTCCCGCATTATGATTGTAATTTTGAATGGAAACGTCCGGTTACTAATTGGCACATCTCATCGAAGATTATTCAAACTCCACTCCAGAATCCGATTTGACGCACCTTCAGGAAATTCTAAAACTTCATGACCTTAAACGAGATCCAGCCGCAGGAACACAAGCTGAATTTGCCGCCAGATGCCTTCAAAATATGACCAACCGTTGCCTGCATCAGCACGTGTTTGATTTGCATTTATTGACCGAAGTTTTAATCTATGCAGGATTTGAAATTGTTACATGTGAGCATAGAGATTGTCACTGTATAAGTCTTGCAACCAAGTCTTTGACATAGGCCAAAGTTGATATGACTGCGTTTATTTCGTATCCCGCAGAAGACATCTCCCGGGATACTAAGTGCGTGAAAGGATTTGTCGACCTGAATCAATGGGTTAAGCAAATTAAAGCCTCTCACGCTCGTGAAGTGCGAAGTAGCTGCTGTGCCAAACTGGTGGAATGAACTGCCGAGGCGGGAAACACCAGAAGGTTGGTATTGATTATGATTCTTAAGTCTGCCTATAAAGAGTGGCTGTAAAAGTGTACGGATCACGTGATATGAAATACAAGAACACATCTTTCGATGAGTAATGAAAAACCAAAGCGATTTGCGGTTTGTTTGGCGGCATACAACGGTATGACTTTTATTTCCGAACAACTCAAATCTATTTTATCACAGCAAGATGTTGATCTACAAATTTTCATAAGTGTTGATCGGTCATCGGACGGTACGGAAACTTTTCTTGCTGAGTGGGCCTTGCGGGAACCGCGTTTGACATTATTAAATTATGGTGAGAGATTTGGTGGTGCTGGTCCAAATTTCTACAGAATTTTGCGAGAAGTTGACTTAAACAAATTTGACTATTTAAGTTTTGCAGATCAGGATGATCTTTGGCATCCAGAGAAACTATTTCGCGCACAATGTTTAATGATCGAACGAAGTGCTCTGGGCTATTCAAGTAACTTTTCTGCAATTTGGCCCAATGGCCAAGTACGTATAATTAATAAAGCTTGGCCTCAACGCGACTGGGATTATTTATTTGAGTCGGCGGGACCGGGCTGTACATATGTATTGCAAAAAGAGCTTGCACTATCTGTACAAAATTTAGTTCAAAATTCAGACAAACGCCTATTGTCTGTTGATTACCATGATTGGTTGATCTATGCGTTTGCGAGATTGCATAAATTCCGTTGGATTATAGATAAATGGTCTAGCATGCAATATCGCCAACATAATTATAATCAACTCGGGGTTAATTCTGGATGGATTCCGTTTTGGAATCGCGCAAAAAAAATAATGAGTGGCTATGGCTTCGAACAGTCGCTTCTCATTGCGGAAATAATAAATGCAAATTCACTGCCAGCTGTTCTAAAAGGATTGCGAGGTGGTCGACTGGGATATTTATGGCTAGCCCTTCGTGCTAAACGTTGTCGACGCAAACCTATCCATCAACTGTGGTTCTTTGTTGCGTGTATTTTAAGAGCTATTTCCAAACCTTATATTCGCGCAAAATCTAGTCCAAATTAGTTGCTGAGAACGATGTTTGTGATTTATATAGCGCTTCCAAATCCGCCACTCAGGCTACAACTTTATTTCATCTATTGCCTATTACACTTGGACAATGCGTATTGTAGTTACTGGCTCTAATGGCTTTCTCGGCACAGCTCTTTTACTAGAGCTTCAAACAGGGACACATGAAACCATCGCGGCTATGCGTACCGCACCGGGCGACCAATACTCCCCCTCGAACAATATTGCCATTGGCGACATCAGCGCCGCCACAAACTGGTCCACTGCACTCCACGGCGCAGATGCCGTAATCCACCTCGCCGCGCGCGTGCATGTCATGCGTGACACCGCAATCGATCCGTTGGCGGAATTTCGTAGCGTAAATACAAAAGGAACGCTTAATCTTGCCCGCCAGGCGGCGGCGGCTGGTGTTCGCCGATTCATCTTTCTCAGCACCATTGGAGTGAATGGAAACACCACCTCCCATGGGAAGATCTTTACTGAGACCTCTGCTTCGCTTCCACACGATCCTTACAGCGTGAGTAAACATGAAGCGGAAGTGGGACTTCGTGCCATCTCGAAATCAACGGGAATGGAAATAGTCATCATTCGCCCAACCCTAGTACACGGCAGTAAAGCACCTGGCAATTTTGGGAAGCTCACGCGATTAGTTGCCAAAGGCCTCCCCCTCCCGCTCGCTTGCATTGAAAATCGCCGCAGTTTGGTGGGTATCGATAATTTGGTTGACTTCATTATCACCTGTCTTGAGCACCCTGCCGCAGCAAATGAAACATTCTTGGTGAGTGACGGCGAAGATCTTTCAACTCCAGATTTAATTCGACGAATGGCCCGCGCCATGGATCGCCCTGCGCGTTTACTGCCTGTGCCAAAGTCCATGCTCATGGCGGCCGCCGCCATGCTTGGTAAGCGCGACATGGCGCAGCGACTTTGCGGCTCACTGCAAGTCGATATCTCCAAAGCGCGCGCACTGCTTGGATGGAATCCCCCCGTGTCTGTAGACGAAGGACTTCGGCGAGCAGTAAAGTAGAAACATCTTGAAGCGATGCGTTGATTTCCTACTCTCCCTTGCCCTGCTCGCGCTCTTTGCCCTGCCGTGGTTATGCATCGCCCTCGCTGTAAAGATCACATCGCCCGGCCCCGCGCTCTATTGGTCTGACCGCGTCGGCCGCGGAAACCGAATCTTTCACATGCCAAAGTTTCGCACCATGCGCGTGGGCACACCCGCGCAACCAACGCATTTGCTTGCCCAACCTGCGTCGCACTTAACGCCTATCGGCGCGCTGTTGCGTAAATCCAGCCTTGATGAGATTCCGCAACTGTGGAGCATTCTCAAAGGCGACATGAGTTTCGTTGGCCCTCGCCCCGCGCTGTTTAACCAGTCAGACCTTATTAAACTGCGCACCGCGAGCGGCGTGAGCGACTTGGTGCCAGGCCTGACCGGGTGGGCGCAAATCAATGGCCGCGATGAACTGCCCATTCCAGAGAAGGTGCGCCTTGACGCGGAATATTTGCGGCGGCGCTCGCTCTGGTTTGACTTGAAGATCTTGTGGCGTACAGCCTTTAAAGTTGCATCGCAAGATGGCGTGGCGCACTAGCAGGTGCTGAATTTAAAATTGACGTACTTGACCTAAACCCATGCTTCGCGAAATACTTCCCTTATTTTTAATGCCAACATGTGTAGTGCTTGCTTTGCTTGTCGTGGCGCTACGCACACGCCAGCGCTGGCCAATTGTTATTGCGCTGGTTCTGCTGTGGGCGGCAAGTACGCCGGTGACCAGCAACGTGCTTATGCGCGCCGTTGAAGGTTGGCGCGTGCGGCAAGTGACAAGTGATGCGCCAAATGCTGATGCAATTGTGGTGCTGAGCTTGAGCATTCGCGATGTGCCAGGCAAGTCTGGCGCATTTGAGGTGGATGACTTTGACCGCTTTCTTGGCGGCTTTGATTTGTATAAAGCCGGCAAGGCGCCGCTGTTGATATTTCCTGGCGGATGGGTTGCATCGCGACCAAATTTGCCGCTGATGGGCGATGTATTGATCGCCCGCGCCCGCGACTTTGGCGTGCCTGCATCGGCGCTTTCCACCACTGGTAAAGCCAGCAACACCGAACAAGAAGCCGAAGGCGTTGCGCAGTTGCTTGGTGTTGGAAAATCTCCCACCGCCCCGCGCATTCTTCTTGTGACATCCGCCTATCACATGAGCCGCCCCGAAATGCTTTTTCGCCGCGCTGGCTTGGAAGTAATCCCCTTCCCCGTGGACTTTCAAACCAAACTTGGCATCACGCCGCGCTCGTTCATTCCAAACGGTGACGCGCTGAAACAAACCGACGCCGCACTTCATGAAATCTACGGCCGCATGTATTACTGGATTGTTGGCGGATAGAAGTTTGGGCGTGGGGTGCCAGAACTCGATTTTTATCAAATAGGTGCGGACCGCCTTCGTGTGTAGAATTTGAATACAACCCAATGAAAGCAACCAACATGGATGAAGCACACTTTGATCTCAACGACATTGAAAATGAGCCGACAGATGCTCAGTTAGACGCGTTGATGAAATCCGTGGCCGAAGAAGTTGCGCGCCGCGCCAAAATTGCCAATGACGCATTCATGCAGAACCTGCGCGCCGCGATTGCGGCGGTGAATAAATCCGGAACGGATGCCTGACGTTGATTGAACAACCGCGCGGAATATGAAGGTTTTTGTTAAAAACTTAGCATTGAACGCTCGTGTTTCGTCCACAAGCCCTACGCGTTAATCTGTTCCCGAAGAATTTTTGCGTTCACCATGCCACGCATTGTTGCGTCGGCGATGGCTCTTCTAAACTGATCAGGCGGAAATTCCGCATCATTTGCTAAATCGTGCAAGGTTCGCAGTATCGTGGTCACGCGCACGCCATCACTCATGGTCATGTCGGCCCGCTTCAAATTGGCGCGGTGCACCACCACGCCCTTGCCAAATCGCCTGCGCACACCAGGCGCAACCGTAAGGTGAATTTTGCTTGGCATTGACTCGCCAATGGCGTGCACCATAAGAGCGCTTGCGTGTGAGATTGTGGCGATTGGCACACCGCGCCGATCCGTTGCCGCCAAGGTCGCTCGCAGAAGATCATCAAATGGTGACGGAGTGAGCTCGGGAAAGCGATATAAACCGTGAGTGACACGCCACAAATTGCCAGCGCAAGCGTGGTAGCGAAGATGTTGCTTTTTCCAACCAACAGCACTTGCCTGGCGCGCGGTGAGCAGACCTCCCTGCCGCTGCGCCAAAATAATGCAAGCCTGGCGTGGACTTTTCTTGGATTGAGGCGCTTGCATAAAGGTACAATTTAATTGTACCTTAATACATACTGCATTTCAGCATCAATCAAGCCGCGGCCGTTGCGCAATCGCTCGGTGTTAAAAAATCTCCCCCCGCCCTCAAATCCCACCGCCATCCTGCCCAAAGCGCGTCTTGATCCGACCCAAATCCGCCTAAATCCTCAAAAGTTGAAATATTTCCACGGAATTGCGGCGTGTGTGTACTAACTTTGTCACATGAAGACCGCCACCAATATCGCTTTGTCTTGCGCCGCCGCATTGCTGACCTGCGCCTGCGTTATGAACAGCAATCAAACCGCGCCGACCGACACGCTTACAAACACATCCGCAAACTCCCCCGCCGCGGCCATGCCACAAAAAGCCGGCCAAGCAACTCCGCTGGTCTTTCAAGATCCGCGCCCCACA
>Ga0209086_10001801_pt1 | contig 17214 bp, 41 predicted proteins | sample M_130207_XF_Meta_FD_187312 | JGI IMG/M metagenome (GOLD analysis project Ga0209086, IMG submission 187312) | Freshwater microbial communities from Lake Montjoie, Canada to study carbon cycling - M_130207_XF_MetaG (SPAdes) (version 2) | ecosystem: Environmental > Aquatic > Freshwater > Lake... | reverse complement strand
GACGGGTTGTTATTCCATTATACAAAAGAAAAGTTAAACACACCTTCGGAATTTAGAAATACAATTGAGCAAATACTAAATGGAATATAAATGATAATACAAAACCCTGATAAGTTATTGAAGCAATGGATACCAACAACAGATGGTAATCTTTGGTTTGTGGACGATGTGAGTGTAACTATGGATTCACACGGTACCGCATACATATTTAGATGTATTGTTGAATTGCCTGTTACCATTTCACCTAATCAGCAATACTATCACCAAAGTAGACGAGTACATAAAGAGGTTAAGTTAAGATTAACCGAAACCGATTATGGTAAAAATAATGTGTATTCAGTATCTACGGACGAGAAGGTATGGCGAGGGTATTGTAAGGATATAGATACAATGAATAAATTTATTTCAGTATTGGCAGATTTATTACCTAACACAGACAATTTATAAGATGCTAACAATAGAAAATATAAACATTCTCAATAGTAAGTTCGCAGGTACGGCCGAATGGCAGATAGGTGAAATGTTTATAGGTGAACAAAACTATATATTTCAAATCCACAAACGGGTAGGTGAGTGGACGATACAAGGAATAAAACATAAAGAGTTTACGATACAATTGGTAAGAGAACGATTGGTAATGGGTGGGTATGTAATGGATACCGGAATAGTGAAACAAAACTTTAGATGGCGTTCAATACATAATATAGAAGATTTTCGAACCATAACCGGATTTACTATGTGCTTGGACGGACATATTAAAAATGTAATAAGATAAAATCGGACAACAATGAATAAGATACAACCAATACCTTTAAGCGCCGCTATACGATTGATTAGTAAAATGATTAAGATAAGTAATATAACGGTTACAATACCATATAACGATAGTAAGGATAAATTAGAATTAAAAATAAAATCGGACAACAATGATTAAAGCATTAAAGAATATAATATTAATACCATTCAGTTTATTTGTATTCATTCTTATTATCTTATATGTAGGTATCGATGAATAAGAGAATCGGTGTTCGGGTCGATGGGGAAAATTTTTTGATAGTGTCACCCACGCCGCTTATTGGTATGGATAATAAAAATATCCGAGTTGTATATATATATTCATATGCAGCTAATAAATGAATTAAGAGAAAGGTTTCGTATCGAAATGGATGGTCACTTCATAGGATTGAAAGGGATGGCGGAGAATGAAATTATAGCCCGTACACGCCTCCATTGGGGAGGTTGGGGTATCGAATTGAAATCCCATCGCCGTTTTGGAGAAACCCTAATCATAGAGGGTGAATGGGACGAAGAGGATGTCCAAATCCAAATCAATATAAATCCGAATACCGAATTGGATGATTTTCGGGTACTATATCGTTGGAGACCGTTAGGAGGTTGGTAACTAAAAGGGTATGAAAGCGAAGATTGAAAGGATAAGAGATAGGATTGAGGGATTGAAAGCAATAGAGAGGCTTACAATACGATACGGTGAGGCCGCCATCCGTAGGGAGGTACTTCATCACATAAAGGTGAGTGAGAGGGAACTAAGGGTATTACAAACGCGGACACAACAAACAATACCAATAGTAGTATAGAAAACTAAGGTAATTAAAATTCAGTTCAAATGAAACGTATAAACAAAACCGATACAATAGAAGGGATAATCTTTATTCTTATGACAGTAGGTGTAATAACCCTACTATCTGCATTATACCAATTGAATGGGGTTATGAAGGATGTAAGGGAATACCGAACCATAATAACGAAATAGTATGAATACAATAGAATCCGCAATAGGATGTATGCTGTATATAGTGTACATAGTAGGAATAAACTGGTCCTATCTAAAAGAGTATATGAGTAAAGGAGTAATAAGGAGGGGAAACGAATGGGAATAAGAATCAAATCGGGTAGAAAGTCCCGAACTAAAAAGAGCCCGAAGGAGGGATACGGTAGAGGGTCCGAACTCCTAATCACCATAATAACAATCACTATCTTATGGATACTACTAACACGCATCGTCTAACACCCGTAGAACGTATCGAATTACAATCCAAGATACAAAGGTTACAATGGTTATTAAAAGAATGTATAGGGATTGAGGAATACGAACTATGCTCACAAATCCGAAACATAATTCAAACGAAAACCGCCATCTTAAACGAGAATCAATCCACAAATGGGTAACAAACACGCAATAAAATCCATATTCCTAATCCATAATTTAAGATGGGGTTATACACAAAGAGGGGTGGCATCACGCTCCGCAACCATCTATTTAAAGAGGGTTTACGCTAAGAGTATAAAGAGGGTGTCTGCGCTAGCACGAGAATTGCATAAAAACTAATTTGATACCATAAAAATTTAATTACGTTACATACCTAAATATACAGCTACTTTTGTATGTTTATATTTTGATACTAATAGGAGGTTAAAAACCACTTCATATCAGAATGAGTCCACCTTACCCACAATACCCCACTTTTTACCACTTCACAAACTAAGGGGAGGTTAAGTTCACCTATGTCAGTCAGAATGTCTACTATATAGGGATTCTCTTTGAGACAAAAAAATTTAAGTCCACAAATTTAACACGCTTTTATCCACATAGTTATCCACACTCGAAAACCCTAAAGCAATCCTTTAGCTAAACCTTATAAGCCGTTGGGAATCAATCGGTTATGGAGGTTGAATGGAGTTATGCTTTAAGTGGCAAAAAAAGTTATCCACACTGACACATTGTCATAGGACAAAACCCTTACCGGGCTTGGGTTTGCGGAAAAATTGTACTATTCCGATACTGACACATTGTCATACGAATTATTTGGAAATGTGGAAAAAAAGCTGTAACTTTAGGGAGAGGAGGGCGGGTTATGAGAAGCGATGAACGGAAATAAGATTTGGATATGTGGAAAATAATTCGTATATTTGTATATCTGACTTAATCTATTCAATAACTAAAAGATATTTATGCGTGTAACAAATAAGAAAGGTATGAAATTTGATTGTACACGATTGATGAAATGGGCTGAGGATAAGCTTGGTAAGTCAAAGTGTACGGCAATTGCTTTTACCTGGGAACCAACCGAAGAAAGTTGTGGATGGTACAATTGGGATGAAACGATTTGGATTAACCTTGCTAGTTGTAAGAGAATGATAACTGTCCAAAAGACCCTATTACACGAATGGACACACGCTCAGCAAACCTTTCGTTGGTACAATCACTACAATGTGAAATTCGGCTACAAAAACAATCCATACGAACTGGCAGCCAGAGAGAATGAGAAATTAGTTAAGCGGGCATATAAGAAACAAAAATAAGAATGGGTAAGAATTCAGGTGTAAAGCCAGGAGAACAAGTGGCATCTAATAGAGCACTACACAATGATATGCAATTGGTGGAGGATACGAATGGTGAATATGATGCCGTTGTATTCCACGTAGATAGATACACACTAATAAGAGGTGAATACTATCCTATTGGTAAAAACTTTCACTATCCAAAGATATGGGGTAGGAAATATGCAGCTACTAAATTGATTGAGGATATAATGGCGGATAAGAGAAGAAGTATCGAGGAGGCTGAATCCGAACTGATTAAATTACAAAAGTGCTTAGATAAAGTAAACCTATGGTCCGATACTGACCAATAACTCTTATATATGTTAACCGAGTCCGAAATAATCCAACACGCTCGCTCAATTGATATGGATGAAGAAATCCTATCCTACGCAAAACAAATTCAACGTCAATTATCTGCCGAAGGTGATGAAGCCTTATGGTTGGATTGTTTAGAAATGGCGTATAATGAATTGATTCTCAACGAGTTATAAACCAAAAAAGTTTTCCACAATGCTTGGAATTCTCACGAATTAACCGTAACTTTAGGGAGAGGAGGGCGGGTTATACCCCACCCCCTCATATACCGTAACTCATTGATTTCCAACGGCTTACGATTTTGTCTTATAACGGGTTATTATGTTAAATAGAAATGGTATTGATGCTCAACGAGTTAGGGTCCAAAAGTCCCCAAATGTCTTATAATGGATATTATGTTAAATAGGAGCCCGGATCCCCCAAAAAAAGAATTTCATTGATAGTCAATGAGTTACGCTTTCTGATGAAAAATAGTTGGTGAAAGGCTTGTTTTATTCAGGATATATTCATATCTTTCCTATGTAATAAAAATGATACCTATGATATACGAACCCCTTATTAACCGAATGAAAACGGATGATGTAAACCGAATTTTGGAATACAATCAGAATTGTCCAGCATCTGGTAAGTCCCTTATCGATTCCTTAATGGTGATTGATAGTTGGTTGGATTTAAAGTACGATTCAGTTTGTACTCTTAACGATGTGTTTAATTGTGGATACTCTCCAGCATCGATTTCTAATTTATTCACAAACAAATAACCCCTTATGAACATTAGAGAATTCTATTTAGCTAATTACCCGTCCGATGACTTGGGATTAGAACTTAACAAAACCCCTACCTTTGCCGGCCTATTAAACCAATTGATTGTTGGTGGTGATGTGTACCGATACATTGGAGTTGGTGATAGTATTATCAGAGAACGCCTGTTTGAGAGACTCGCTGAAGAATTAGAAGTGAGTTATGAGTATGTATATAATTTATGGTTAAAATAATTAAACCCCTTTAATATGAGAAAGATAACTAAAGATGCAGTAAATAAGTTTTTAAGTAGAGAGCCCTTCCGCAAATCAAATATGGAGGTGGACGAGTGTTATGGCCAATTTCGTTTGAAGTTACATAATAACGTAATCGCCGTATTGGATGAATTCAATATGTTAAGTATTAGTAACGCAGGTTGGGCCAGCAATACTACTAAGGAACGTTTGAATGGCTTACCCAATGTACGAATCAATCAAAAGAATTGGACTTGGTATTTGAATGGTAACGAATGGAGTGGTGAGTGGACGAGAGTAGGTACAGTATAATTAACCCCTTAAATAATTAATATGAATAAGAGAGTCACAAAGAAATCAGTTAAGCCAGCTAAGAAGGTGGCATCAAAGAAAGCAACAGCTATGAATATAATCAAACACAAAAGAGTTGTATTGGAATCGGTGGGTACTGAATCCCTACCCGATATGGTATTCGTATCAGCGGCACCAGCATGGGCTAAAGCTATTGTAGGTAAAAGGTATGTGAGTTTAGATAGAGCTAAAGCAATCATTGAAACATTGGATGCGGAGAAACTCATATCTAAAGGAGCTAAGAACTTACTTAAAGAGATGGATGCAGCCGGCATCGTTCCTTTGGATGTGGATAGTATTTAAAAATAAATTTGGTAATATCAGGATATTATCGTATCTTTGATATATCAGTAATGATAAAGGGTTAGGACCATCCCTATTAAAATAGTCCAAAATAACAAAAACCTATTGGTGTATGAGGTCAACCATTCAAAACTATGGCTAATAAGTCAAAAAAAGCAGCAAAGCGTGGAAACATCTATGAGACAGTTTCTAACAACATTCAGAAAATCACTCGTCCATCAGGTACTACTTCTTACAGAGTACGTGTAACTGAAGATGGTGTTATGTATTCTCAATATGAGACTTCATTAAAGAAAGCGAAGAGCCTTCGTAATGAGTGGGTTGGATAATATCTAACTTCATAAGAACTTAAGGGGCTGGCTTTTGCCGGTCCCTTATTTTAAAAAAAATTACCCAATACTTATGTGGAGGGTTATAGTAATAGTAAACAATTTAATTTAAACAAAAACAAAGAAAGATGAAAAAAGTAATCGCAATTTTCGCAATCGCAACTACATTAGTAGCGTGTGGAGGTAAAGGTACATCTGAAGCAACAACTGATTCAACTGCAGTAGTATTAGATAGTACAGCAGTATCGGCAACCGATTCAACGGTAGCTGAAATCAAAGCTGATTCAGTAGTAGCTAAGTAATCCTTTACTGGTTAGTAAATGGTATTAAGCCGGTCCTAAGTGGCCGGTTTTTTTATGCCCTATCGATGCCGGGCGACCTCAAGTTCCGCGGTACTTGATATTAGTAGTAAGATAACCCCTAACATGCTACATATTCATTTTGTTACAAAATACTGTGTTAAATCAGCCCTTATTTTATAAGTTATTCGGAAAATACGGAAAGGTCTTCTGGGGTCCCCTACACAATATGACAAAATGTCATAAGTTATTGATACTCAATTAGTTATAACTCATTGATAACCAACCCCTTATAAGTCATTGATACTCAAGCAAGAATCTTTGAAGTTATGTAAAATAGTTGTTACAAAGCTTGTGTAACTCGGAAAAACACCCTATCTTTATTATATAAAGGGAGAGAGAGTGAGAGAGTTCACTACCCCAATTTAAAAACTAAAAATTATAATATGAGTACAATCGCAAATCCTTTCAAAAACTTTTCTGCTAGTAAAATGAGTAATAACCCACGTTTTGAGGTGGTAGTATCCTTTACGGATTTTATGGGTAAATCCCACAATATAGTGTGTAAGACTCGTAAGAAGTTGGTGGAGGCTAACCAATTCCTTAAGATGTTCAAATCTGAATCGGTTAAGATTAATTCAATCCTTAGAGAGTATCCGGTGAGTATGGGTAAGTTCCCTAAGAAGTTTCACAAAGAAATCAAATCGGACTTACAGTCTGCTGGTTTCGGTACTATTTCTAAATACCTTTTAAAATAATCATTATGGGTACTACAATTACCATCTTTGAAGCTATCGTAGTTTCTGCAGTTTCTTTGCTCGTTTATGTGTTTATCAAAACGGCTTATGAATTTTATTTTCAAACCCCTAAATCTAAGTAATATGAATACGAAAGAAATAAACGAAAAATTGGTGAGTGTGTTTACACAAGATGAGTTAGCCTCTTTGATGACCGCTATGGCTGGTTATGTGAATACTAAACGTAAGCAAGGTAGAAGTACCGGCATTGAGTGTGTAGTGTTTAATAAAGTGTGTGATGCATTGTTATTGAGTAATGAGTTGAATGCCGTAGTGATTGATAGTAAACCTAATCCTAACGCTCCAATGGGTTCGGCAGCATATAAAGCTTATGAAGCTATGTATGATTCGGACGTAAGAGCACATTCTTAATTAAATAAAAACCCCTTATATGAATATAATGACAGTAAAGTACGAATCGGAATTACAAATCATAGCATTAACTAAATTGTTATCTGCTGTATATGAAACACCGGTCCGTCCACGTGGTAGACATAGTGATAGAAAGAAGGTATTGGGTGGTAGGTGGAGGAAGTGGAGCCAGAACGATATACCTTGGAGGATGGCGGAAAGAGTAACCTTTTATAAAGTAAATAGATAAGATATGACAGTAAGTAAACAAATACATACAGACCTATTAGGTATGGTAAGTAAGCATGATTACTCCTATATGATGAGTGACTCACATAGTGTGTGGGAGAGTGGTATGGTATATGAGAAGCACATCATAGCAAAGATACACGCCCTATGTGCTATACATAGAGAGGATGCGGAAGCGCTGTACAATGAGGTGAAAGCCGTAGCTGGACCTGATTATACTGATTATGATAAAAATGGGTATGGCTTAAAGTATAGAGTAATAAAAGGATGGTTTAAACCCTATATAGGAGAGTAAAATATAAAACAGCTAGGGGTAGGGACTAATTGGGTATTCGTTTAAACAAATACACACATATACATACACACCCTACAACCCACGCCACGCCTCATTCTCCTGGTAGCATGTATAGAGATATGCGTGTGTGTACCAGGAGATGTAGACCCAGTAAGGGTATGGGGGGACTGAGTTTCTTGGAACCGTAGAAAATCTTTTTTTGCGAGGAGGGCCTCTGACTCGTTTTCATACCGGGAACAGATTTTTCACGTATACGAGTTTTTTTATATTACCCCTAATGGTATATGTCTAAAAGCCCTTATAGTCCTTATCTTTATCCTTATTACCCTATATTCGCTTCGTATCCTTTATAATCGGTATAAGCCTTCATTTAAGAGGTTTTAGTGTATGGGTGAGGGTTTGTATGAATGGGTGGCAGATAGGGGTACAGAATCGAACGGAAAGGGACGAATATGTAATGTGGTGATTATCAACGGCTTATAACTAATTGATACTCAATGTACAAATTTGGGTAAGGATTTGGATTATTGGCGGATTTTTTGTATCTTTAGGTATAATCAAAAAGTTAAGAAATATGAAAAGTTTTAAAATTAGAGAAGGTAACGTATTAGTAGATGGTGTGATGTATTCGGATTTCACATCAGATACAAACATAAGAGGTAAAGCCGGACGTATCCAATCCATCAGTATAGGTGGGAGACAGTTCTTTCCTCAAAGTGGTACATTCATCGATTCTACCTTAGTGGTTACAGATGATTCTACCGAAGGAGTAGAGGAAACAGGACCTACAAAGAAGGCACGTAAAACAAAGTAATCAGTTATTAAACAATAAACCTCGAAAGCAGCGTAGGTAAACACGTTATCGCACAAATAAGATGAAAAATTACATCGCCCCTATCAATTCCTATGTAGATAACAAAGGTAAATTGACATTAGACACTTATGGTTGTTACTTAGATAAAGAGTATAACCACAAATGTAATCACCCCTATCAAATGGATAACGTATATCTTATCCCTACCAAACAGGCTATTAAGGACTTTGGTATCACTAAGTTACACGTTACAGTACTGATAGGATTATCCGAACCTACTCCTTCAAACGATGTGAGGTTCAAATGGAATTACAAAGCAAAACGTGCTATCTTAATTCCTTACTTAGAATTCCGTAATATTGTGGGTGAGATACCTACACTTAATTCCTTCCCTATTGCAACGGGTTGGAATGTATTCGGTAAAATTATCGTAAACAAATAAACCCCTTATTATGAATACAACGTATTACAACTACAATGATGTCCAAGCGTATCAAGCATTAGAGTCCGAAAGGGCTGGGATTGAATTAGACCCTTCATATCAACAATGGGTGAAGGAATTGAACGTATCTCAATCGTATGTGAGCCCGGAAGGTGCTATCAAAGCAAAATACCTAACCGACCAATATTCTTTTTCGACCTCCGAACCCAAATCTTCATTTCTGAATTTCTTAAAAATCAAAGGTATATGGTCTTAAACATTAGTGGTATTAATAAACTTATCGGACATACTTTCCACAATCGTACCGTAGTGAAGGTATCCATTGCCGAAAGATATGGTGATGGTTCATCTTCATATGTGTTTCATTTTTCACCAATACCTAACTCAAAACAGGACCCGTTGGGGTTAAAGAGTTGGGAAGATGAATTTGAGATTCACCTATATCGAACCCCCAACAATAATAGATACGAATTGTTTTGGATGGGATTACACGGTGTGACTTGTACGGAGTTAAGTTGGAACGATATTCAAAATTTATTTACCTTCACTGCGGCTTTGGGTATGGTAGTTGAGAGAGGTAAACGATATTGGGTGGAAAATAAATAGGATATGAAAGAACAATTAGATACCGATATATTAGAAGAAACCGGCACTCAAAGGAACTTAGTTGTTTGGAATGATGATTATAATACCTTCGATTGGGTGATACGTTCATTGGTAGATGTAATAGATATGGGACCATTACAAGCCGAACAATGTGCTATGATTGTCCATTATAAAGGAAAGTGTTCCGTTAAATCAGGCTCTTACGAAGGGTTAGTAGATTATAGGGATGCATTAATAGATAGAGGATTAAATGTAACAATAGAATGAAAAAGAAAAATGATTATTCAGTTTGGGTTATATTATTATTGTACCTAACTGCACTATTCTTATTAATGATAACAAAATTCTAATATGCTAACAATAGAGAACGTAGATAAATTAGTAAACCAAGGTATATGGGATGGATGGGAGGTTCGCGAGATATTAGAGGGAACACACAATAATACCTACATATTTGAATTGGCAAGATATCGTGCTCATCAAGGGTATGCAACGGAGAAGTGTATTATTATGTTGGAGAGAACCGGTCATACGCTACCTAATAAATCTAACTTAGTATATTTCTTTATATACAACTCACAAAGAACCGATATATGTGCCTCCGCAGATTGGTTAGCGGATAAAGATAATATGATAGCTAAATTAGAATACATCTTAGTAAACAAAGAAAACCTATAATATGCTAACAATACAAAACATAGAGTACTTAAAAGGAAAGGAACTAAACGATTGGAAGGTATTAGATGCCGGCGAAGACCTCCGTTCCCGTATGGGTAAGAATGTCTATTTACTTACATTCGCTAGGATAGATAAAATTGGTGTGATGCAAGATGATAGGGCCGGTGTGATTATAGATAGGAATATAAACCCCTTACTAAAAGGATACCACATTAAGATAGTGTATGAGGATTGGACTTATGAAATAGATACAATTGTTTGGCCGGCTGAAAACATTAGAAATAAGGATGTCTTCTTTGGTAGGGTATTATATAAGATTAATGAGGAATATTGGAAACGAAACAAATAAAACATATAATATGTTAACAATAGAAAATATAACAAAGCTAGAAAATAGAAAGTTAATAGGAGGTTGGGTAGTTCGGGATATGAATTGCCACCCTACACGAAAGAAGTATATATTCGATATACACTGTATGTCTCCAATAGGAGTATGTATGGATAGATGTACGATATCCTTAAATCGAATTGGTGAACTACAAAGGAATATGTTTAAACCCGATACCACAGCTTACTTCTTTAACTACAATGGAGAGAGAACCGATGTGTGTGTTACTGGTGAGTGGATAAAGAATCCTGAAAACTTCATATCTCAATTGAAATACATTATCAACGAATACCATAACAAACAATAGGGATATGGTCTTAAAGATAATAAATGTAAATAAGATGGTTGGTACTGTATATTGGAATAGAAGATTCAAATGCCTACAAGTCCACGAAACTGATACTAACTATCGTTTCCAATTTGATGATTCGGAAGTACCTAGTAGATATGTTTGGGTTGAGGTAAGAAAGGATGGTAGAATGGATTCGGATGGTGATTGGGTATATTCATTAAACTATATGAGATGTAACCAACATTCAATAACTGCTAAGTGGTTTGGGGATTGGAAAAATGTAACTAAAACGTTTGGAGATGCACTTAAGAAACAATTTTAGATTTGGTAAAGTGCGTAAAATTTAGTACCTTTGTAGATAAAGTAAAATAAGATTATGTTAGATAAATTAGTAGATTTTTTAGTTAGGTTTAGTAGAGATGTACTTCCATTTGTTATTATAGAAGAATGGAATGGTGCTGTCCAATTAAGGTTTGGATTATTTCGTAAAGTGTTAAAGCCGGGTATTCATTTTAAAATACCTTTCTTTGATTCTATTATTGAATGTCCGGTAATTACACAATCAATTAACTTACCATCACAAACTTTAACAACATTAGATGATACCAGCGTTGTATTGAAATCTATTATTCGTTATAGAGTTATTGATGTCCGAAGTTATTTGTTAGGAGTAATGCACGCTAATGATGTATTAATAGATACAACTCAGGGAATTATTAGAGATGTAGTTGAGATTACTGATTGGGATGATTTAGTTAATGTTAATGATAATATTACAAAAGAAGTAAAGGGATTTGTAAAGAAGTGGGGAATGGAAGTTGAGGCAGTAACGATAACTGATTTGGGTATTGTAACAAGCTATCGTATATTCGGAGATGAAGGACATAAGACAACTATATTACCAACAGATATCTAATATGAAGTGGATTTTTATATTTTTATTTCCAGTGTTAGTATCAGCACAAATATATGATACAACATATCAAATGATTTATTATCAAAAGGCTTTACTTAAAAAAAGAAAGTTTGAGTTTTATTTATATACTTCATATGATTTATGGTGGGAAGATGAAAGTGGTATTGGATTAGTATATACACTTCCAAATAAGAAAAAGAAAAAAACAAAGCGTAAATGAAGATTAAAGGATGGGAGAAAATATCAGGCTATACTTACAAAGGTTACTCTATTGTTAATCCAATACATAATGCGGATGAAACAAGTTATGAAGCAACAATCTTAAACTTAAACTTACCACATAAACCAAAATGGGAATTGACAGTATTAACACCACAGCATAAGTTTAAAGGTTATGATGACACTTTTAGTATTATTGTGAGGGATGATGAAAATCGTTCTACAATAAATTCAGTAGATAAAGTTCGTATGGCATCTATTTCAATTTTCAGAAACACATTTGAGGAAATGATTGATAAATTATTAGATATGCGATTGACAACTGCAAGTAAGGTAGCTAAAAATAGTTTCTATGGCGGTACTACGGGAATTATTAATCAAGTCCAAAGTGCCGGTACAAATGTTTTATATGGTAGTGGTTCAATATCAAATCCATTCACACAAACTCATATAATACAAACATTACAAACTTTACAACAACAAATAGATGATTACAATACAAAATTATAATAAAGATTTAAATAAAGGAATAATCTACGGATGGGATATTATAGCTGCCGATGAAACCGATGAATCATATCTATTCCAATTACAAAACCGAACTGATATCAAATTAAGAGTGTACATAACTTTGGGAAGGGTATTACAATATTCTAGCCTGCCTTATTATCCCGAAATGATGTATCAATGTTATATTCACGATGATGAGGGAAGTTGGAGTTCAACACAATGGTTTAGAGGACATGATATAACATATAAAAACTTTTGGCAAGTTGTAGAAGAAACAATAACTAACCACCATCTACCATTCTAATTATGTTGAAGATAGAGAATTTTAATAAGATAAGAAACCAATGGTATGGTGATTGGCAAATTGGTAAAACCGATGAAGGTAATTCATATTATGCTTTAAATGCTAGGCACAAAGATGGTAAAAGAAGTATTACGGTTATTATATATAAACAAGATAAATTAGATACTGAATTTGCAGAAACCGCATATAATATATCCCTTATGGATGATAGTATAGGTAGTTCATCTATAATTGACGATATTATATATAAAGCAGTATTGGAAGATATGGAATTATTCGGCGAGGCATTAGTACATTACTTAAACACTATATAAAATATTAAATTTGGATATATGGAATACTTTTTGTATATTTGACTTATATCTTTGATATAATGGTGTAAATCACTACCAATTTTAAAGTGTGATTAAAAACAAAAACAAAAACAATGAAAAAACAGAAAGAAGAAGGTGCAATTATCACCGCAAATGAATCTGTTAGTATTGTAATGAAAAGCCGTTACGAACATGGCGAAGAATGGCAAGATTACATATCTGACAAATTTGAGGGAGTGGGTATCCCTCCAGTATTTAACAAAATAAACGATGGACTATCCGATAGGATAGCAGATTACCAATATGAAGGTAATTGGATTGAAGCTAAGACCTTCATCAATTCCGCAGAAGTTACTAAAATTCTAAAATTGTATTCTACATTAGAATCAATGAATATTAGAATGGTAGTAATGTGTGAGTGGGAACCGGGTTCAAAAAAACACGCAAAGAATGTTGCTGACCTAAGAAGATTAGGAGTTATCGTATTCGAAGGACAATCGGAATGTGATTCATTCATTATCAATGAGAGTGTGATTCTAAATCCAGACAAAACGATTAATATGGCAGTACCAATGTGTATTCCATTTGATAGAATCGTACCACATCCAAATAACAGGGACTTAAATGTAAAAAACATTCCAACAATTAAAGCATCGATTACTAAAAATGGATTCTTTACTCAATTGAATGTTGTCCCAATGGGTATCGAAGATAAGAAAAAACGAAACATACCACTTGAAGAAGATTGGTATATGATATTTGAAGGACATACTAGATTCTACGCTTTAAAGGACCTTATCGAAAAAGGATATAATGTTCCAGATATCGCGTGTATAGTTGTACCTTGGATTAGTTCCGATAATATAGACTTGTTACATAAAATACTTATTACAACAAATACTACTTATCAAAGTTGGAAATTGAAAAACTTCATAACATCTCATAAAGGTAATTTAGAACAATTAGGTGATGTGGATGGTATATACACATATGGTAAAATGCTTCAAGCAATGAATCAAGCTAAAAAGCAAGGTTGGGGTGAAGCAAATCCTATCTATATGTTCTGCCACACCGATTCATTAGCGTTTGATGATATGAAAAAAGTAAAGGATGGTGAGTATCGTATTACCGAAAGTGAATACAACTCTCAAATAAAACCAATACTTGACTTTATGAAAAAGTTAACATCTGATAACCGAAAGTTTAATGGTACAATTATGCGTGATATCATAGTAGATATTCGTATAATGTATAACACAAATCCATCGGTTAAAGACAGATTCCATCAATTCTTGCCATGGTTGGCAATGAAGTTCATAGGAGATTATTCGATAGATAAGTTTCCATTAACAAAAGAAACCGGCGTTGATTATTGGAAAGTTATTAAAAAAGAATACCTATATATGATTGAGAATGGTATGATACCGGTACAACCAATGGTACCTGAAAAAACACTAATGGATTTCGCATAATCATAAAAGGGGAGTTTAATTACTCCCCTTTTTTTATAATAATGATACATTATTTTTAAGTATCTATAACATAGTATAATACAAATACTACCATATCACAATATCTATGGTCTCACAAATTGTGATTTCATATAGAGTTATATCATTTTATAAAGATACTTATTTAAACAATCGGCGCCCGTTTCTTAATAAGGTTATAATTGATTAACTTAAAATGAAAGAAGATGCAAGCTATTGTAGATTTCGTATTCAATTGGTACTTTTTAGTAGGTGCAGCTGTTGGGTACTTCGTACTTCCTTACTTAGTAACTTTTGTAAAGGGATTTTTAAAAAAGTAAATTAAAATTAAGCTTAAAGATTTACAAAGACCCTCATAGAAATATGGGGGTTTTTATTTGGTATATTGAATATTATTTCGTATATTTGTAAAAAGAAATTAATATGACTAGTCAAGAATATACACAATGGTTGAAAGGATTTTTAGATGCAATAGATAACTACGCTATTACTAAAAAACAATTTGATTCAATTAGAGAGAAATTAAAAGAAGTGGATGATACTACTCAAAGTATTGGGAATCCTATTGGTAATGGCGGGTGGTGGGGTACAACACCATATAGTATCCCTTTAAGTGGTACTATTACAACAGGTGGTACAATTACTACATCAAACTATCCAAGCGGAAGTACACTCACCTATACAACAGGAAATAGCACAGGCACATATACAATACCAACAGGTACTATTACATCAACAACCGCTTATGTAAATCAAAGTAGTGAGGATGATGAGAAATTATTGTTGGATTAAATACGTTTATCACCTTATGTGATATGGATATCATTATATCTTTTCTTATCTTTTTCACTTTGCCATTTTAGTTCCACTACCTTCCATTTTCCTTTTGGACAAGCATCTATAACAGGTGAATATACCTTTGCTTTAAGTGCACATCCACATTCACCACAATGGATAAATGGAATAGTTTTTTTAGAATCACACTTATCGCATATTTCCATACGAGCAGCAGCTAATTCAGATTGTGCATCATTTGGGTTGAACATTATTCCCCAAGCTTTAAATATTTCTTCTATCTTATTCATATAATATAATTATAATAAGCATAAAAAAAGGGAGAATTTCTTCTCCCCTTTTTATTTTTAATTAAATAGGTATCTAACGCCTAATTGAATTTGGAAACGAGAACTAAATCCTACGTTATCTTTGAAAGAATCAGTATAAGGAACTTTGTTCTTACCATCTAAATAAGGGAATGAGAATACAGGAGTCTTACCATCGGTATCCAACTTAACAAAACTCAAAGGAGATGTTGTTGTAGTTACTTGGTTTACACCCCAACTGCTATTCACAAAATTTGAGAAGTTGTAGATATCAGCTGTGAATCTTAGAGTATGTTTTGAATCTTTTACTTTGATATAAAAATCTTGCGTAAAGTTCAAATCAAAACGATTAACCCAAGGTAATACCATTGCTTGTCTTTCAGCCATCATACCTCTACGAGAGTTTAGGTAATCGTTGCCTGAAATGAAAGCATCTAATTGATTCCATAATTCAGTTTGTGTTCTTGTATCAGCTACACCACTTACAGCGTTAGCGTTGATTAATTTAATTTGAGATGCATCTTTAGGAACGAACATTAAATCGTTACCAGTGAAACCATCGTTATTTAAATCACCACCATATGTGTATGATGTAGAAGAACCAATTGAGTTAGGAGAACCTTCATATAAGATACCAATTGAAGTCTTAGTGTGTTTGATAAACTCTTTACCATATACCAAAGAACCTACGATTCTATGAGGTAAGTAGTTGTTAGAGTATCCTTCTAAGAATTCATTAGAGTTACCTGTTGTTGGTCTAGCTCCCCACATTGTATTTGCAGTAGAACCATTGATTGCCGCATCTTTAGCAACTTGTCTAGTGTAAGCTACTGATACTGCTAAATCCTTCATTGTTCTTTGGATTTGTAAAGTACCCATAGCAACATAACCAACGTTAGCGTTAGTCATATAAATTGCGTTACCAATGTTTGGATTAGCAATTGTTTGTGCTGCACCAGTTGCGTTGTAAACTGATGTTATTGGGAAACGAACTCTACCATCACTCAAAGTAATTAAACCCGTTGAAGGTAATGCTACGTTTTGGAATACTGAAGCGTTAATGTTCTTAATATAAGTTCCTTCCGCAGTTACGGTGAAACCTAATACTTTCTTATCTACTGCTAAAGTAGTTTTCCATACTTGCGGAAATTTATAATTAGGGTCAGTTACGTTTAAAGAATAAGATTTACTTAATCCTGCTGCAACATTTGGTCTATATTTGTTTACATCATTTGAGAACATATAACCTGTTCCATTAGATATACTTCCAAATAAAGCCATACCACTATTAGATGCCTGATTTGAAATCCATACAAACGGAGGAGGTCCTTGGAATAAACCAGTACCACCACGTACTTGTAATGTTTGGTCACCTTTCACATCATAGTTAAATCCAAAACGAGGAGATACCTGTACTGATGGTTGAGGTGCTGCACCTGTGTTTAAATTAACACCATTGTAGAATCTACTTAATGTATCAACTACTGGGTTGTAAAGGAATGTGTTATAGAA
>Ga0209086_10001798_pt1 | contig 17224 bp, 21 predicted proteins | sample M_130207_XF_Meta_FD_187312 | JGI IMG/M metagenome (GOLD analysis project Ga0209086, IMG submission 187312) | Freshwater microbial communities from Lake Montjoie, Canada to study carbon cycling - M_130207_XF_MetaG (SPAdes) (version 2) | ecosystem: Environmental > Aquatic > Freshwater > Lake... | reverse complement strand
CTACAGGATATGTTGGCTTCATGGACTGGTCACACAAAACAGCACCCGAACTTGTATTGATTAATTCAGCAGACAAGGAAAACATACGAAGGGCAACGGCAATCAATGAACGCAGACGATGAAAAAAAATTAAAATTAATTATGAAAACACTTGACACAACAAACCTTTCTTGCTACAATAAAAAAATGAAAACAAAAACATATAAATATGATTTCTCGTTCAACTTTCGTGTATTAAAATATCCCCCTTTAATGGGTGATGGATTTGGTATTCACGAAGTTCATTACGAAGGCAAGAAGATCGTGTACATTCATGATACACAGACTTTAGTGGGCAATGATATTGCAGAATTAGGTAGAGAATTGAATAATCGCAAGAAAGCATTTCAAAGTCCAGTCTTGGATTATTCAAAGTATTTCAAATTGCGTAAGATCAAAGGCGAGAAGGTGTGGTGTTTCGTTGAGAAAAAATAAACCATATTCACAATTTGCGGTGATTAAATTCTACGAGTGCGTTCCGTTTGCTGTGGAATTTGAAAGTGAGTCACCAATCACAATAGACAAATCAGTATCTTACATGGAAGCAATGGAAAAATATGATACTGAATTAGATGAAATGTGGTTTATTTCACCACCTTACACAATAGACATTGATGACATTTATGTAGAGGATAACAAACAGTATGATGAATAATAAGAAAAATTTTATTGTTAAAGTAGAATTTCTTGTTCAAGCAGATTATCTTGTACTTCAGGATATTATAAATGAAATGCAACAAGTAATTCAAAATAAATTAGAAGAAAATGGATTTGATGCGTTGACACATGATAAGATTGCTGTTACAATTTCACCCGAACAAGAGGAGATTACACAATGATTAAGAAACTAGAAAAGACAGTCGAATATGATGGAGTAGAACTTACTTACGGAGATATTCCAGTAGATACTGGAACTCCAAGAGTGTTTACATTTGAGGCATTAGAGCAATGGGAATTGGATAATACAGAGCCGCAAGATGGCTCTGATCTAGTCTGCGAAGATGTTCTCATTTACGAGATCGTCATGTTTTCTGAAGATATGTCCAGTCACAAGACTTTCTACTACCCTAACAGCAAACCAACCACAGACGAGAATACAGAGGCATCCGATGTATTCTATGAATGCTATGAGTACGCAATGGAGAACGCCAAGAGTGATCGTTACGACTTGGACGAAATTGAATAAATTTAATAATTATTTGATTTACCACTTGACACTAACCGAAACTTTGCTACAATACTGACATGAAAGAAGAAACACAATGAGATTGAGAAAAATGAGTGACGAGATCGCATTTATGAAAAGCATGGCTGATGGTCATGATCCAAAAATAATTGCAACATACTGGGAAATTGAAGATGTAAGAATGTGTGATGGTTCTCAGTCTTTAACTGACGCAGAATGTGAAATGATCTTGGAAAAATTTTGTGATATGAATTGTATGGATCAGATATTCGAATCAGTAAACGAAAGCCTACAACAATTCGTGGATGACTTTAAGCCAACGATGACTATAAACCAGTTTAAGAAAACAAAGACTAAAAAGAAAGTTATTAAAAAGAAAGGTACAAAATAATGAACTACGAAGAATTTTATCGTGAACAATTCGACAGAGATTCTGATGATTTTGTCTTGGACGAAGATGTTGATTTAGATGATCTTGAGAATGAAAATCTTGAAATAGACGATGGATCACAAACCGATGAGATGGATGTTGTTGATCCGAAAGATGAAGAATCAGATGATGAAGATAAGAGTTTAGATGCTGATGACGAAGAACAATATGATCCCGAACCAATTCCATTAGAGTATGATGGATACAATGACGCAGACAATTATTAAACAAGAAAGAAACTAATACAATGACAAAAGATCAATGGAAAACATTTGATGATGCACTCGCCGTTTGCCCTGACCATGTAAAGCAAATGTTCAACAAAGGCGTGATGACCAACGACGAGTCTATCGGCATGACACTAGCCATCTTTACGCTGATGAACTGCGGAGAAACTCTGAAAGCAGCCAATGAAGATAACGCCGATGTTCAGGAGTTTATCGAAACTTCCATGTTAATGGTTGGTGCTTTGTATGGACGCATTCATGGTGCTTGTCGCATCTTGGATAAAGCAGTAGACGAAAACATTCAACTGCAAGCAGAAAACGCTTGCCAACAACCTATAATCTACGAAGATAAAAAATAATTTTAGAATTATTTGATTTACCACTTGACACTAACCAAATTTAGATTAGAATACACATATATGAAACACTCAAAAAAATTACTAGTAATCAAAGAAATGCAACGACTGGGTTACACCAATCCGTTGAGCCGTGAACAGATTCTTGTGGCTGCAAAAGGCGTGGGACTTGGAGTCACACCGCTTTGGGCAGTCACTCCCGAAAATCGAGTCAGTCGTGGATTATTCAATATCCCTGAACTTGATACTGAGAATGGATTTATTGTCGGATTATCACTTCCACCAATCGCTCAAGACGAGCAGAACTTACTGGACTCTAATATGAATGATACTACAATGCAAGCCGTTATGACCAACTCGCAATCCCATGAGCAGTTGATTCCTGACATCAATTCCACATATATTCCGTGGGGACACTACGACGAGATTGCAAAGATTATCTCGTCTAAGAAGTTTGCACCTGTGTTCGTGACTGGATTGTCAGGCAATGGCAAGACAACCATGATCGAGCAGATTTGTGCCAAGCAAAAGCGTCAACTGTTCCGTGTGAACATTACGGAGTTGACTGACGAAGATGATTTGTTGGGCGGTATGCGACTGGTCAATGGTAATACTGTTTGGCAAGATGGTGCAGTCGTGAAGGCGATGGAGTGCGGCGGCGTTCTTCTTCTCGATGAAGTGGACTTGGGATCACACAAGATTATGTGCTTGCAGCCTGTGCTTGAGGGCAAGGGCGTGTTCTTGAAGAAGATCAACAAGTGGATTCGTCCAATCGAAGGCTTCACCATTCTTGCTACAGCCAACACTAAGGGCAAGGGCAGCGACGATGGACGCTTCGTAGGAACTAACATCTTGAACGAGGCGTTCTTGGATCGCTTCGACTTCACCTACGAGCAAGAGTATGCCCCTCGTGGCACAGAGAAGCGTATTCTCATCAAGAAGATGGAAGCATTTGGCAAGCGTGACAATGACTTTGCGGATGCTTTGACACGATGGTCGGAAACCATTCGCAAGGCGTTCTACGAAGGTGCAGTCAGCGAGATTATTTCTACTCGCCGACTGGAAGCCATTGCGAAGTTGTATGCAGTCTTGGAAGTTCGCATGGTCAGCATTGAGCGAGCATTGAGTCGTTTCGATACTGAAACCAAGACAGCATTCATGAACTTCTACACAAAGATTGATCCGACGATCAATGGTGGTGTTGAGGTTAATCATGGTATTGATCCTTCTACTGGGAAACCACCTGTATCAGCCAACACCATTGGTAACGAGTCACAGGAAGCCGACAATGTGTAATTCGTTCTCACAACAGGCAGGGGGGTCATTTCCCGACCCCCCTGACACCGACGAAGATGATCTAACCTACGACGATGATGAATGGACTGATTCTAAACCAACAACAAAGGAGATTGTAAAATGAATATAAGTGTTAATGTTCAGAGTGATTATGATGTAGTTAAAGAGATAGCACCAAAATATCTTGCATTAAAAACACGACAAAAGAAATTTGTAATGTTTCTAGTCGATCAAGGGATTGCCTATATGCAAGTAAAGCGTGACAAGTTGAATGAAATGGGAATCCAGTTTGGGTTCAAGTCTGCACCGACTTGGATTGTGCATGATAAAGCACGAAAGTCGGCTGAGTACGGAGTTTATCTAATCCCTGAAATTGTTGAGTATGCCAATTATCTTAATACAAAACAAAAAGATACTGTAACAATCGACAATCTTTCACATTTTGTTTATTAATATATTTTCATATTTCCTCGTCCATGAGAATGGGCGGGGAAATTTATTTCAAAAATCTTTCAAAAATCTTCCTAAACCACTTGACACTAATCAAATCTTTGGTACAATACTGACATGAAATCAATCTCACAACAATCACACGGCAGTCATAGCACTTTCGCAAAACTAATGTCAACAGAAAACCTTTCGGTGATCTTTGACTCAAAGGCAAAGACAGCATCAATGGATGTCAAGAGTCGTGTCCTGACTGTGCCTGACTGGTCAGACATGACGCAAGAGGCGTATGACTTGTTCCTGTCACACGAAGTCAGCCACGCACTCCATACTCCACCTGAAGGCATGGAACAGTTCATTGATTCTCTTGTTGGTGCAACAGCAAGCAATGATGACAAGAGCCGTGCCGCCATGTATCTTAACATCGTGGAAGATGCTCGCATTGAACGACTCATCAAAGAAAAGTATGCAGGATTGCGTAGTGACTACTACAAAGGCTACAAGTGGCTTGCCGACAACCAAATGTTTGGTGACTTGAGCAAGGTAGACTACACGAAGATGCGAATTATTGATCGTACAAACTTGCACTTTAAGATTGGCAAGCATTTAGGAACACAGATTCCATTTAGTGCCGACGAGCAAGTCATCATTGATGATGTTGATTCAGCACAGACTTTTGAAGAAGTGTGTGCGGTGACTCGTCGCTTGTGGGATGAAGCCAAGAAGGAAGCCAACCAAGAGCCTGAAACAAGTGATCGACCACAAGGCAACCCAATAGAGGGTGGCAATGGCGAAGATGGCGAATACGAAACTGGTGCTGCGGGTGATGCCGAAACGAATAGGGGAGAGCAGTCGGAAAAGCGTCACAACATTGCACCTGAATCATTCACGGCTAATCAACAAAAGCAATGGCTAGACAGCAAGGTCAAAGATAATTATTATTCTGACAAAGACAATCCTGCATATCTTCCCGAATATAATCTTGAAAGAGTTATTGTTCCTTATGTTGACATTATAAATGCTTTGGAAACCTCTTTATCCAACTCAAAGTCGAAAGGTATGAAAGAGGCAACAGAAGAAATTATGAACGCATACAATGTGTTCTCCAATGAAGCCAACGCAACAGTCGATGCAATGGTCAAGGTATTCCTGACAAAGAAGGCGGCTCAACAGCACCATCGTAATCAGACTGCCAAGACTGGCGTACTGGACATGAACTTGCTCACACAATACAAGTGGAGTGAGGACATCTTCAAGCACTTCACCGTAAAGCCTAATGGCAAGAATCATGGCTTTGTTGTGTTCCTCGACTGGAGTGGCTCGATGCAACCTCTTGTTCAAGATGTTGTGAAGCAAATGTATATTCTCACATCTTTCTTTCGTCGTATCGGTGTGCCATACGAAGTGTATGCGTTCAGTACGAACACTCCAGTTCTGACTGGTAATTATGATAAAGACGATAACAAGTCGTATAGTGATTATACTGAAGCGGCAGAAGAATTGCAGAAGAATATGTTTTCTACTAAAGATATTCAAAGCAATTACGGTCAGACTGGTGTTATTACAGCCCAACCATTTCATCTTTACAACTTCGCATCTAGCAAGATGCGTAAGACTGAACACATGAATGCGATGCGACACTTGTTCATGTTGGGTGCGGTGCTTGGTGGCATGGGCTACAAGTTTGGTGGTAATTGCCCGAACACGCCGTGGTGCTTGCGTCTTAGCGATACGCCACTAGATGATGCGATGATTGCAGCAAATCAAATCTTGATTAATTTCCGCAAGGCAAATAAAATCGAGATACTAAACTGCGTGGTAATTTCAGACGGCTCAACTTCGGGCAGTCCAATCTCAAGAAATTATTATGGAGATGATAATGATATTGGTGTACGCAGACCGACTCGTATTATTAATAAACGGACTGGTGCTTCATATTCAATGCACGAAAGATTGACCACAAATGTTTGTGCTTCATACCTTCGTGATAATACTGGATGCAATGCAATTCTCCTGTTCTTGGATAATTCATCATCAGTCAAGGGCATTCGTATTCCTTCTCATAACATTGCCATCATGGGAAAGAATAATAAAATTATTCAGTTGCGTTCTTCATATAATGAAGATACTACAGAATTTACTGCTCAATGGAATAATGAGAATTATCTACTGGCTGTCTGTTCTGATGGTTGTGAAAGAATGTATTATAATCCTGAAGGTGAACTTATTTCACAAGGAGAACCGCAACAGAGTTTCAATCAAGTGTTCGTTATTAAATGTATTAATAAAGTTGAAGTTGATACCTACGAAAGTATTAATATGGAGAATGCCACTTACGCCAAGTTAAAGAGCAATTTCATTCGATCCTTGCATAAAAAGATCGTTTCGAGAAGTTTGGTAAATAGGCTCGTTTCAAGTATGTCGGCTCATATATAAGGAGTAAGAAGGTAGGTGGTATCGTGCAGCATAGAAACCCCCAAACTATTAAATTCTTAGATTCTATTAAAACGGAACTCCATTCCTATGGATTCCGTTTTTTAATTGGTAAAGGACTACAACTTAATTCGGGTGAAGGTTGGAGATCGTCGGGGTTCTTTGACGAGGACAAGCGTATGATCAAGGTGGCAGGGGGTAGACCTGACTGGCTGCAAGTCCTCGTCCATGAGTATGCTCACTTCAAGCAATGGCTAGAAACCCCTGCGAATGTATATAATGCAGACTGCCACGCTAATGTGATCGTCAGCCGTTGGTTGCATGGGGGCAACAAAGGAAAGGCAAGCCCTACAATCGTCCACAAGGCGTTCCGACGAGTCATGGCGTATGAGAGGGATGCCGAGATTCGGGCAGTCAGGATCGCAAGACAATATGATCTGCCAATTAACCCGAAGGTGTACGCCAAGTATGCAAACCTATACATTTACTCGCACCACCTGATGCGTGACAGCGGCAACTGGAACACGGTGGGAAATCCCTACCTGTCTGAAGCCATCTACCGCATCATGCCGACGAACTTCAGCCGCCGTGCCGACCTGACCATTCCACGCACAGTCTACAAAGCCTTGTCTAAGTATTATTCTGTGAAATAATTTTCACGGGTTTGCTGGTGGCTTTCACGGACAGGTTTGAACTATATTAATATAGTTCCCACATCGTCAAAATTAGAGTTTACTATGGCTCGAAGGCTTCAGGGGGGTGCTGTTGGTTATATTAATATAACTTGGTTCGGCTTGCCCTGCGTCCAGACGGCTGCGCTCTGGGGTCGGCGATTGTTGATAGTTGACGCAGCGTCCCATAAAATTCGTGGTTAGTTCCCCTTGACTTCTTGGTTATCGGATGTATATTTGTTATGGGTCTTAATTCTCTAAAGATTTACCCAAAGGACAGATATATACATCATGCCGAATTATAATTATGAATGTCGCAAATGCCAACATATTTGGGAAGATTTTCAGACGATGGCGAACTCTGAATTACCTCTGAAACAACCCTGCCCAAAATGTAAGGCTAGGAAATGCGTCCACAAGTCTTGGGCTGATTGTACGCCTCAGTTGGGGGCGGATCATAACCTGACACCCGACAAGGTGACTGGTGGGCGTTGGAGTGAACTTATGACTCGTATGAAGGCGGCTACGCCTGAAAGCAGTCATCATAAGTTTGACCGTTATAATGGTATGAAGGGTCGTAAATGGTACTAGTGGTTTACGATCATCGTAATGGGTTACGATGATCGTAAGGGTATGATTATATTACGATGATCGTATTTGTTTACGATCATCGTAAAATGAATAGGAAATATAGATGAAACTTGCAACAAAAAGGTCTCTAAGTCAAAGATCATTAGTTCATGGTGTTGGCGTTAATGATGCTGATTATATTACTAATATAAAAAATAATAATAAATTAATTTGGAGATGTCCATTTTATGTTAAATGGAAAGAAATGTTAAAAAGATGTTATTGTCCTAAATGGCAAAAAAAATATCCAACTTATATTGGGTGTTCTGTGTGTCCTGAATGGCGTTATTTTTCTAAATTTTATTTATGGATGCAAAATCAAAAGTGGGAAGGATTACAATTAGATAAAGATCTATTAGTTAAGGGTAACAAGGTCTATAGTCCAAATACTTGTTGTTTTATACCAAGTACTATTAATAGTATTTTTGGTTCAGGAAGAAAAAAAAATTCACAGTTACCTGAAGGGGTTAGATTACGTAATGGCAAATATTCAATTTCAATACAAATTACGCCATATAAAAGATACAGAAAAACATTACCAACTCTTAAAGAAGCCCACATACACGCCCTAGAAAAAAAGATAGAGGCTGTTGAGTATGGTATTATTTCTTATCCTGAATTGGATGTTAGAGCAGTAGTTGCATTAAATAGAGAAATAAATGAAATGCAAGAACAAATAAATATTATTCAAAATTCTTCACCTAATCTATTTGACATTCCACAATTATAAGGTATAATTACAGTATGATTTTAACACCGCATATCGTTATTAACTCGGACCACAACACGAAACTTGAAAATGCCGTAAAGGGGCATACATGGGACAGGAAGTGTGCAAAAGCATTTTGGACAAACAGTCGCCTGCCCGACGCTGCTAATTTTCCAGTAGAGGTCAGCACCAAGAAGATCGCCACAGAGCAGGGCAACGGCATGATCGTCAAATGCTCGGTGAACGGCAAGGCTGTGGCATACGCCAAGTTTGTTAGCGCACCTATTGTATTGCCTTGGAGTCGTCGTGTGTATGCTGTAGACATGATTCGGGTGCATGGTGACTGGATCGGTCACGACATTGCCCCTAATCTGTATAATTGGATGTCGCAACAGGGGGTTACAGTATTGAGCGACGCACAACAGACACCTCAAAGTTTGGCTGTTTGGCATAAACTGGGTGGCACAGGCAGGGTATTTACTGTGGATATGCGAACAGGCATTTGGCGCAGTTATGATCCGTTGAAAATCGAGGATTGGATGCTATTTGGTAACGGAAATCCGATGTGGTACTGGAGTGTTCGGTTTGTATTACCTGCAAAGTAATCTATTATAAATACTTATTATGGGCGATAAGTATAATCAAATAAAACAAACCTGGAAAATTAAATCAATTTTGAATGAAGCAGCCAACAACTGGAAACAGTCGTATGGCTGTTATCCTACCATAAAAGAATTTATTAATTTAATTAATGAAAATGCTATAGCATTGATTGATGTTTCTAATACACTAATTGAAAATCGTTTAATTACAAGTAATGATATTACTTGGTTATCTAAAACCATTATTATTGAACAAAATGCTCAACGTGTTCCTGCTACTGCTCCTGCTCCTACTCTTAGACTTACTCCACCATTAAAAGAAATACCACCGACATATCCTCATCCCAATCTTTCACCTCGTGCTCCTACTACAACTCCTAATATGAGAGGAGTACCCAATAATCTAAATACTTTGAATAATTTAATTCAACTTGGATATTATGTTGGTAAATGGGCATGGGATGCAAATATGGGTTGGATGGATTCTTCGTCATACGGAAACAAAGAATTAGAGGCGGATGAAGCGGCGGGAAAAATTGTTAATCTTACATTAACTCCAGAAGAGAAGAGAAAAGCTTTAGACGCTGATCCAGAATGGCAAGAAATTAAAAAGCAATTTTATGCACCTCCACAAGAATCAAAAACACCATCTCCTAAAATTGACCCTAATGAAGATCCTCGAACAGTGCCACCAAAAATAATACCAAGACCTCGGACTCCTGCGGATCCATGGCTTCCAAAAAGAAATCCAGGTGAAGAACCTATTACAAAGCCAATAGCACCTCCAGCACCTCCTTTTCTTCCCTTTATTGAGCCGCCAAAACCAAAGGAAAAGCCAATAGCACCGCCACAGCCAATAGCACCGCCACAGCCAATAGCACCGCCACAGCCACAGCCACAGCCAATAGCACCGCCAAAGCCAATAGCACCGCCAAAGCCACAGCCAAAAGAAAAAGCAAAGCCAAAAAGACAAGACAAGAAAAAACAAACAGATAAAACAGAGCCAAAGCAAACGCCGCAAGAAAAGCAAGAGCCAACGCCGCCAAAGGAAAATCCTCCAGCACCACCAGAAACTGGTGATCCTGATAGAAAACCACTTCGCCAATATCAAGATTCAAATGGAACTGCATCTCCTATTTCTATTGATGGCGAAAATGCAACAACGGAACGCATTGGTGCTAAGATTGCTCGTGGTGATCGCTATTATGATAATCAAAATAGAGTAAATTATACTGATTTTATTCAAGTTGTAAACGAATCTCGTTCTGGTACTTTAAATACAAAACACGCAATTCAAAATCGTTCAAAAAAACAACAATACAAAATTGTTGCTTTGCAAGACGGTAAGAAACTAGAAATATTTGCAAAAAGTATTCAAGGTATTCGACGAGCAGTATTCGGAAAAAAGAATTTTCGAGTATATGACGGCAAAGGTTCGGATATAACAAATTATTTCAAACGCTTAATGGCTGGCAAAAAATCTACCTAAATACACTAAAGGACAACAATGAAACCAATTTCACAACCAAGTTACTCAAACATATTTAACATCTATAATGGCAGTACACACGCAGCAGGATTTACTCCTGGAGGCACATACACCACAAGAGGCGGTGTTACCATGCAGCCATTCATGCCGCAACACAGAGGATTATATATCACTACTAATGCAGGCATTACTCTTACCTTTACTGGTATGGATGGAATAAGTGCATTTTGTATGTTTCCTGCAAATATTCAGACAGTATTTCCAGTAATTGTAAAGAGTTATAATCTTACTAATCTTAACTCTGGTCTCTGGATTCAAGGCTTAAACTAAAGGTTAATTTTATATTATGAAACATTTTAATCATGATCTAGTGACTCTACCGACAGGCGAAAGAATAGACGGATTTTATCAGACACCAGACGGCACATTTCCCAGTGTGACCAGTGTGGTTGGCTGGAAAAAGACACAATTCTTTGCTCAATGGAGAAAGAACAATCCGAAAGAGGCTCGACGAACCGTTAATCGTGGTGTTCGTCTGCATTCTCTGTTAGAGTCTTATGTACTCAATACTCCAGACTGTACCAAGTCTGTTGATCCGTACACTCTTGACTTGTTCTACCAAATTCAATCAGAAGTAGACAAGATTGATAATATTCGTGGCGTAGAGTCGTTTCTTTGGAGCAAATCATTAGGTTTGGCTGGTCGAACAGACTGTGTGGCAGAATATGATGGAGTTTTGAGCATTATAGACTTCAAGGGCAGTACTAGACCCAAACAAGAAAAAGATATTGAGAATTATTTTCTTCAAGGAACAGCATACGCAATGATGTGGGAAGAAATGACTGGTCAGAAAGTTGACCAGCTTGTTATTCTTATCTCTTGTGACGAAGGCGAAGTTCAAGTATTTAAAAAGGATATCAACGAGTATAAAGACACGTTAAAGGCTGCTATTGTGGAATGGAAGGAACACTATGAATTTGGACAACATAAACAAAATTAATACTAAAGAGTGGTCGATGTTTAATGGCAACTCTAAGGGTGCTCAGAATAGAGCAAAACTCCTTGCCAAGCATGGAGGACGATGGGAAACACGAGGCAAGCATTGGTTCTGGAACTCTATGGTGAACGTTAATATTCAATTCTTTCATAGAAAAGACACAGATCGCCAAAAACCAAGAAAACTTTATATTTTTACTGACAAAGAAGGAATTAAGTATATTACTGATAATTTTGAGAAGTTTTGTACTGAACATAATTTAAATAGTTCTGCTATGTGGGAAGTTTCTTCTGGCAAAAGAAAGCAGTTTAAAGGATTTACTATAGAAAGTCTTGTTCCTCAAGACAAGCAGAAAAAACCCTAAATAGATTAGTGTTAAATAACAATCTTCCATCTTGGTTTAATTCTAAAGAATATTCTGAATTTTTAGCAGAATCTTCTATTTTATTTGAAATTAAACAATCTACAAGAACACCTATTAAAGCTGAAAAACACAGAATGAGGCCACAAGTGGATCCTAGTAAAAATGAACGAGATCGTAAAAGAGAAAGTCGTCGTCAAGATGGTCAAGTATCCATCATGAAACAAATTATTATTGTTAAGAATAATAATTCAAATAAAGTTGAAATTATTTTAAAAACAGATTTTGATAAATCTTTACATACAATACTTAAAGGACGATTAGGAAATATAGACAAAGGTGATATTTCTAGAACAGATTTATCACATTATTCTAATATGAAAGAATTTATTAATACCAAAACTTCAATTAAATTATTAGGAAGAATTGATAATGGTGAAAATTCTGGTAAAGCAAAAAACAAATCATCAGGTAAATCAGAAAATTCAGATAACGAAATTCCTGTACCACCAAATATTCGTGTACCAAAAAATGGTAAAGAAATTACTGATGAATTTTCCACATATCCTGATTGGGATCATACTCCTAATCAAATAAATTCTGTGTTGCCTGATGCCTTGAATTATTTATCTGGCAAACAACCACCAATAGAATATCAACAAGCAATAGATTCTAGTAGAACTTTAAGTAGTTGTATAGAAAGAATAGTAAAAGAAATTGCTAAAACATTTCCTGAAGCTGCTCAAATGGAATTTAGTTTACCAGAAGAATCATATCCTACAGGTAAATTATGGAACAATATGAATGTTCCTGAAGCTGCGGGAAATATTAATCTTATTGGTGTATCCGAAACTAGTTCTTTAGGTGTTTCTGTTAAAATCGGAGAACAAATAAGACCAGGAATTAAAGGAGAAGCTGGATTAGTATTAAAGACTGCTCTATCTTTAATTGATCCTCGCACTATATTTGAATCTTTTAGTTTAATGATAAAAGATTTTGTAGAAAATCTTCGTTCTGATTTTTCTAAAAATTTTATAGAATCTGGTCAATCAACAATGGATCAGCAAGGATCTTTGTTGCTAAACAGACAAAGATTAAAAAATGATTTTGTTACTAATCGTCAAGAGCGATTAATAAATACATCTGCTAATTTATTTGAATCTTATTTAAATGAAAATTTAGATATAAAATCTGCATTTTTAAATGAACTTTTAACTGGAAACGGTAAATTTGAAGGAAATCCTGGTTCCGCACAAGTTATGTTGACTGCAAATAAAGACGGAACTGACGCTACAATTATTCCATTAAATTCAGAATTTATTACTAAATTTGCAAAATCTCAAGATACTAATTTACGATTAAAGTTTTCGAAAAAAGAAAATAGTAGTAATGGGTTTTTACCATCATTGTTTCAGAAAATAGCACAAATCAATGAAAGCTCATTAGATGTAGTATACGCTATTGAAAAAATTAAAGATCAAATCAGTATGCCAGAAACGTTTTTACAAGCATTTGAACTAGAATTAGTAGATGCTGTATTTGAAACTCCTGTGTCATATTCTAGTTTTTATTCAGGAAATTCTGATACAGATAATACTGTTATTTTTGATTTCGGAGCATCAACCGAACAAACAATCAACATTCCAGTTAAAATTATTTTTGATCCCGAAGGAGATGCTGAAGATTTAATTCAGCGTGGAGCAGATTCTCTTATGGAGTCTTATTTATTTTCAAACGATTATCTTGTAGAACAAATTAATAATGGCCAAATAACTAAAGATGAAGCTATTAAAATTCTTAATAATCAATTTAATCTTTTTGAAGATTCAAAAGCTGGTATAGTAAAACCAAAACAACGAAATTATCGTAGAGAATATGATAATTATCAAGGAAAAGCAAAACAAAGAGCAAATAGAAGTAAACGAGTTCTTGCTCGAAGAAAAATGGTCAAACTTGGTAAAGTTTCTAAAGGTGATGGTAAAGATGTAAACCATAAAGATGGCAATCCTCAAAATAATAGCATCAAGAATTTAGAAGCTATGTCGGCACATAAAAATCGATCCATACACGAAGATCATGGTGCTGGTTTTGAAGGAACACCTGAATTAGTAAATAAATTAAGTAATAATACTCCTTTTTCGAATCATGTTGCAAAAAATTGTACTGGATGTAAAACCTATTCGGAAATACGAAAGAAGAAAAAGAAGAAGAAAAAATAAAATATGCTAAATGATAATTTTAACATTTTTCAAGATTTTGTGCGGGTCTTTCAGAATTGGGCAGTATACACTGCTATAGCAATTGGTATACTAATAGGATTTGTAAAAAGTTGGTCTAAATTAAAAATTTATCTTAAACGAGATAATTTTTTTGTTGTTCATAGTGAAATACATGAATTATTAACTGAACTCCGAATAATAACAGATTCTGCTCGTACTCAAATATTACAACTTCATAATGGTGAATATTTTATGGATGGCGTATCAATGAGAAAATTTAGTTTAACACACGAATCTTTAGAAAAGGGTATTGCTTCTGATGGTTCTAGAATACGTGGATTTCTGTGTTCTATGTTTATTCCACTTCTAAATTTTGTTGTGGATGATGACTCAAAACTACATTATACACAAGATCTTAAGGATACTTATTTTAAACAATACTTAGAATATAGAAATGTTGAAGCATTTTCGGTAGTTCCTATCACTATTCAAAACAAAATAACAGGTTTTTTAATGATTCAGTGGTGTAGTTCAATAAAAGCTGAAAATGTTGACCAAGATACAGTTATTCATGAAATTGTGAAAATTCGTAATTCTGTTGAAATACAACTAGGATTACAGACAAAATAAAAACACATAATTTTATTTATAAATATGTAAAAGGAACAAAAACGAATGCCAACAACAGATGACGTAATTATTGCTGGAATACCATCACCTACTTTATTAGATTTGTTTGGTACTGTTTCTGAAAAAGAAATAGGTATTATGACGATTCCTTCTTATAATAGTTGGTTGGGTAAACTAAACGATAGTCCGTACAAAACCTCTGGTCCTACTGGTGCTTGGGCTGGAGAGTGGTGGAGTATCTACAATTATCTTCAATATGGAGGTATTTGCGTTGTTGGAAGTACTGAATCACTCGGAAACAATAATTTAGTTGATTTAGATATTATTTTTAATGATGGTTTAAGTGATACTATGTTTTTGGATACTATAGAGTTAACCAAAACAAGAAAAGATTGTTTAGGTTTTTTAGGAACTCAAAAAAATCTAAATTCATTCACAACAAATATTTACAATAAATCGGTAAAATTTAAAGATTTTACTGATGTCACAAGAACAGATGACTCTGTATTAACCACACCAATAGGCACTAATGGACGTTCTAGTATACAATCAAGTGTAAATTTACCAGGCGATAAAAAAGATGCATATCTTCCTGAAACAGAAATTTCATATTTAGTGCCTTTTTTAGATTATTCTGGTTCTCCAGACTGGTTAGACGAATCAAAAACCAATAAAACAGAAATTTACTATAATTCAGACACAAAAGGATTTATTATAAATTCTTCTCTAGTAAAAAAGGGATTTTCTAAAAATGTTTTGAGCGGGGTAACTGGAATTAGTGCAGGAAATATAAGTATTGGACCAAATCATATAGCGGTAGTAACTTCTACAGGCGGATATACTGCTTTTGAATCCTCTTTTAATACAGAAACCAAATTTCGAACAACTCCTCCTTCAGGTTTAACTGGAATTAAATCTGTAGCAGTAGGATACCATCATACTTGTGTTGTGACAGCAGGAGGAAATGTGGTGTGTTGGGGCCAGGAAGATAGAGATAAAGCATATTCTCAAACTGGGTATAACATCCCAGAAGTTAATGATTCTGTCCCCATAGGTTTAATATACGGAACAGCCAGGAAATCAGGTCATCCAGTAGGGTCAACTGGTACAAGAGATGTTGTAGCAACAACTCCTATTGGGCAAGTAACTATACCCAATTTATTTACTTATACAACCAATTCTTCATTTCCTACAATAACAACAATAAATCCTAATACTGGTGCAAAGGTAGGCGGAACAACTATTACCATAACAGGAACTAATCTTACTGGTACTTCTAGCGTAACTATTGACGGTGATGCCGCTACTAGTGTTACTGTTGTTTCTTCGACTTCCGTTACATGTGTTAGTCCATACGGAAACATCGATCAAGGAACAGATGGTTCAAAAACAATTACTCTAACAACTCCTAATGGAACAGCAACATCATTAAATGCATTTAGGTATATTGGGGCACCTACAATAACATCAATAAATCCTAATACTGGTATAAACACAGGCGGAACAACTATTACCATAACAGGAACTAATTTGACGGGGGTAGCTCTGAGTATTGGCACCACTGATCTGGTAACGACTCAGGTTTCTTCGACTTCCGCTACAGCAGTTACAGATAACCCCTTTAACAAAATCTCTTATGGTATACCTTTAACAAATGCAGGAAATGCTAATAATACTACCACAAATATTCCTCCACCTTTAGTTCCTGTTCGAATAAATGGCATCACTCTTACTGATATTATTCAGGTATTTTGTCCCACAAGTTATAATTTTGATGAAATCAAATTTGGTCGATCTGGATTTTCGAATTTTGCTGTTAGTTCTGGAGGAACATATTATGGATGGGGGATTGGTGGAGGAAGTGAAGTAAATAAGTTTCCCAATAATACATTTCCAATTAGTGATTCATATACGAAAATTTATTTTGAAGATGAGGTAAACTATTCTAATCAAAGCTTAATTAATTATATAAATAACCACAAAACAGCATATCCTCGTTTTCAACTAACAGCACATAGTCTATCGAACAGCATAACACCATTAAATAATATAACTAGTTTAGACTATAATAATGTTGATTATATAACCCATTTTGACACAATATCTTCAAAAAATACAGGAATTACGCAGGATTGGAAATTTTATGAAGATTATATGATGGTGTTTAAAGATAAAAAAGTAAAATCTATAAAAAATTTACACAGTAATATTATAGACAAAATAGTTATAGACAAAAGTGTTAAGAATACTGTACCTGGGGAGAATTATGTCTCTTATTACAAAGGTGGTATTTCTTTATATAATAATGGGCGTATTGATGCTTTTGGATCACTAGCGGGGTTGTGTTCTTCAACCACTAACTTTATAGTTCAACGGGGTCTACAAAATAAATTTTTACATGTTGGGGGAGCTACTTTAGATTTTAATGTATATAATAATCAAATGAATAGTGGAGGATTAACCTATACTAACGTTTATACTAGTGATTATTCGTTTATTGCA